>Ga0214544_1009165_pt1 | contig 15745 bp, 10 predicted proteins | sample CNSS3metaG_FD_160074 | JGI IMG/M metagenome (GOLD analysis project Ga0214544, IMG submission 160074) | Root nodule microbial communities from cowpea collected in UCLA plant growth center, Los Angeles, California, USA - CNSS3 | ecosystem: Host-associated > Plants > Roots > Nodule | place: USA...
TATATATATATATATATATATATATATATATATATATATATATATATATATATATATACTCTTTCAAGTGTATATGTTTCTCTCATCAGAAAGAAGAAAATACATTACCCCGAATGCGAGATTCTGTCTGTCCTAGCTAGAAAATCATAGAGTACGACCGTAACCGGTATAAGAGCCCTAATTTTTTTTTTCTATTGGTGAAATTCAAGATGGGGTGAATCTCTTGCAGACTGTGGTGAGGAGGTTGTGACAGTCCTTGCTTCATATTTGTCTTCTTGTTTTCTATCTTAAGTCCTTTCAGTTCAGCACCTCAAGCAAGATTTGCTAGACCTTCTTTTGGTTTAGAGTTCTGTACCTTTTCTTCTTCTTCTTTTGAATTATCAAAACTCAAAAGCATCACGATTTGACATTCTTACTTTTCGTTGATGGGTGCAGCCTCCCAGATAAATCATTTTTACAGTAAAGCTGAGGAAATTCGTTAAGTTCATAGATTTTGATGAACTTGTTTTAAAGATTGTCAAATAGCGCTATTAACACACTGGAACTTTTAATTTGAACTGGATGAAATATCTTCACAGTAACTAGAGTCATATCATACAGCATATATTTATAAACATCTATTTCATCACATTATTCTGCAACACAGATATATTTTGTTATTTAAACGCAGTAATTGTACTGCAAATACAGTATAAATGGATATCATTAATAATATTGATTGATAACTCTTATGATTGAACAGCATGGAGAAGATACTGGAACGCCATGAAAGGTATGCCTATGCAGAGAGGCAGCTAGTGGCAAATGATTCTGAGACACAGGTTTGTCTTGAAATATACACACTCCTGAGTGTAGCCATGTGTAAATTCTCATTGCATCATTATTTTGCATTAAAGTTCTGCAGTGACAATTGATTCTTGTGTATACAACAGGCACACAGTTTGGTCTAAGCTACATAGGAACTTAAAAAACTAAGTCATGAATATATGAATGTGTTGGAAACATGGAATGTTACAAAAGTGATGGAATCAAAACCAATATTTAAATAACACTACCGGACAAAACTACAAAACTAAGCACTAGATGTATATATGTACATTGTGCAGGGAAACTGGACCATTGAATATACTAGACTCAAGGCAAAGATTGACCTTTTGCAGAGAAACTACAGGTACACGAGGCCCTATATCTAATCTACATTCATGCCTTAATTTTCTGTCATAGTTTGATTTGATCATCCTCTCACACGTGTCTCTGTGTAATTGAGTTTACATTGAACCCTTTTACAGGCACTATATGGGAGAAGATTTGGCTTCGATGAGCCTCAAAGAGCTTCAGAGTTTGGAGCAGCAGTTAGATACTTCTCTCAAAAACATCCGCAATAGGAGGGTACGCGTAGAACACATACCTTATTATGTTAATTTGCTTTCATATTTCATGTTATGTGTGTAACTTTGGCACTGATCTGTGTTATGTTTGAATAGAACGATCTCATGTACGAGTCTATTTCTGAGCTTCAGAAAAAGGTGTGGCTTTAACTTCAAGTTTCTCTTGGCTTTATTTTTAGCTTTCTGTCCCTAAAGTGAAAGATAATTATAGTATTGGTGGAAGCAAATATAAAATGGTTGTGTGTCTCTCTGTCTAAAAGAAACTGATATGGAGATTTGTGTCTCCTGATTCTCTATGTGTGACAGGAGAAAAGGATACAAGAGCAGAATAGCATCCTTGCAAAGAAGGTGACCAAGATTTGCCTTTACAACTTTCCTTTTTCTCCAACTTAGCTAATCTTCATTTTGCCACAATAATCAATGCTTAATTTAACCCAGTTTGGTGCTTATTGACACTATTATAAGAGTGTTGCATAGTGTTACTTTGATTGTTCTATTACTTTTGTTCACATATGTTCTCTCTTTTGCTTGTTAATTCTTAACCTAATGTGGACATAACAGATAAGAACTTTAAATGCTGAATAGTGAAATTATTTGTATTCCTTGACATAAAATTCTCCCACAATTATATTCATTTGTGAGTAGATTATATGAAGGTCCAATGAGTTACTCAAGAAAATGCTATCTTCCTTTTGGTCTCACAAATTCATCACATACCTTTCTTACAAATTATTTTTTTTCTGCCTGATTTAGCCCTAGCTTTATATCCATGTTTCCAATCATATTGATTAAATATTTCATTCATCACCACAAAACCATTGTTTCATGTCTCATTCATGTTTTAAAAATTAAAAGAACTAACTGAATTTGGATCCAAATTCTCTATAATGTTTCCATACTGTATACATTTTATTTCTGAAGAAAGTTTCAATTTTAGAATCATATTTATTGTTTGTATAAACTCACATAGGTTACAATTGGCAGTGAAACTAATACAAGCTTATTATTGTCTTAAAAGTTTGAAATTTATAGTAGTAATTTGTAACTGACAGAAAGTGATCATTCTTATAATTATGGAATGAGAACTCTATGAATGAAGTTTTAGCCATATTCTAATGTAGATTATAATATTGCTTTTTTGTTACCTATATATATATATATAAATATATATATATATATATATATATATATATATATATATATATATATATATATATATGTGTGTGTGTGTGTGTGTGTCTTTCTTTTAACTATATCTGATATGAAATTAGATCAAGGAGAAAGAGCAAGCTGTAGCACAACATGCTGTACAATGGGAACAGCCAAACTACAGGGTTGACACATCTTTCTTACCACAGCAACAACCTCTTCCTAGCTTGAACATAGGGTAGGGTAACCTTTCTATAACATGAAGTTCTAATTTCTCATCTTCATTTTCTTTAATTACCCTTTTAAATTTTATAGTTATAAAAACTTTATCTTTTAGTCTCACTTAAAAAAACCATCTATTTTACTGAGAAAGTAAAAAGAAAAATTTTGCATTTGTGCATATTCTTGTAGGAAAATTGCTTTAGGTGTTTGGAATTTTTCTTTTTGGTAGTGCAACACTCCCACCATGTGTAATGTTGTTTGTGCAGTGGCAATAATTTCAATGAAGATGCTGCACCAGAACTAGGAAGGAATGGTCTTGACCTGACCCTGGAACCACTGTATTCTTGCCACCTTGGCTGCTTCTGAAAACTTGTTTCCTCTCTGAGGTGGATAACACTATATAATTGTTGGCATATATGAACAACCATAAGTAGTAGTATGTTTTAATGCTTTATATGTTTATTTGGGTCTATGCTTTTGCCCTACTTTGAAGACATTAGTTTGAGATACTTTTGTTGTAAACATATTGAATTTGAAGCCTAATAGTGTATTCATGGAAGGTTAATTTATACTGTTTTCCTTACTTTGAAGATCACCTTAATTTGGAAGGTTTATGATAGTTTTTAGGGTTTCTTTTTTATTTTGGAGTTGTATATTTTATATCTTTTGTTGAGTCTATGATTTTAAGATTATACCATTAATTGTGTTGGGTAGGAATAAAGAAATGCGAGAGATATAGAAATAGGAAATAAGTATTTAAAGTGAATGAAGATGGTTGACAAACAAGTGAAAATTGTTTAGTTTAAAATTAACAAGTCATGAATAATATTGATTAATGCTGATCTTATATATGCACTTCTAAAAATCTGTCATTTTTATTATTTTTATTCACTTATGTTAAAAATTAAAATCCATAATATATCCTTACAATTTCTTTCTTCCTTCTTCTACTTCTTCTTTTACCAAATACACTCTATTTATTTATCTCTTTTCTATTTCCGCTCCTTTTTCATTTTATTTCAACAAATCATATTTAGTATTGATTTCCTAAGGTATAATTCTGATAATAGAAACTGAAAAAAAATGCTTTAAATAATTTGAAATTCTTTTGTTCTAACTTGAATTTGGATATAAATTGTATTTTCGGATGTGGTGAACTTTCTCATAAAACACCATCCGGGTAAATTTACATACAACCTTCTCAAAATAGATCCATTTTTATCTGTATTTTGATATTTTAACTCTTTATTTCTTTTAACTTTTTCATTTTTTAATATTTTCATTTGAATTTATTAGTTTTTAAAATGAAATTGTCAATATTAAAAAAAAACATTTGTCACAATTTGAAAGGTATATTTTAAATCTAAAATGTAATTTATAATTGTCAAACATATTCATTATAAACACTATGAAAAATTTCTAAATAATTAATTCTTTTGGTAGTCAAAACTTTAGTAGTTGATGTTAATAATCAATTTAAAAACTAATTCATGAATTAATTATAATTTTATATTTATAATGTAAACTATTTAAATTACTAATAATTATTAATTTATAAATGGGTATGTGTAGTAACTAATAATGTAGTAACTAATTATTGTTAGTAACTAAAATTAATCATTTTTCTTGTAGTAAAATATTAGTTATAAAATAACCTATTATTTCAAAAATATTTATTTCTTAACTTTTAACTATGTCGAAATAAACATTTATACTATTCAACACACAAGCTAAAAAAATCGGTAGTATAATACAAATTAAAAAGATGTATTTAAATACAAAATAACACTACTTTCCTAAACATATAACTTTAATTTAGTACATTTGCATTATCCTTTAATTCTTTGTCTCCTGTGTTCTCAGATTTAAGAAAATCTATAACTTTGACCTGATTTTTAATTTATATATTTTTTTTTTTTTTTTTTTTTAATCCAATTGAACTTTACATCTAGCTAACATATTTAAAATATAATTTAAATTAACTAAAATGTGTAAAAGAAAAAAAGCATTAAGCGTATAGAAAATTGAAGAGTGGACCTAAATTACTATTCTTAAACATGGGAACTAAAACAGCTGAAAAGAGAAACATCATACCACAATTTAGCCTTTTAATTTTTCTCTTATGACTTGTATAAAATAATTCAACTTTTTTTTAGTTTAGTTTATTGATTTATACTTTATTTTAAATTTATAAAATGAAAATATATATATTTATAAATGCAAAATGAATTCAATTGCAATCAAAGTTTGTTGCAGAAGGGTGGGCATGTGTTATAAAATTGGTAAGAGTACCGATCGATTAAACTATAAAATAGATAAGTCTAGATATTGTTTTTCAAGAGACTAACATGATTAAATCAAATTATGATTATTTACTAAATTTAGGATAAAATTTTTTTGTAATAGAAAATTATTAATTTTTGAATAAAATAATTCTAAAGTTCTAAAAAGAAATTTAAAACAATGGGATTGATTATATGAAAGACTTCACTGAGGTTGATGTTCATGATCCAATTCCATTTAAAAATATCAGAGAGCATACTTGTAACTCCTATACTCTAGCATTCACACCTTATATAACAAGTCCTAATGTCTTAGAGACAAGTTTAAACTTTAATAATAAAATCCCTAATGTCTTAACAATTTTTATTATAAGTTCGTATTAAGTTCAAAATTTTGATATTATGAATGCCTAATTGTTTCACATCTATGTTTAGCATGTGAAATCTATTAGTTGTTCTCTCTTAATCAGGTTTTCCAAACTATTTTTCAATCAGCAGGTACTACCAAATATGCAAACAATAATCACACACTTAAGAACAATAATAGAACATAAAAGGGATGGAAAATAAATATATTGAATAGTAAAAATCACAATGAGTTAAGATACATTACGTCCAACCCTCGTGAATTATGTTCAATGCCTAAAAAATAATGTTCAATGCTTGCAGCCTCTAGAATGAGCCTCTCTCATATCTCTCTTAGACTTAGTTTCCTATACTCCAAGGGTGGGTATTTCTAACTCTATCAAGTCTCCTATTATAGGCTCAGGGTAAGTTTGCTCGAATTCGACTATGCTTAGAATTTGTATTTGATTTTTGTAATTGAAGTAACCAAATTTGTTAACAACTTATTTTGTTGAGATGTTCTTCAATCTTTAGTGATTTCCACTTATCAACACAATATTTTCACAAATAAGAATAAAATATTTTTGTTTCCTAATTTTTCAAATAATAATCTTAATTATCTAAAAAGTAATAATAAAAGTACAAAAAAGATAAAAGTAATCAAAATAAGAACAATGATAATGGAAATTATCAAAATACTCCAAACTTAAACATTTCCTTGTCCTCATGAAAGCTAGAAATTATAGAATTCAAAAAAACTCAGGTCAACCTATCAGAATAACTCAAGAGTGAATGACTTTTCAATCTTAATTATACAACATAAGAGAATTACATTTGTAGCTCCAAACTTAAGATAGGATGGCATGATTTTCGTTTTATCACTTCAACCCATAACAGTATAAGAGATAACAACTAGACTATTGAATTTAAAATAGCTCACAAGAATTAGTGTTTCGCTCTACACACAAGTGTATGTAAGTGACCACTCACACTCAACATGCTATTAAACTACTTCATCAACTTTTTTTCCATCATCTAATTTACTCAATTCACACATTTGGTTAAATCAAAAGGTCTTTCACAAGTTGTAATGGGGCTTGGCTATAAGAAATATGGTTTTTTCAAGAATTTAAAACACCACTAAACTGAAGAGAACAACCAAATGGAAATAATTCAAAGGTATCCGGATATCCTTTACAAAACAATTCTCCCAAAAGTTTCCATATCCTTCTCATAACACAACTCCTTTTTAATCACATGTAATTTCTTCTTTCTCCCGTTATTTTTTATGGAGAAGAAGCTTGACACTATCCAACAACCACACTTTTGTAATCTCTTAGGTATATTATTGATACCCTAACCCAAACTTATTGAATCTCATACCCTAGTAAGGTGTTTATACCCTACCCAAACTAGTATTATATCCCTATTTTTCTCACATTTACATGTTCTCTTTGGCTAGGGTATGAGATAAGATATATTTTCTTTAAAAGGATAAGGGTAAAAGTAGGAAAAAATAAGGCTAAAAAAGGTTTATAAATGGATTAAGATATCAAGGTTGACTATTTGACCAAGTAGCTTTAAACACAAACCAAAACAAATGCCTTTATCCTTTCTAATCATTTATGTGATTATATTAACAAAAATCAAACAAAAATTAATTCCATAGCAATAATTGCTCTCCTTACAGCTCTCTACACACACAACAGTCAATTTTTCAAAAATCTAGTTGTACTCTTACACTGAACATTGATCGACTTAATGTAACCACACCAAACTTTCTCACAATCTTAGTGTATGCCACAAGATATCTCAATTATATGCATAATTATGAGACAAGAAATCAATGCTCAAGAGTATTCTTAACACAACTGACTATCCACAAAAATATATATCTTCTTTTTTTCATCACAGAATAGAAAAAAAATTCAATGGGCGAGCTAAGGTCACCCAATGAGTAAAAAAAATGATAAAAATTCGTAGGGCACCCATACTAGCCTAACGAGTGAAAAATAATGACTTAAATTCCCTGGGCGAGAGTAGTAGCCCAACAAGTGATGCTAAAAATTAACAATTTTAAACAAAAACATAGAAAATAAAACTTATGGTAGAAAAATATTAGGTTGCCTCCCAGTAAGTGATTGTTTTTCCTCTTTTAGCTTGACGCTCGATTTTCATGAGTCATTAAGATAAATTTCAGTAGTGAGATGATGCACCTCACCCCTCATATAATGCTTAAGTCGTTGTCCATTAACGACCCAACTCTTTTCTGGATTTTTAGAAGCTGGATTCGTAAGCTCTACAACACTATGTGGCTTAACCTCTTTGACTATGAATGGCCCCAACCATCTGGACTTTGAATTTCTCAAAAATAATCTTAAGTCCTGAATTAAAAAGAAATACCTGCTAACCTGGATGAAATTTCCTCTTCAATAGCTTTTGATCATGATATTTCTTAATTTTTTCTTTGCAAACTTTGGAGTTCTTATAAACAAGCTGTCTCATCTTTTCTAACTCTAATATTTTCAATTTTCTCTTTTTAGCTGACATAGAAGGATAAAAACTAACAGCTTTAGTGCCCAATAAGCCTTATGCTCCATCTCAACTGGTAAATGACAAGCTTTTGCATAAACCAACTAAAAAGGAGACAACCCAATTGGGGTCTTCATCGCAATCTGGTATGTCCATAAAGCGTCATCTAACTTTACTAACCAATCCTTTTTAGAAGATGCTACTATTTTCTCCAGAATCTTCTTAATTCTTCGATTGGACATTTTAGCTTAACCATTGGTTTATGGATGATATGGTGAAACAACTTTATGTTGTACCTCATAATTACTTTCTCATTTACTAACTGAGAAAGATGATCAATTATAATATTCTCACTCCCTTTCTTATCTTTAATCTCCACATCGAGTTAACGCTTAAGCGGACCTTAATGTCGACAAAGAATGGTTACATAGATTGCACAACTTGATGTGAGAGACCCTTACCTGGTGTTGGGTTATATATTCTTTCATATATTTTGCACACTTGGACTATTCCCAACACCTGGAGTTTCTTGATTCAATGAGAAATGGGAAATGAAAAGTTGTTTTCAGGGATGAGTTAATATAATAGGGAGTTGAAGAAGCGGTTGAGTAGTGGAGTGAGTAGGAGTAAGTGGCATTTGGAACTTACAATTAGTTATGAGCTTAAGTTTTTTAAAAATTAAACTTTTCATTTGAAAAACCTCGAATTGCAACTTAGGTGCAAAAGGGCACTACTTAAGCGTAAACAACAACTAATTTAGTTATTCGCTCCATTTTACTATTCCATTGCTTTTATCAACACAACTTAGACTCAAACCTTTCCCAAAACATCTTAATATATATCAATGATAAAAACAAACTATCTAATGCATACTAATAAAAACTTTATGCATATTACTAATAACTTGGGATGCCTTCTAAGAGCACTTGTTTACCGTCATTTGCTTGATGCCTTTTTCATTATGGATCGTTTAAACTAGTGATTGTGGTGAGTTTCTCGCATTCACCACCCAAGTAAGCCTTTAACCTTTGTCCATTGACCATCCAACTATTCTTGGTGGCGGAATCTTCTATTTTAATTGCTCCATAAGACTTGACTTCTCTTATAATAAATTGACTTGACCACCTTGTCCTCAACTTACCTGGAAACAATTTTAATCTTGAATTGAATAAGAGGACCGGTTGGTCGGGTTTTGTTACATGTTTGGCAAGTGTACCAAATTGCACAAGTAATATAGTGGACAAGTGTAGATATTGTTCCCACAGAGACTAACGTGATTTATATTTATCGGATTGTTTGCTAATTAACGTATAAAGAACAAAACATATTGGTTTATATAAAAATTAAACTTAAATTTAAATATGTAAAATAAACAGAAATTTACACAATGGAAATAATGAATCTTGATTGAGAAAAATATAAGATTAAAACTTCACTGAGATTGAGTTTCACGATTCCATTCAAAGTAAAAACAACAAACAATATATTCCTCAATTTTGTAACATGCCTCAATTTTGTTGTAGACAAACCTAAACTAAAATCTATGTCTAGCAATTTTTACCATTACATTTTCATTAATGACTAATGTGTTGATGCTTAAGAATGACTACTAACCACATGTATGACTAACATGTGAATTCAATAATTGCTTTATCCTACTTAGATTTTCCAAACTATCTTTCGGATCAGCTGGTACTCCCACATATGCACCATATCTGAAATATGCAATTTAAGATCATAATTTAGGTTTCCAAACTGTCTTTCAGATCAGTATGAACTCATGCATGAGCAAAATTCATAGACTATGCAGTTAAAACAAGAATAAAACATAAGAGATGATGGAAAAGATTATATTGAATGAAGAATTCACAAAGAATTAAGAATACATTACAACCAACCCCTGTGAATGAGGGAGTTAGCTACTCCTAGACATATTGAACACAAGACTGATGTTGAAATTGAAAGCCTCTAGCCTTTAGAATGCCTTTCTACCTTCAAATGTAGAGACATAGAGTTTCTTTCTCTCCAAGTGTGTGTTGACCTTTGTTAAGCCGTTAATTTATAGATTTTCTAAAACGCACAACTCGTTGGGCGAGTTGACTCACTAGGTGAATTGACTTGTTGGGCAAATCCATCATTATTCGCTGAGAGAGTTGACTCGTTGGGCGAATCCAACATGATTCACCAGGCGAATGCTGATTAGTTGGACGAATGGCGCGATATCTGATGTAGGTCTGCAACTTTGTAGTTGATTATGTACTAGAATTCTTTGTTAGATTTATCTTCTTAATTTTTTGGATCTCCATATTTTCAAATTATCTTCAATTATCTTGACTTGAATTTTAATAATCAACTTTGTTGATTATTGATATTGTTCATAATCTTTGATTAGTCAATATTCCACTTATTTTGTTGATAATTTTCCCATATCTCTGAGATTTCTACTTATTTGCAGAATATATGACCATCATTTATCTTTTCCACTTTTATTGAATAAAACCTGAAATATAAATTAAAATCCTAAAATAAAATAACAATTAAACATAGAAATAAATAAAATAAAAACATGATAATGCCAATTATCATATTTAAATTCCCTTTTTATAATACTTTTCTCATGAAATGCCATTACTTTCCTCTTGTAAAGATAGGCCTATAACTATGGTTGTAGCCTTATTTCTTCTAGAGCATGGATATAACATTTCCCTTTTTCACCAACAGGCTTTAGATCATAGTTCAAAGTCTTCAGGGCCTAGAATGCCTTGTGCTCAAGCTCCACAGATAAGTGACAGTCTCTGCCATATACAAGCTAGAAGGGGGGTTAGACTAGTTGCAACTTTAAATGCAATTTTGTATGCCCATAATTCATCATCAATTTTCAAACACCTTGTGTCTTATTCCCTAGTGTGCCAACACTTTTCTAAGTCTTATGTTGAAAAAGTGAGTTCCTTTTTCACTGATTAGCATCCTTGGTGAGCCAAATTTGAAAAAAAAAATGTTCTTTTTCAAAAATTTGATCACGATTTTGGCATCAGATAGCTTGACAATTGCAATTTCTACCCACTTCGAGGCATATTCCACTACCACCAACATGTATTCATTGGAATACGACATTGGTAGTGGTCCTACAAAATAAAAAATAAAAAAATATGCATTTTAATAAGAATATCCATATAACATTTATATACAAATTAAATTTTGTCTCAATTTGGAGAGGAACAAAAATGCTAAATTTTAAAAAACAATTAGGACCAAATTGAAAACAAATAACGAATATTAGGACCAAATTGAATATTAAAAATTGACCTTGACACGTGGCATGATATTTATCTTGACACGTGGAATTTTTTTAAAATTAAAAAAAATTAAATTTAAAAAATTAAATTTAAAAAATTAAATTTAAAAAATTAAATTTAAAAAAAAAATTAAAAAATCACAAAATGACACGTGACATGATATGAGCTTAACACCTGTACATTTTTTTTAAATAAAAAAATTAAAAAAAATTAAAAAAAATTAAAAAAAATTAAAAAAAAAGAATCATAAAATAATACATGACGGTTACTGTTCACATTTCGTTAACTATTTTAACGGTGCTAGCAAAAAGGACCAAATTGAATAAAATTGACAAATATTATGACCAAATTTAAAAAGAAAACAAAAGTAGGACCACATTGAAAACTAGGACCAAATCATTATTTAAGCCTAAAATATAATGGGTAAATTAAGATTGCATTAAATGATATATTAAAAAATACATTTGTTTTTGTAAGAATGTGAAGAGTTTTGATATGGATTTGTGGTTCTAATTTTATTATACTATACATATATAAAGGTTCAAAGATTTTGGATGTGATTTTTTTTACTTAGTTTTATTTGATATTATTTGATAATATATGACTTGCGAAGTTGATTAATTTTGGATGGTACCTTTGACAAGTTCATGTTATTAAGTTCATTAAAATTTAATATATATATATATATATATATATATATATATATATATATATATATATATATATGATCATTTTGATATGCAAATTAGTTAAGTTAAGAGATCACTTCCCAGATTATTTGTTTAAGAAAATTTGTCTTGATAATGCTGGTGAATTTACATCTTATGCTTTTCATAAGTATTGTATGTCAATTGGAATTGAAGTTGAAGATTCAGTAGAACATATGTTCATGCTCAAAATGGACTTGTAGAATTATGAATAAAACGTCTAAAGTTGGTTGTAAGACCATTACTTATAAGAGTTAATCTTACAATGAGCTACTTGGAGATATACAATTTTACATGCTATAGTATTGATTCGCATCAAACGAATAAGTTATCATAATTACTCTATTATGCAGTTGGTTTTTAGTCAATAACCTAATTTTCTCATTTAAGAATTTTTGTATATGGTCGAATTTCTCCACCAAAAGGGACTATGATGAGTCTTTAGAGACGATTGAGAATATATGTTGGATATGATTCTCAAATCAATAATAAAATATCTTGATCTGTCAAGAGGAGACATATTTACAGTTTGATTTGTCAACTATCATTTTTGATGAATGAGGTTTTCCAACATTATGGGGAGAAAGAAAACAATTAGAAAAGAATATTGGTTGGAATGAATTATCATTGTCTCTCTTGATCCTTGTACAAAAGAATGTGAACTCGAAGTTCAAATGATAATTCATTTAAATCTTAGTCAATCAATTTTCAGATGTTTTTATTGACATAAATAAGGTAATTAAATCACATATACCAAATGTTAATGCTCCAAATAGAATTGATATTAATTTATTACACGATTGAAGCATGGTAAGCCTATTGGTTCCAAAGATAAAAATCTTCGAATGAGAAAATGAGCTAAAAAGAAAAGGATGACCTAATGGAGGAGGTATAAATCACAAAATATTCATTTGACATAATTAATAATTTGGTTCCAGAAGAACTTTGGTTCCAGAAGAACCTTGGTTCCAGAAGAACCTTGGTTCCAAAAGAATCTCAGGTACCTGCAATTGTTGAAAATGATGAGATCTCAATAAAATTATGTCATGAAAAAGATAATATGGAACCAAAAATGAAGTCAACATTGATGTTGTTTTAGCATATAATATAATGATGAATGTTATGAGTGACAATGAGGACTAAGATTGTCAACAAAGAAACGATTGGCCAAATGAAAAGATGAAATAGAAGCAAAATTAGATTTGCTTGTTAAATAAAAGGTTTTTGAACCTGTAGTCTGCACACCTGAAGGTGTAAAAACTCATTGAGTACAAATGGATTTTTGCACAAAACAATATTATAAAGAATGATAATTATATGAAAATTCCTGAAGGATTTAATTTACCCAACAATGCAAATTCTAAAGTGGATTATTCAATAAAATTGAACAAGTCCATTTTATGGATTAAAGATATCAAGATGTATAATTGTCCTTGTAAGTACTTTTTAAAAGAAAGGTACTTATCATTGTATTTATGTGAAAATATCGAAAAATGAATTTGTCATAATTGTTGTTTATGCATATAACATAAACATCGTTGGAACTCCTAATGAGTTCATAAAGGCAATTGATTGCTTAAAGAAAGAATTTGAGATGAAAGATCTTGGAAGTACAAAGTTTTGTTTAATATTACAAATTGAGTATTTAAATACAAATGTTTTTGTACATCAAGAGGTTTTTATAACGAATGTGATTAAAAAGTTCTATATGGACAAGTTATATCATTTTTGCACTTCAATTGTGAGGTTGTTAGATGTTGATAAATGTCCTGTTAGACCTCACAATGATGAATAACTTCTTGGTTAAGAAATACAATATTTTTTAATGTTATAAGAGCACTAATGTATTTTTCTTATTATACTCTACTTGATATAGTATTTGTTATAAATTTGTTAAGCAAAATATAATTCTTCACCTACAAGAAGACATTGAATTAGTGTAAAACATATATTTCGTTACCTTAAGGGTACTTTGAATATAGCCTTATTTTATCCAAATGATTCAAAATCAAATGAGTTATGTAGATGCAGTTTATTTATCTGATCCTCACAAGAATTCATCATAAACAAGATATTTCTTCATAAGATTGGGCTCCGACATCTTAAAGATGAAAATTTACATGAGGGGGAGAAATAGAAGAATATTATATCAAAGAATTAAGAATGATGTACTCTTTTTCCTTAACTAGGTTTTTCAGCCAAAGGGTTTTTCCTAGTAAGGTTTTAACAAGGCATGTTATTTGATCAATGGACACCCAATGAGGAGTGTTATGAAATTTATGGATTGTCCATTGAGTCGTTAACAATTACTCAGCTTGATTACTATTGATGATATTTACATTATTTACATTAAGTATGTAATCATTGAGTTGTACCCTTTCAGTTATCTTTTGTACCTATAAATAGGAACTAGGAACTCTTCCCCCTTAATAATGATACACAAAAAACTAGTAGATGCTCTATTATTTCTCTCTATCATTCTCTCTATTATTAACTTTATTTTATAACACTATCATAGATATACTTATTAAAATATAATAATTTTTTTAAGGATCAAAATTGAGAAGTTATGGGATTATTATTTTAGTTAAAAGATTATGCAATTGCTTTTTATTGGAAAACTTAAACAATTATATATTTCATCAAACAATAAAATTATTTTAATTTAATAAAATGCAGATGATCTGACAAAAAACATACAAAAAGTTATAAAAACTTTTATTACATTATTTACACAATGATATAGGTAGTATATTATTAGTATCTAAATTTTGTTTTGATACCACAATAGTAACGAAAACAACACTAAAATTTTATTAGTGACCAAAATTTGTTTCTCGTAGAAAACTAGCACTACTATCTATAATATTATTTTCTTATTAAAAACGACACCAATAATTAAATTACAAGTGAGAAATTATATATGATTAAACCCATGTTCGGACTCAACAACATCTCTGTGTGATAATTAAAGTATTATATTTTAAGTTTTAATTATATAATCGAGAGATGTAGGAAATGTAGGTGAGTTAGTTTTATATTTTAATACATCGACGTTGTCTGTGTTGGTTAAAGTGGTGAAAATAGTAATTTGGAATGCTTCTATGATAGTGAGCACATTGGACCATGAAGTAGGTTTTGCTTTGGGCTTTCGTCGAAAGAGAAATAGAATGAAAGAGTAAACTTGGTATGCATGTGGGGTTTAAATAGAAGTTTAGGAAACTTCATTTGTCAAAAACACATTATTTTTCCATTCTCCATCATCCCCTCTTCCTTCATTCTTCAACCTTCTTGCTCCTCTCTAACTCAAAGAAAATTAAACTCTCTTATCCCTTTCTCTTCTTATTTCAACATACAACTTGGCTAAGGAATAATATAAAACAACATTCCTGAGTGTTCTCTTGAGGTTAGGGATTTGAGTAGGATTGTATAGGATTTTTATCTTTGGGCCTTGTATGATTGGACCATTATTGTCTTTGTTTTTTTTTCATTGTATTTGTAATCCACATGGGCTAGGAGACCAGAAGAAACCATCAAGTGGGTCGAGACATCCTTTTTGGGTCAGCCAATTCCTAGCATGCGTTCCACTTTCTTGAGCTAAGTCAATGTCTCCTTTATTGGGTCTGGAACGGTCAACAATTGTGTAAACATCTTCCACTATTTGGGAATTTTTTCCTGAATCTCCAAAATTTCTTCTTTTACATTCCTAAACATATTTCAAATTCTAAAACCGAGTAACGTAGTTCTCATCCTCAAAACTATTTCTCAATATCGACTTCCGACAAAAGACATCACCGGATATCAACATCCATTGAAGGTCGTAA
>Ga0214544_1009168_pt1 | contig 15737 bp, 10 predicted proteins | sample CNSS3metaG_FD_160074 | JGI IMG/M metagenome (GOLD analysis project Ga0214544, IMG submission 160074) | Root nodule microbial communities from cowpea collected in UCLA plant growth center, Los Angeles, California, USA - CNSS3 | ecosystem: Host-associated > Plants > Roots > Nodule | place: USA...
TCTTATGATTTCTTACTCTACACTCTTTGTTAGATTGGTATCTGTTTTATGTCGGCATCGTGGTGTGCCAGGTTGTAGGGGTTGCGTTAAGGACCCCAAGACTACGCTGCTATACTTTATCGCGTGATGTTTCCTTTAATTTCGTTTTAATAATTAAATGGGACGTTACAATTACAAATTCTAATACTTATAAAAATATTACAAATAATAATATTACTTATAATTACTATTATAGTTGAAATCATAAATAAATGAAAAAATAAAAATAAATTGACTTTTTGTAGAATTTGAACTCAGGTCTTTTTGTACCTGAGTTTTAAAATGACGAAAAACTAATTTTTATGACATGTGTCAATAAAAGAAGATGGATAATGTAGTAATTTTGGTAGTATTTTCTTTTCTTAATATGTCATAGATATCAAGCTAAACTTTTTTTTTTCCTTTGCAAATGCATAGTTTAGTTCAAGTGTTTTCCATAACACAACAATAGTTTTAATATGACAAATTATTTTATAATTTTTTTCATACAAAACACTTAAAATATATTCATGATTTAGAAGATCTTTATCAGTTGTAAGAATATAAGTTACTAAATCATAAATTAATATAATAGAGAAAATATTAGCTTTAGATATCACACAAAATTATTCAGTGAGTCAGAAATTCATTTATCCATAATTTTATTTATTTTTACAAATGGAAATAAAAACAATTATATACATAAATTTTTAGGCTTAGTTAAGACTGATTTAATTATAACTATAACAAACGCATTAGTTATAATAAAGATGTGTTCAATTTTCTGCTCTATATTGTCTTTAATGTTAGAAATGAAGAAGATTTTTCTCTTTAAGAATGTTATAAAATGATTAAACAAATAACATTACTAATAATAATATGAAATAATATAATAATAGTTATTAGAGCAATAATAATACTAACACACACATATATATATATATATAAAATATATATATATATATATATATATATATATATATATATATATATATATAAATCAACCAATAATTCTTATAACAATAAGAGATAAAAAGTTGATGAGGGAAGAAGTAGAAATAGTTTGGGTTGAGGAACACATAGCGCTATCCTTAGATAGATAACACCCACATTGCATAGGGCAAGACACAATAGTATGCGCTGCTCTCCCAAGATACAACAACTTGGTCAGATCGATCGAGTGCAACGAAGGATTTATGAACCTTATGAACACCAATGTCTTAAAGATAATATAGAGAAGAAAAGAATAGCACTTTTGAAAAAACTCTAGTGTTTGTTGTTGTTCTTCCCATGCACCTAGGTGGTATTTATACGTAGAAAAAGGAGATACAAGAGTAAACTGTAATAAAAATATAGTTGTTAAACATAGGTTTTTTATTTTAATAATTTATTTTTTAAATTATATTAAAATATTTCCAACAGTAACCGCTACAACTACAAATGTGGTTTACAAAAAAAAAATATATTTGAAAATCTTTAATAAGAGGTATACAAATTAATCTTACACCATTATGATTATTTTGTTAATTATTGTATTGCATTCTTTTGTTTTTTGAATCCAATTTTAAATTTAATAAAGTTGTATCGGTTCTATATTGCAGATTATAATGATTTTCTAGACAATGAAATTATGTATGGATATTTATAACAGGTACATACATAAATCTTTAAAAAGTTAAAACTTCGTATTAGACAAAACAATGATTACTATAATTAGTGTTGTCATAATCCTGTTCAAGATTGTTACATTCACTTATAAACATGGAACATGGTAAAATTGATATCTCTTATTTTAAATCATATTTATCATCATTATTTAAAAATTAATACATATTTTTAACTTCTTCCTTTTTACCATTACTATAGAAAAAAATCATTTATCTAAAAAATAACCCGTGCGGGTCAAAATACTAGGTTGAACTTATATATTTATATATTTTTAATGACAATAAATAAGAGTAAATTAAAATAAATCACTTCCTTAGGTTGAACTTTAGTCTATGCATGTGATCACCTATGATGTATGGATGCGATACATGTATCAGATATGACACGTATCCGATATGTCAATACATTTATTTTTAAAATAATAAGATATGATACATGATAAATACATGATATATGAATATTGAAAAGTGTACAATAATTCTTAGAAACATAATAAATATATGATTGTTATTTGTGAATCCACATTAAAACTATATGTACTAAATTTGTCAACATAAAAAAATATAAATGATTGTCATTATAAAAGTATCATTATAAGACAACTCTTAAATAATGACCAATTTTAGTAACCAAAAATATGGTAGAGACAAATTTAGAGACCAATTATTTTGGTAACCAAAACCACATAGCTAATGTTAGTGACCAATTTAGAAACAAATTATTTTGGTAGTCAAAACCTTGGTAGCTAATGTTTGTGACCAATTTAGAAACAAATTCATAATAGAAACTCTTTTAATTATAAATATAGAGACCAATTATTTTTTTTTTTGAACTATTTTAGTTGACAATCATTTTTAGTTTTTAAATTGGTACATAAATTGGTCACTATATAGTGACTAATTTTTTTGTCATTAAAATTGGCCATTATTCAAAGATTTTCTTGTAGTGTACTACGACTTTATAAGTTAGATACTCCAGTAATAAATATTGATAAAATGTCCTAAAATATTTGACACATATACGTGACCCAAATTGAAGTATCGTCATAGATAATCACCTATCTATAGATGTTTTGATAATAAAATAAAAAAATATACAAATTATTTCATATTATTTTAAATGGCTCTAATTTCTAATTTCTAATTGATCGAATGAAACTAAATTCATTAAGTGAGAGAATTTTAAATAATAAATGTCAATAACAACTTCGAAAGGTTGCTTGGAAACAATTTAAGTTTATTTATTTCCTTTTCTATTGAAAAAATTTTTTAAAAAATAATAATTAAGGTCATTCGGTTATTACAATTGTTTATTTTTATTCCAAATACCTTTTCACACATACATATACTTTATTATTCAATTTGTTCTAAACTTAACATATCTCCTGTATTAAATCACAATATTTAAAAATAATTTATATTATTATAAACAAACTTATCATACTTTTTTATTATTTACTATTTTAATTAATTATTATTTTAAATAAATATTTTATAAATCCTACTATTATTTTTATATATAATAAAATATATTCTTATAAATATTTAATAAATCTTTATTTCAATAAACCCGTGGGTCAAAATACTAGTAAATATACATTCATCAATTCCAAAATGTGCATTCATCTTATTATTAATTTTTAATAATTAACTTTTAACAATTAAATTTTAATAACTATTCTTAATAAAAAAAACATATAACTACATAAACATTTCAAAAATTATATTTTACAAAATCCATACACAAATATAAAATTTAGATCATTTTATACACTTATAATTTTTTTTATCTTCCAAAATTTTACAAAACACCATAATTATTACTACATTATTTTTCTCCATCTTAAAATATTATATTACTTTATTTAAAATATATTATTTTTAATTAAAACAAAAATAAGAAAATAAAAAAATCCAACTTAGAATTGGGATTTGTGATAGGAAAGAATAATGCAAGGTGTTCTTATCGAAAAGGTCATCTACAAATGGAGGGGTCCAAATTATGGTTTGGGTGTTCGTGCGGGAGGGAGCTCCACCTGTAAAAGATTCTCTAATGTCTAAGTAAGTAAGAGTATTTAGTAGATTTGGTTAAAAGAGATTGTGAGTGAGTAAGCCAAGTGGAGCAACCTATATATATATATATATATATATATATATATATATATATATATAATTTTGTGACATGTATATGAGTTATTTTATTGTTCGTTTTTTAGTATGTATTCCGTCGTGCACTTTAATGGATAGAAGAAGTATTTAAACTATTTTAATCCATAATTTCAAAATAGTGTAAAATTATTGGGTGGTAGAAATATTATATATTATAAATTTGTCTTATTTCTAATTTATGTCATTTCTAATTTATGTCGGATCTTTGAGACAATCTCTAAAACTTTTATACTATTAATATTCTAAAGAAAAATGATTTTTTAATAATTAAATTTTAACAAATTTTTCTTATAACCTGAGGTGACATCTCTTACGTGATTTTTCATTTTTCTATTTTTTTATTTTTCTATATTTCAAAACTACTTAAAAAAATATTATCTTAAATTATTAAAAAAATTTATCAAAATTTAATTATAAAAATACGACGAGCCAATGCTAACGAAGGGTTGTCTTTGGTTTGTGATGAGCATCCTGCTCCAATATCCCACTATTTGTGATTGACATGACCCCATTTGTGAATGTCAATTATTTTGAAAAATGGACTTACATTAGGAGTGGAGTTTTAAGGTGTATGTATGAATATAGCAGAACATATTTCATGGTTTACGGGGGATGTATCCTTTGTCGGCAATGCCATGTTTCATGGTTTAAGGATGAGAGAACTATAATGTTCTGTATCTTATCATCGATGCACCGAGCACACATTCTAGCAGTACCACCCACTTTAGTACGTAGGAACCAATTTTTTAAAATCAAGTTTATCATTTAGGAATCACAAAACGGAACAGGTTTTGTATGACTGCAAGAAAAGGTGCGAGGTAGATTGAGTTGTGTTTTTGAACTTGTTTGTCCACTTTTACCCACCTCGTATAATTACAAAACCAATTTAATAAAACTGACGAGAATTTAATTAGAACACTGATATCATCACTCAATAAATAGTTTTCACGGATATTATTATTTGTGACATTATGTATATGAAAATTTTGTACAGCTAACATGTTCCTAATAATATAGGACAGGATGACGAATCAGAGTCCTAAAGAATCTGGTCAGATTTTATGAATTTTCTGATTATTTTTTGAAATCAATAGCTTGAGTTTTTTTTTTTTTTTACATGTTTGATTTGTTTTCAGGTTAACTTGAGGACTGTAAACGAATATTTAAAAAATCGTTTTAAAATACATTGTTTAATTCATTTTGGATTTAGATCTATTGCATTCATCAAAATAATAGTTTCCCCAAAAACAAACACCCACATAATTAGCCGTGATTTTTACTGTATCATCCAAATTTAGGGATTTTTTCTTATACTTCCAAGATTTTTTTATTTACTTTCAAGAATTTTTTAAAACTCAAAAATACCTTTTGACCATTTGAGAAAATCTACACAGATCACAACCCCAAATTTATTTTCGAATGACGACTTTTGACAAAATCCATCATTTTTACTCGAGCTTTATTTGGTTTTTTTTTTGTGCAGTCTAATTTTCATTGTAATTATTTCGAATGGGTTAATGAGTTAGAATTTACATTTGAAGGGAAAGAATCTGAATTTGAATCCAGCGGAGGAAAAGTAGTTGAAGAAGATAAAAGTTGTTTGAAAAAGGACAAAGTTATAATGGACTTGATAAAGAAAAATGAGAAGTTGAATAGGAAATTGCAACAAGAGAAAAAATTGGAAAAATTCTGCAACTTTTATTTGTTTTGTCGTGGGTGTCAACTGTTGTTTTGGTCGTTATGGTGCTGTTGAAGATTAATTGTAATTAGTTATGTCTGGGCTAGTTGCAGCAGTGATTACTTATGTATTAAAGTTGGTGGTTAATGTTGTGTGAGGTAACTTTCGTGAGGAAGTGTTTTGTATTGGTCAAAATACGAGAATATAAAAGTATTAGAATATGATATTTGCCATGACCTTTTTGATATTTGCCATAACATTTCTGATTTAGCTTGTAAAGCACTTTAAGGGCAGTATAAAAGTAATCAGTTCTGATAATTATGTGCATAATATGTGAATGAAATAATTTAGTTTGGAAAAGGTTTGGTATTAATGGATTCCATGAATTATTTTTTGATTTGGTCTCCTGTTTTTTACCAATTTCATAGTATCAGAAAGTAATTTTGAAAAAAAAAATTTGACTGAAAGAATGGTATACAATGTATGGTGAATAAGGAATAGAAATGCGTGTTTCATTCAAACAGTGCATCACCATGCTTGGATTTCATTTCATTGCTTTCCACATATCCAAAACAGGTCCAATATTTCTTAAAAGTGGTTGAATGTCCATCCCAAATCCATCATCATCTGCTACCCTTTCTTCTTCACTATAATCTAGTTTGTCTACAGCATCACCTTCATCGTTGTCAGACTCAACCTCTTCACATGCGACATCCTCCTCAATTGCCACTTCTGCCTGACAAGTCCCATCATCCTTACCCGCAAGTTCTGGCTCACCCCTAGGGATGTCAACGGGGTGGGTAAGGTACGGGTAGTAGCTTCCCCATACCCTACCCGCTGAATAAATATCTGCCCCATACCTGTACCCATATCCGTCGGGTATCCATTAAAAAAGATATATTTAATCATAAATTCAAATAAAATAAAATACATCACTGTCATAAATTTTAAATAAAGTTCAAACGAACTCAAGTCCATATAATTCAAAATAATCATAAAATAAATATAACATGACATTCAACACAATGAAAATTCTTTAATTAGTGCTTTGATCAACAAACCCACTTTCTCCAATTGATTCCTGAGAAAAAATTAGGCCAGAATGCTTCTTACTAATATATATATATATATATATATATATATATATATATATATATATATATATATATATATATATATATATTTGTAAATTAAATTTTAGCGGGTACGAGTATCCACAGGTACAGATATATGATATCTATACCCGCCCCATTAACATGCAGGTATCAAAAATACCTGTACCCGCGGGTAGCGGGTATCCATTTTTAATATTTGTTTCCTACCCATTGCAGGTTTTATCCGTGAATACGGATTTTTTTGACATCCCTACTCATCCCCCACTTCGGCCTCACTCCCCACTCTAGTCTCACCCCCACTTCTGCCTCACCAACCACATCAGCCTCACCCCCTACAATTGCCTCACAAACCATATCATCTTCACCCCCAATTCTGCCTGACCCACTTCTTCATCCATTCCAGCACCAGCAATAAAATGCACCACTTCGGGCTGACAAGGAACATGTTGAACAAATTTATCAACCTCTTCGTTCCTATCCTCTGCATACTTAGTCAACACTAATGCCTCCTTATCTCACTCAACAATCTTAGATTGTTTAACAACTTATGTTTTGAACCGTTCCACCAAAGTTTCACATCTCCAGCGTATTTAAAATCCTTCACGATGCCTAATGCTTCAAAGAATGACCAAAAATCTGGATTGGTCCCTTTAACAATGTGGATTTCACCCCCAACGTTTTTCAATCCCCTATTCCTTTCAAACCTATCCATATGATGAAACGCGACCGCAAACCCCATTTCCAGCCCTACATTTCAAATAAAAACACAAAACCAAACAAATACAACCCCAATCAAACTTTAAAAACAACCAAACCAGAGCAAAACGAACATTCAACGAAAGAAAATTTGTAAACAAGATAACTAACCTCACATCAGAAATGGTGATTTCGTCGATCAAATCAAACCACTGACCACCCACTTCTTCTTCGCTTGTGAATGAAGTTTCTACCTTTGGATTACGGATTGAAATCACTACTTCTGTCTTCGCTCACCAGCGCAAGTTTAATCGATAGGGTTCTTAGCAAAACCCCTTTCTAATTTTAACAGAACCATGCATCAAATAGTTACATGATACATTCTTTAATTACCATGTGCCCTAAAATCATTATTAATGTATAACTAAAACGTGCAAAATAGTGTCATCAAAAGAAACCTTTAAACGAGATCCTGACGTGACCATCTGTTAGCCAAGTATCAATTAATACTAACAAAGTTTAAAATTGGGAACCAATTTCATGCAATTCAAAACATCAGGAACTGAAATAGATCAACCTTTAGATGGAGTACTAAAACCAAAATTCAACAATAATTGAAGGATGAAAAATATAATTAACCCAAAAATATATATATATATATATATATATATATTATAAGAAATTAAATGCATTACAATCACTATACGAAAAAAAGAAAAAAAAAATTGTCAACAACAAAACGTTTTCAAAAGGTAAAAGATTGACTTACATGTTTTTATGTGTCCGATTAGCATGGAAAATGAGTCTAGTGAAACTTATTATTCATTCCCCAATATTCACACTTTTTTTAGAAAAATATTAGTAGTAAAGGTTTAGCCTTTTCTAAACTTTTTTTTAAATATTAGTAATTGTGAAGACAAAGTTCTCCCTAAAATTTTATAAAAATAAAAAAAATTTCTCGTTCAAACCCTCGTTTAATGTTTTCTTTTTAAAGACTTACTGTTTTTATGTGGACTAAACTCTCACTACATATATTATTTATAATAATAAAAAGATCGTTTGCGTCAATTTAGTATTTACACGTATTTTATTTTTTAAAATAATATTTTTACAAATGTGAGTTAGACTCTTGTTATGCAATTAAATAATTTAATTTTTAATATATGATTAGTGTCTATGAAGCATCTTTAACTAGAATATTTGTCGGTAATATGATATGTAGTGTGAGCTTAAGCATCTCTTGTAATTAAAATTTAAATAAATTTATTATGTAATGTTGCCTCAGCCGATGCTTGCTAGAGTTTAAAACTTGATCTTTTGAAAGTGTTTGTTTGGATGACCCTCAATGGTCCATGACACTTTTCCTAATAAATTAGTAAAAGGGACAATTGCTATCAAATAATATTAAAGAAATAAGTAAAATAAGTAAATTATAACAATAACTTACATAAGTCGCATGTGTGCAACCATCTACCAACCACCATTCTTTTTAGTGTGAGTGGCGAGAAATAGTTCATCCAGCTCAATAGGTCGATCATATTTACATTCCTGAAAAAAGTTGTAAAGTTAAGAATAATATATTTTGAAAAAATGAATCCAATAACATGAAAGAAAGTGTACATAATTTATGAATTGTACTTACTAGGCTCGGTGCTATGGCAAAGTAATATTTGCAGTCAGTAGATCACAATGTTCTACCTTTATTGGAAGATTGATTCAGTTTGTTTTGATATGATCTTTCTCTAAACTTATGAGAATCACAATATATCAAAAGTTCATCCCATGCTTCTTCTCCCATTCTGGAAGGTTTGGCCTTCTCCATCCTTGCTTTGGACAGTAAATCACCTATACGTTTTCTGACTTTTGACTCATACACCTTTTTAATTCTCTATTCATCCTGAGGCACCGAAATCATTATAGCTTGTAAAAGTAAACAACAAATGGAAAGATATATGATGTGATGAATAATGATAAAATTAGAATTGATTGAAATTAGTAATTACAGTCACCTTAAAATCAGCCCACCATCTAAGTGTGTCATCTCCTTCATAAAGTCATAATAGTGCAAGGCCTCTAAGGTGTGCCTTAACTGTATGCTAACTACTTAATAATTAGGTGTCCAACTATAAAACAAACAAAGCACAGTGTTAACCTCGTAATGTATAAAGAGTCAAATAAAATATTGAAGACATTACGAACTTACTCTTTCCCACTTGTGATGACCTTTCTAGTAGTATCACAACACACCTCCTCAACAAGGACATCGTGGTTTGAAGTAGTAGGGGTAGGCTGAACTACAACATCATGTGTGGATTGCAATGGGGATCAACAAGAGTCTGGCCTAAAGGAGAGGAAAGATGGATTAAAGAAGGAGACATGAATTGGCTCGAGGGAGAGGGAAGCTAATTTATTAGTGAATCAATACATTATAATGTTGTAACCGACTAAATTCATGGGATTAGTATAAAGGAACACGTACAATTGCAAAAGAAGATTACCTCTCCATATAAAGGAACACGTACAATTGTAAAAGAATATTACCTGGTTTAATATTAGGAACAAGTAATTTTTCTGCGTTCCAAAAGTAGAAGAAATAAATGCATCATAATAATCAAATAAAAAAACTTGACAATAAAAATACACCACAAATTGACACTTGAATCTTTTCTCATTTTCTTAAAATCTATTTATTTCAACTTCTAACAGAATTTGATTGATAATTTTGGGAAACTAAAACTTGAAATAATTTTAGAATAACCAAATACGTGTACGTGTGTGTAAAAATATATATATATATATATATATATATATAGAGAGAGAGAGAGAGAGAGAGAGAACTTAATGGACAATTTACACAATTAAGTGTCACTAAGCTACTGTTGAGAAAATCCCAGATTATTAAAACCAGTGAGATTTATGGGTTACTAAGCTATTCTTTTTTATAGCCTGCTTAAATACGACTATGTCCTCGATCAGAAATTGAAAAAACTTCATATTAAAATAATTAACCAATATAACTCAAATGATTAGGCGTGAAAAGCCAGAATCTCTGAAATGAATCTGCAAACTCAGATTCGCAAATGCCGCAATTCCAACAACTAAAGTGGAAGAAAGTGTAAAAAATTCATATATAAAGTGGAATCTGGAGAAAGCATGATAACAAATCCCATCTGGGACATTCCCCTTGGGTGTCTGTTTGTGTTATTCAAAGAATTAGAGAAGTTGGAAAAAGAATCCGTATATAGATTTCAACTGAAGATTGACGAGCTCTGCATTATTATCACAGCCACACTTCTGCAAAATATTGAAACTCTTTCATATTTGACTTGAATCCCTCCCAAAAATAAAGCGTCTTGTCCAGTCTGATACTACTAACGCTCTTGTGCGCCAGCTTACTTGCTTGCTGTCAAAACATTGGATGAAGCTTTATTAACTTTATAATCCGAATGCATTATGAGTCTTTTCAGTTTTAGTTTTTAAGAATACAATATAATATTAAGCAAAAGGAGAACTCACTACCTTGCATAAACGGAATACCACAGCCATTGACTGCTGTGTCCAATTGAAACCCAATCACCGGGAAGCTGTGCAGCGGTTTGCTCTCCTCCTAGAGGAGCGAATTGACCTAAATGCTTGTACCTTGAGGAACAATCAACCACGTAGTAATAATGAGGAAAACAAGGACCAACCAATGAAAAACCTTGAATCATATTCATCATTTCATCATCATGTCAAGGTACAGAGCCCATAAAATAAAACTGAAGCTATTAAATTAATATGATCATGTTACCTAAAGGGTTTGAAGCGATGGCGCCCTTCTCCCCTGAATCTGATGGGACCCTCTGGATTTTTTTCACACTCTTCCATCCGATTAAAGCACTGAGCCAGGTAGGTGCCTTGCTGAGATGCGACCTGATATGCGGTTTAAGAAACTTGAAGTCATATCATTAAAGAAACATAAACAGAAAATAGAATACAACTTGCAGATAACATGACATGCACCTGCGCTGTAGCAGGAAGAAATTTCATCTGAGAATCCACTTTAGAGAGTGCGGTTTTGAGTTCTTCGATATTCAGTTCAATAGATTCTTTTTCAACATCTCCCTTGGACTCTTTCAACAAATCAGCAAGGTCGTGCATATGGTTACTCTTTAGATATAGCCCCACCTGAGGGTATCTCTCACAGATGTCATCCAATACCTCCTGAAATTCCTTGACAGTAAGAGTTCCTGAATTGTCCTTGTCAGCCTTCTTAAATATTGCCGCAATATCTTCCTAAAATGCCAAAACCCAGAATATTGATCAACAACAGGAAAAAAAAAAGATATCATCTGAAATTCCAATGCTCACACATCATACGGTCCCAGATTGTCGATATGTTTAGCTTAATGCAACATCCAGTTAGCTTGGCAAGGCAAGTAGAATTATTAACCAAGATGTGTGATAAATAAGTGTATAAACAACATGATAAATATTTTACTATTTCATCAAAACTAAATAAATATATTACTCTAATGGAAGACAATGAACAAACTAAAAAAACAAATTCAGTTGTTGTAATGTTACAGACTTTACAGTATGGATACGAACAATTCTCTGTAAGAATGGAATATAGCCGTGTTGCACACAGCTGAAAACATGCAGTAGTAACAATGTTCAATATTAATTAAATGAAGGATGGAGAATATACCATGACTTTTCGCTGGTTTATTGTAGCACAGTCACCAAGTGCATACACATTGCTGGTTGATTCAACTCTCAACCACTCATCAGTAGCTATGGCCCGTCTATTAGTCTGTTCAGGATAATCAATTTCACGTAAATAATAAATGAATGAAAGATTTATTTGGTGAAAAATAAATAAAACTAACCGAGAAACATGATTTCTGAGTATTGAATCAGAACAACTAAAATGGAAAATTTCCCAATGACATACCTGACCAATTTGTGACATAAAATCTTTTATAAATGGACGAGTGCCGATACCAGTTGACCAGACAGCCATTCCATATGGAATTGTGGTAATTTCTCCTCCATTTTTCATTTCCTTAGTAGAAATTTCTTTATCAGAAACCTTCACAACCATGGATCCTGTTTTGACATCAATACCATCTCTTCGAAACTTATCTTCAGCAAAAGTAGTGATTCTTTTGTCAAACCTGAAAAAGAGATCAAGAATGAAAATGTATATGCTCATAGTAAGCTCTATTTTAAACAACAGAAACCCAAAACCAAACACCAGCATATGTACATATGTAAAATCGATGATTGAATCTAATACTGGGCTACTTATAAACACAAATAAGGGACAGTAAAGCATCAGTAAACAGAGTTATGAATAAGGAGATGTGTAATGAAAATTTGACGCTTACATGCTCAAAATATGATCTCCAGCCTCCAGAAGCGTAATTTTAACTAAATCTTTTATCCCAGGATATAACTTGACCAAATCCTCAGTGACAAAATCATGTAGTGAGGCTGCAAACTCAACTCCAGTTGGACCACCTCCAACAATAGCAAAGTGAAGAATTCTCTTCTTTTCTTCCTCACTTACACTTGGCAAACTTGCTCTCTCGAAGCAGTCAATAACGGTTCTTCTAATCTTCTGCGCATCTTCAACTTCCTGCACAATATACACACTGTCCATAACATAAGATAACAAAAAGCCACAAACATGTTATCTGCGTTATATCCATCACACCTAAGACATCATTGGATTTGCCCCGTCTCCTCAGAACTTTTCTTCCTTTTAGTGAAAAAAACTACACCAAAATACATGATAATATGATGCACAATAATGATGTGATAAATAATTTACCTTCAAGAAATGGCAATTCTCAGTCACCCCCGGAGTATTAAATGTGTTGACATTTGCTCCGACCGCTATGATTAGGTAGTCATAGTCCACCACAAACTCTTCTTTCTCGTTATTACTTATATTAGACCGGCAGTATACCTTCCTGTTTGCTGCGTCAATCTTAAGACATTCTGCTTCACTGAATTGAACGTCCACCATTTTCTGCGTGGAGGATAGATAACAAGGAATTAAGCCATTTTCTATTCTGGCAATCTAATTATCAGAATATGTATCTCCTAGGAGTGAGTAGCATTTCGTTTTCACACCAATATATCCTTTCATTCACTAAGCGGTGCAATCTCATAAATGTGATGCAGATAAACCCATTCTTAAATAAAACAGGAATTCCCTTTCAACAGGAAAGGCAAACTTCGGTCACATTAGACCTGAAGCATCATGACATGAGAACAAACCTCTGTTTCACGGAAAACATAACACAGTGGATGCATGGGCGCTCCCACATAGTTTCCATAGTACTTATTGCACACACAACATAAGATGGACCAATCCAACAATTTATGATTAACAGCTAAATGGCTCGAAATTATTACAAGTACATAGGTCAATAAATCAAAAACATTTTTTTAATCTAATAATTATTCATGTATTTAAATGTAATAACAACTTTAAGATAAACTTTCTATTTTTAATTGACAGAAAAAATATTAAGAGAAAAAGAGGAGCTATGTTATGAAATCAAACTGACAGGACAACTACAAACTATTCGTAAGTATCCTTAAAAACTAATCAGCAATTAGATGACAAAAATAACAACTCCGAAAATGAATATTACGAAACAGGGAGCAAGTGTGTTTGATGTGATGATCACCTTCCGAAAAATATTGCGGACAGGTTCGACAATGCTACGGGCTTCCACGGTGCCGCAGGTAACACTGGGCAGCAAAGGAGTGAATGCAAAGTAATTGCGAGGCGAGACCACATGAACCTCATATCTGGGATTGTTCAGATTCTTCAAGAAACTCGTGCCAGCCCACCCTGTTCCCAGCACCACCACCTTTTTCTTCTCCGGCACCGCCGCTTCAGATGCCCCTACAGCCTCTGCGTAAGCCAGAACCCCTCCACCACTGCATCAACCAAACCGTTCTCCTCTTCACACATCACACAAATATGCAGTGCTATTTGTAAACATTTTACTAAAATCCATTCTATTGCAACTGTCTCTAAATTATAATCTTTCTAGTAACATTATTAATTTTATTATATGATAATTATTTTAGCAGCGTCTCTAACCGAATGTGTCAAAATTCAGAAATTATTATTGAATTCAGACCACGGCCCTAAATTACCGCATGTTAAATCAAGATTTTCAATTGACAAGAAAAAGTTTGCATGTTCAATTGAATGAGAAGATTATTACATCATAATACTGATAATGCAATAGTTTCTCGTCACAGTTAACAACTTTGATCTTAGCATATCAGAATGCATTATGCATGTCTCCTAAACCGGGTATATATAATTAAATTGTAGAATATATGTGTGCCAATTCTACGATTGTGCATAATTAGCCTTCATAGATTTATGAATTCATGTAAGACCTATATATTCAAATTAAGTTGCAAGTTGACTACGGAACAAAGTTGGAAGCAGAGGATCGGAAAATAATTTTGAAGATATTTTTGCCTTCAAATGTTGTTTTATATTGCAATACAGATCTGACTTCCAAGACTCAGCGACATAGAAATGAAAATAAAATAAGTGAAAAGGAAATGGAAAAGAAGAAAGTGAAGTATTAAGGGAAGTTAGAAGTTGATGGTACCTAACGGTGGTGCAGAGAAGGAGAAGCTTGAAGTTGGAACCATGGTCACGGAAAGCTCTAGAAACTCGTTCGAAGAAAGTGAAATTCCGCATTTTTTTGTTGTTACAGAAAAGGGTTACGACGGAGTGTCCAAAATGGTGGGAAGAGAGAGAAAGGTGAATTGGGTCAAAGAGAAACAGAGAAGAGAAAGAGAGGGCAGTTATAAAACAGGAACAGCGTGAGTTCTAGGCGGTGATACCTTTCCTCGTCACTTCCCCTTCCACTTTTTTTTTTTTTTAATTTAAATGAAACTAAAAAAAGGAAGATTAAGAAGAAAAAAAAATGTGGTAGGTGAAGTAAAGTAGCAGCCACCAGATTAATTATGTATTAATGGAGAAATAATTTTAATACCTCTATTATGTCTTTATATCAACTCTCTTTTCTTCTTTATATTATAAAGTATTTACCTTTCAATATTATATAGGAATGGCAACGGGGCGGGGCGGGACAGGTTTCGCTATCCCATACCCATCCTCGCATAAAAAATTCATCATCATCCTCATACCCAAGTCCAACGGGTATCAAACTTTTTTCCCATCTCATCCCCATTCCCACCGGGTAACGGGTATAATCTCGTACCCATACTCGACTCGTGTTCTAACTACTTCAATATTAATTTTTATAAAAGAAAAAAAATTACGGTAAAGAAAACATAATATTATGAAATATTCAATATTAGGAGGATTTTCTTCGATGTCAAATACCTTAAAATAAATTA
>Ga0214544_1009172_pt1 | contig 15732 bp, 5 predicted proteins | sample CNSS3metaG_FD_160074 | JGI IMG/M metagenome (GOLD analysis project Ga0214544, IMG submission 160074) | Root nodule microbial communities from cowpea collected in UCLA plant growth center, Los Angeles, California, USA - CNSS3 | ecosystem: Host-associated > Plants > Roots > Nodule | place: USA...
ACCTCGTACAGCGAACATGCATGATCCATAATTCCAGTATATCTTCTATCCACAAATTCAATATTTTTATGTTTTAGAAGACAAATATATATATATATATATATATATATATATATATATATATATTAACAATTGACTTTATTAGTTAAATGTAAACGTACTGAGTAAGGTATTTCATGAACGCAAACTCTCCAATTTATAATTCGATTTCTTATATTATTTTATTTTTAAGAACTTTTCCAATAAATATTGATGACGATTCCATAATATTAAAATAGCACATGTCGTCCAAACGTTTTTTTAAAAATCACTGCATTTTGAATTGGTCAAAAGTTGAAAAGTAGAGTTTCTAAGATATCATGTTAAAACTTTATATAAGGGGAACCAAATTTTGAAACACCACAAAACAAATCATATAGGCACTCATATGAGAATCACACTTTTAGGTTTGTATCCATTACTCAATACACACACACACACACACACACACATATATATATATATATATATATATATATATATATATATATATATATATATATATATATATATATATATATATATATTCTGTTATCAGCATTCAATACTCATATACTAACATTTAAGACTACTATTTAAATTTTATAATACTTTTGTGTCAAATTTTGGTAATACGATACAAAAAGAAGAGAGTTTTAATTAGAAAATTATTTTTTATTTAAAATTATATATTTACCAACAATCAAATAATTTGTAGTAAAAATATATGTTTTATAAAATGTTTTTAATACTGAAACAAAAATTGAAAAAATATCTTAAAAGTATAAATAAAATATCTTATTTATTTATATATATTGATATATACTTTTTAACAGTAGAATGAATATATATGGACAAAGTTGGTCTGCGCCAACTCATCTAATAATCACAAATCAACTCCATACCATATTAAGATAATTGAAAATATATTGTTTAAATAAATAAAAATAAAGAAAAAATAATTCGAAGAATTTCTCATAGTAAGATAATAAGATAAATATAATTATAAATAGGTTGTTTAAATAAACAAAGAAAAAATAATATAAAATTTCTCAACCTAAATAATTAGAGGAGTATATATATGAATGATGGAGAAAATTGTTGGAAAATTAAAGGAGAGTTTAAATCACACGTCAAATAAAGATAAGCAAATTAGACACATTATAAAATAAATTATACATAAATCCATTGTCTTAGAAGAATTGATGCATTATCTTATACGACTAAATTTAATCGTGAATGTCTCGAGATATCTATCCGTAGAATCAAAGGCAATAATAATCATCTTATGTAAATTATGAACTTGTTCGAATTAATCGGACATTTTTTTTTTAAATATTATTTGGATGAGAGAAATATATTTGAAAAAGTAGAATAAATAAAAGTTAACTTTAATCGAATAAGTTTTTTTTTTTAAATTATTAACATTTTTTTCAAAACTTTGTATTTCATTTCTTTAGATCACCATATTATTGAAAAATCAATTTTGACATCAATACTTAATAATTCGTATTGGCATCCAACCTCATAATCAATGGCGGAGCCGGAGTTTAGTGGGGGAGGGACCTTGGTCCCCTCCCACCATTTTTTTTTTATATTAATTAATATAATTTAAAATATTTTTTTTTAAAACATTGATATATTTTTATATATTTATATAAAAAAATTTAGCACCTTAAAAAAAACTTATAATCAATTTTTAGATGTGATTGGTTACATATATTATCTTTTTACTAATTATATTTTGTAATTTTTTATTAGATTATGATAAATTATTTTTTAGTTTATTTTTAAAAATAGGTTTATTGATGAAAAATAAATGAATTGATTTATTTTCTAAAATTGATAAAAGAAAAAATATTTGTGAAGATGAAAACATAACAATATGATTACTTGTCTATAACAAATAATGAAAGCTATTGAAAACTTGTTAAATTAATCTATACATATTAATAAAACGAAAATGAAAGATTAATTTCTTATCAATAATATAATGATGTGCATTGAAAAAAAAAACTGAAAATTTTAATTTCGATTCTATTAGTAATAAGTTACAAAATATAAAAATACAGAGGAAGGAAGAATAATTATTTATATATATATATATATATATATATATATATATATATATATATATATATATATATATATATGTGACTTACTTGTATTGTAGGGTTAACATCCTTAGTGCTCATAATTATTCTTCCTTTCTTTCACATAATAGAGACAACACAGAGAAGAAAAATAATTCAAATTGTCATTTTATAACTTTGGTGCTTAAAATACTTTTTTAAAAGGATAAAATTTTCAGTTCTCCTCGTTAGAATAATTTATAATTATTCAATTTCTATTCTATCACAAAAATGTATTAGAGTCTATACGTTTACATAAATTCTAAAGTAAAAGATGTTAGAATTTATAATCCTCTTAACATATTTATCTTTTTCTTTAAATATTTAAATTTTTGCAGTGTGATGAAAAAGTGAGAAAGTGAAAAAAAAAAAATTAAAACAAAAACATGTTTTCATTAAGTAAAGATAATGAAAAGATAATATAAATGAATGAAAATTTTATAAACTATGTATATTTAACCACTCCATATTTAGCTAGATTTGCATTCATGATGACAACATAGTTAATTATGGTTAAACAAAGCTAATTATGTCCTATTTAATATATTTGTATTTAGTCAAGTACATAATAATTAAACTTACACTATGTATGAAAAAATTGATAGATTTGGACCTATCATGTACATCGCATATTCAATTATTTAAACTTTGTAATTATAAGAGGAACAAAGTCAACCTCACTTTCACTTACCTCTTTCGGAATATAAATCAGTTTATGATTCGCATCCACAATTTATTGCATTTTTTTTTCCTTTAATGAAAGAGCACAAGCACCTTTCATAATGGATTCTCCGATGCAAGTATAATAAATCATATCGGTTATTTTTAAACATAGATATTAAATTGAAATGAAAAATGATTTTTTTCTTAGATATATTTTTATTTTAAAATTTTAAATTAAATGAATATAATTATTTTAATTCAATAATCTTGTTTTTTTACGTTTTAAAATATATTTTAATTAATATTTGAGTTTAAATAATGTTAGAAGTGAGTTTTAAGCCTAACTCAAGTCCACGAAATTGACTTGTAAGATCAAATCTGCACCTCACCTATATATTATGAAATTATCTTATCTCTATTCGATGTGAGACTTCTACCAAATATATTAAATATATTTATATATATATATATATAACCTATATGGTCCAAAATAGAATTACTTTTTTTTTTGTCGTTGGAACCCACCTCTCCAATAATGGTAGTATTATATTTATGTGGCAGGCAAGAAAATGTATTTATATGTGATTGGAACTTTATTATATAATAAAATAATGTATAAATACATGGTGGCTGTTGCTTGATTATTTTTAACTTCACACTTTATTATGAAATTAAATAAAAAAGTTTATAATATCCAAATATCAATAATATTGATAGATTCTGTAATTAAGTAGTGGAAGTGGGTGGGTGTAGCTTTATACAAAAACACTTTTCAACCTTTTGCAAACCTAAACCATCCACATCCCACCACATTGTGTGTGACACTTACCAACAAGTTTTAAGACCCACCCTTACAAAATTGAAAAAAGACAAAAAAAATAAAATTGATCAAATTAATTTGCAGAAAAATGAAACTAAAAATCACTTCAGCCTTGCATAAATGAGAGGAAAATATGTCTGTAAAAAAGTGAAAATAAACTATTTGATTAAAAATAATGAAAGTGTAATTTATTAATTAAATTTAATTAGATTTTGTAAATCTCTCATTATCCTCGTACTCAAATTTTTTATATTTTTTTGTAGTCTTTGTAGTTTATTTATTTTGATTAATAACTTATTATGCGTCTTGCTTATTTTTCTTTATGTCTTAAGAAATATAAAGTGTTGTAGTTAATATAAAATAATATTAATATTAATATTAATGTAAAACGATAAATAACTTTTATCGTTCAATATATTTTTATGTTAATCGATCAATATCGTATTATTTACCATAAAAATATATGTAAGTAAGAGACGACGGGAAAAAAATAAAAATAATGTCACCTAGTTGAAAAAAAAGTTATAAAGACTAAACCGAAAAAAAAATACAAATTTTAAGTACTTCATAGAAACTATATTTAATAAAAAATTAAGTAAATATATTTAATTATTTAAAAAAAATCTTGAAACTTAATTAAATTTTATTATTATAATAAAAAATATGAGTTTTTTCACGTAAATAAACTCTAAGACAGTGATAATTTTAAGACTTTAGGTAAGGACAATATGCTAAAATGGAGAAAAGACAAATATATAAAATTAAAGGATAATATGCTAAAAAGGGAAAAAACAAATATATAAAATTAAAGAGAACAAGATATTTTTTTTAATATATTTAATAATAATTTAACAAAAATAAAAAATGCGTTTATCCACAAAAACTCGTGTACACCCTTATTTCTTCATTATTGTTACCTCTTTAACCTCATATTCTTCTATTTTTTGCGGTCCACTCATTCAAACCTAAGATATCGTAATAAAGCTGAAAATGACTTCTCATTTAAGAATGTTTCGCGTTCTCTCATGGACATCACTTTTGTGTGTTTTCCGTTTTAAATAATTATGGCTCCGGTGTAAACTTTTTTTCTTTTCTGTACGAAATTTTAAGAAAATGATTAATTTTTAAAAAAAGTTGAAATATTTTAAGATGAAATGTATAATTGGAATAAATAATTTTAAATTTCATTTAAAAGTTAATGATTTGAGAATTTTTATATTCTTAAGTTTATTATTTTCTTTTTATGTTCTTTGATTTCTCTGGTTTTGTTTGGAAAGTTAACTTAATTAAGATTAAAATATCGTTGGGGAGATTATTTTTAGAATAAGGTCACAACTACAATATTTTTATCAATGTCATTTAACAAATATTTTCTATTTAAATTTATATAATTATTTGTATTGTTAGTATAAATTATTATTATTACTTTTATTTGTGTATCACGGATATTGCGTTTATTCTTTATTAGTCATTTGTAATAGTTACAGGAAAATTCAACAAACATTAACTAAAACTTCTTGTTGATATAAATTGAAGAAAATTCTGGACAAATATTAGGTCAAAAAAATCTAACAATGTTGTTTGTAAGAATAATGTAATTAATATTTTAAACTAAACAATTATGATTGATATTAACTAAAAATAGTATAAATTAAAATAAATATTGACGAAGTTTGATTGAAAAATAATATCAACGATTACTAATATTAACATGTTTAAATTATAAATTACTGTTCAATATTTTAAAAAACTATATATTTTGTGATTATTAAAATAATTTATTCAGAGAAGGAAAACTTATATTCAATAATTTTGATTTTTTTAAATAAAACTTTTGAAAAGTTAGATAATTTAAAATAAATTCAATGTTTTTAAATATTTGAATAAAATTTATTATCCAAGCATAAAAACAACAAAATTAATCTAATTGAATATTTTGCAATTCTACTATAATACTTTACGAGTGTTATAAATTTTATCATTTATCTTCTTTTTGCATTTAATCACTAAAATGTCATTTTTTTTTGTCGTATTTCCACCATATTTTTTCTTTAAATTTATTAATTTTTTTTTCTTATAACCATTTTGAAATCCAAACAAAACTTAGGATTCAGTTTGTTTATAAGTATTAAAATGCGACTAAATATTATACATAAGGAATTAAAAATAAAATACACTAAAAATGGAAAATAAGAACTAAATTAAAATAAAATAAAAAGCGACAATATATCAGTAAGAAAGCACAAGAAACCAGAGAAATAAATATTAAAATTAAAAAAATATATAATCTTTTATCATGAACTGTTAAATGTCAATTTTTTTGGTAATGGAAAGAATCAAAACCACAATCCTTTTTCTTCCTTTTCATTTGATCGTTAAATCACTTCATCGCTCTTAGATATAATCTTTACTTTTCATTAAAAATATGAAAAAACAAATTACATATAAATATAATAAAATATTAATGTGTATAATTGATTTTTAATATACTTATTGTTATCAAAATAAAATCACTAAAACAATTAATAAAATAAATTTTATCGATTTAAAATTTGATATATAACATAATACATAATTGAAATATGTATATATAAATAATAATTAGATATTTATAAATACATTTTACTGTTAAATAAAATGAATAATCAAAATAAAATAAAATTGATCAATTTAAATTTAAACAAATAAATATTTCAATAAAGTCATTCACTCACTTTCATATATAACATTTTTATTATTTCTCATTTTCTTTTTTCAATTCAAATATCATCATTTCTCATCTTCTTCTCATTTTCCACGATTAATTTCATAAATATCTAATTAATCTTTAATCTAACTTTATCCGTACTTCACAAAATAATTGAAATCTGAATGTGAATCAAACATTTCCATAAGATGTACTTCTTTTAGTTTACAACGTTCTAAATGTGGTCGTTAATTAACACGTGCTAATACCACAAAGCTGAAAAGGGGAACACAAGTTCTAGGAACTTAGAGCAAATAAAACAAATAAAGTTACTTAATTTTAATTAAAATGTTATGAATTTAAAATTTTAATTAAAGAATTATTAGAGGATTTTTTTTTTGTAATTCAGACAATTTTTTTTAACCGTAGAAGTAGCTTACATGGTTATAATTCCTTTTATGCACCTACTTTTAAGGAAAATTAGTAAATATTTCATTAATGAATTTTACATAAATTAAGATTATAAAAAAATTATCGATCTATACATAAAAAGTGAGCTTAAACTTCTCAAAATTAAGAAAACTAATAATAACTAATCAAATATATATCAAAAGTAGTGTAATTTAAAATGATAAACTTCAAAATTAATATCACCGCAATCTTCTTGCTAAAGACATATACTTATTTCAAAAATATAATTTAGAGTTGCGTTAAAATATATGTTCGAAAACGCCTTTTCCGAATAAGTTCATGTTTTCAAAAAACTAAGTTTTGGTATTTTCTTACTTTATTTTATTTTATTATCATTTTGTTTGTAACTTTTTGTATAGCACTAGTTATTAAATAGTTATTAAATGGTGTGTGCGCATCCTTTAAAACATTAAAGGAAGTAATTTCAAATTGTTTTATTTTTCTAACTTATTATACACACAAAAAAAATCACAAATTATTTTAGCCAAATAAATACACATTTATCAACATTAATTTTACAAAATACAACCATAGTTATAATATTTTATTATGATATGAAAATTATTTTATTTATTATAATCATTCTTAATTTTTCCATTTCCTATTAATTCATAAGTATTAAATTAAACATATCTTTTAAATTTATACTCACATACGTTTACAAAAGAATTATAATTTTTTCAACAAAGTAATTTATTATAAATAAATACAAATTTATAAAACTATAAAAAATATGTTGTTAAGAATTTGTTCCTAAAAAATAAGATTCCAGTAACAAACAACTTGCAAAATTAGTAAAAACATGATACAAATATAGTTTTTTGCAAAAAATAAATAAAATTGTACTACTAGTGATTTATAACACCTGACAAATATACTCACATGTCAAAGAAAAAAAGTTTTAAACCCTATAAAACTTATTTCAACTCCTACGGAAACACGTATAATTCATCTACATAATATAATTGTATTTAATTTTTAATATTTATGAAAACTCGTTACATATGAGAAAATAGGAGCTTAAAACATAAGTATTTATACTCGATCCATTTAAAAAAAACGTGGTAAAATAATTATTGCACATACCAAGTGCCAATTATTAAATTGGAATATATAAATAACAGAGAATTAAATATGTATTTGGTTATTTAACTTCCAGTAAATTTGGAATTAGTTCATTTTGTAACTTCAGACTAATCTAGTCGAAATATGTGGATTTAGTCATTTTAATCAAATTTTGTTAGGTTTATTTGATGTTTCGTACATATCTCAGATTTGTATTTGAGTTGTTTATATTGTTTGACACATTTTATTTAATGTTAAGTCAAATACTATTATGAATAACGCTTCAAATGTCAAATAAACTTAATAAAATTTAATTAAAAGAATTAAATTCACGTATTTCAAAAAATGAATGACTAAATTAGTTCAAAATTTTAAAATGAATTAATTCAAAAATTTATAAAGAGAAAAAGACATATTTAATCCTAAATAATAAAAGGTGTCCACATTAGCCATGGAGTCTAGGTTGATTTTTAAATAAATGAATGTTTATTATCTCGTCCATATACAAAATATGAAAAAATCACGAGCCTTGATTTTTATATATTTTATGATAATTGTAACGAGCATTGTAATATATTTTAAGAAAATACAAATAGTTAAATCCAAAAGAACAAGATTTCGAACAGAGAGCGAGTAAAGTGTCGTGTGTGGATATGAAACACTTATCAGTTGGGCTTGTACGGCCCAGTATAAGCCCATTGGGCGGTGGCCTCATTCAGCATCTGAAACAAAGGAGGCCATAAAGAATGAAAAAAAAAAAGGCTGAACAAACATTTCTTAAAGAATTTGACTAAATTCAAATGCATTTACACTGTGAAACTTATAATAATCCATTTTCAAATCATATAATATTCTAAATATTGTAATTCTATTGATGTAAAGAACCACTTCAGTTGAAATATTTTTGCCGAAAATAGGATTTAGATCACTTTTGTTTTTAATTTCGAAGGGGAAACTAATAAGAAAATAGAAGGTGCATTATTATTCTTATATATAGTTTAAAAAATGATATTGACATCATAAAAAATTGGAAAGGTGTGTGATACATATACGATTGACCATGCAATGTTACACTTATAATTTGAATTTTTTTATCTCATAAATACATAAATAAAAATCCCATAAAAAAAAAAAAACTCAACTTTCGTTCAAAAATTCATATATTTTTCTAATTACATTACAAATATATATCCTTCACACACGCTAAATTTACATGTTAATATTAATCACCATATAGATTCTCTACGAGTTTTTAGTATCATTTTTATGTTGAGTTTTTAAAATATATTTAACTTTTATTTGATGTAATATATGGACCACGCATACTTTTCTAATATTATAATCATAAGATATAAATGTTACAATCTTTTTTCAGATAAGCACCAATTTTTTCGTGGCAGATGAATCTGAAGCCAAGTGTCAAGAAAACACAAATGACCCATAAATTACAAACTGAGACCACCATTGAAAAACTTAAGTGTAAAGCATTCTAACGATTCTATTTAGAAAAAATAAAATAAAAAAGTTCTAAAAAGCAAATGCATTACAATTAAAAGACAAGAGTTTACAATTATTACTGCTCAATGCATATCTTTTAGCTGGACCACTCATGATTTAGGACAAAATATCTGATTAATTTTAACCACTAATCACTTGTGTTTGACATTTGTCAGGTTTAATTAGTCGATTAAATGCAGAATTAAGCAATAATAATCTTTCACTAATTTTCTGTCTCGTGATAGTTACACGTGTGTGTCTCTTTCTCTTAAGTTTTCAAGACTTTCCATAAAGGAAAGTTTCTTTTCATTCTTTTGTTTATTCACCCATCGTTAATTCTCATCCATACAATCATTTGTTTTGAGCCCTAGCAAGAACATGGACATTGTGTGGAGAAGTTAACAAGGAAAATGATAATTAGGGTTAAGCAAACATTGATTAAACAATTAAAAATTAAAAGTAAAGCTTTTCTTTAACAAATATCAACACATTTCATGATAAAAAAAATAAAAAAAACTATACCACTAACTATTTAATAATTAACAATAATTAATAGTTCTTGTTTGATAGATCTTTCGAAATTATGATATTTTTGGATTTTAAAAAATTTATTGAAAAAACACAACAACAAAAATATGAGTTTAACTGGACTGATATTATTTCTAATTCAAAATTTTAGGACAACAAATTTGTGAGTTTTCTTATTTATATGATGTTCAATTATCTAATGTGAGACTTTTAGACCCAGACATAAATCTTCGACACTTAAAATCATTCAAGATCCAATTTACAAAATCATAAAACGAGTGAGTAAAGTAAATATTGGAACCAATAAATAAGAGAAACAAAGTCTATGAGATTTATGGAGAAAGATGTCGAAAGATTCCACACGAATGAGTCATAAACAAGTTTATATAACAAACAACGACACCATTTTTCATTTAAAATTTTAACACAATGTATAAAGTTATGAATTCTTCTACTTATATTAATTAGGTTTAATTAATCGGATGATACCTACTTTTGTTTATATATGTCAATTTGATACCCCGCTTATAAAAAAGGTGTCAATCAAGTCCCAATTTTTAAAAAAGTGTCTCAATTAGATCCATTTAAAAAAAATTAATGCCATTAAATTTATTCATAACTTTTACCATTAAACTTTAATATAAATATCAATACTTAATTTTGTAAGTCATTTTAATAAAGATATTATATATCTTATGTCTTTATTTATATTGATAGATATATCATATATTTGATTCTCTTTTATTATTATCAAATATTCTATTTTATTTGGTTTTACTTTTTCCTTTATATGATGAGACATTGTACTCTATGTATTGAATAAATGTTCTAATAAATCAATAAGCAAACAAACTCTCTTTGAGTTGTTTTTCACCAAACTTTTCTTGGACGTTTTTGTACGCATGCTTTCTTCTTCCTCTCATGCCTTATACATATCTAACACATTTTAAATATCAATATTGTACATTAATAATTTTTGTTTGAAAGAGACATAATTGGGGCATATTTTCAAAAGTTGATACTCAATTGACACATTTTTAAAAGCGAATACGAAACTGACACATTCGAACAAAAATGAGTATCATTCGACTAAATAAACCTATTAATTATCTTACTTATTTGTATACAATCTAAAATTTTCAACCGAGCTTAAATTATGAACAAATAATTAATTACTTCATCGTTAGTGTGCATAATGCATGACAATAACGATGGATTAGCCATTTTCAAGAACCCTAGAAGTACTTGTTTGCAAAGAAAGTGATACATAAATGTGTTGTCTTGGAAGTGTGTTCCTTTTTCTGTCTTAAACGTGTGGAGTTTAACAAATTGGGACCAGAATGGTGATGGATCAAAAGGGTAGCCATTGAATGTGTACATAAATGATAAAACAGCACTTCCAATTTGGAAAAGAGAAAGAAAAACAATGGTCCTGTGTTGGTGGTTGAGCAGGGAAAGTAGAAAGTTTTATTTGGAGCCTTATGAGTAGAAATTTTATCTCGCGAAACATGGTGCCAAAGATCTCAAACATATCTTATATAAACAACTTTCTTTAGAAAATCTACCCAATGAAGCAAAGAAATATAACACTGTGTTTAGACTAAAATAAATAGAGAGTGAGGAAGAGTATATTATACTAAATAATTAATAATTGAAGAAATGTAACTTAGTTACTTTACTACATAAAAACATTGCTTATTTTTATGAATAAAAGGAAAATAATTAATAATTGGAAAAGAACTCGGATAAAAAAAAATCTTTCTACGGTGCGTGTCAGAAAATTAATTGACTATGGTCAACACACGCATGCCTTTCAATTTTGTTACGTTGTGTATTATGTTATGACAAACTTAGTCTCTACGTCAAATGTTAACCATTGTAGTATCACTATTATTATTATTATTAGGGTTAGTTTCTATAGTGGAGACCTTCTAGTAAATTCCAATCCAACTTTCAAACAAACAATATAATACACAAACACAATCATTCATCTCCTTCTCAAACGCGAACCATTCCAACACCATTTCATTTCAATTAATTTTACCTTTATTTTTCTACTCTAACAAACGGTTTTTTTTTGTATTTAAGAGTCTTTTTTTATCTTGAATTTGTAAAAATGAGTCTGTTGATTTTTTTTTAAATGAAAATAAATTGTTAGGGTAGAGGATGACTTTGTAGATGAAATTGTTCTTCACTCTACGGATTTTTTTTTTTTAAAACAAGTAAAGTCATCATCTTAAAAACTGATTTCTATTGATTGATAAAGTGAAGTCATACTCGTAGAAGACAACTTCACTGTGTGACTCATGACTCTGCGATGATGCCTTTAAATTTCATTACTGCTTCAGTTGATTAGGATGTTGGTATCACTGTGTGACTCATGAGTTGTGCCATACAATTTTATTATTATTGCTTTATTTGATTAGTCAAAGAAGTGAAGAAGAAAAAAAAACAGGAAAAAAAAAGTTGAAAATAATTATATTGTCGTTCTATGATATTCATTGAGAGTGACAATTTTTTCTACTCTTTATTCTTGTGATCTGCTATGGATTAAACTTGAATTTCAAAAATGTTAAAATTGATAAAAAATAAAAAAATGAAATCGTCATGGGTAAGGACGAATTCACTTTTAAGATTATTAGAAATCGATTTTTAAGATGACGATTTCATTTTTTGAAAAAAAAAAAAAAGAAATCGATAGTGTAGAGGACGACTTCAAGTGTAATGTCGTCTCCCACCCTAACGACTTACCCTATTTTACAAAATAGTTTTGAACTTTCCTATTTTTACAAATTCAAAGTTAAAAAGGCCCTAAAATTTAAAAAAAAAAAAAACCCCAACAAATCCTTCTTTTTCCTTTAATATTATTTTGTAGTAAACTCACACTTCAATCGTGCTTTAGTTTGAAAAATAACCGATTTTCTATAAAAGATTAAAACTTTCATATACCAACGTGATTTTGATTCGAGTGAAAAATTATATTAAAAGTTTTAAGTTCTGAAAGTGGAACTTTAGAGCTTTAGATTATAATATCCCAAACACCACCCTTTATATACCACCAAACTTCGCATTCCACACTACACATTCCATTTCATCTCTTCCAACACATAACAACAACAGAGTCTCGTTCACCCACCACTCACCACCTTCGACCAATGGAAATTCAGGCAAGCCCAAGCCCAAGCCCAAGCCCAAAGTTGGTGGCGGCGAGGAAGCTCTGGAACGTAGTACGGATCGTGTTCTTGATGTTGAGAAAAGGCATAGCCAAGAGTAAACACGCCGTTGACTTCAACTTCAACTTCAACAGAGGCAAACTCGCCGCCGCCAAAGCCATCCTCCACCTCCAGCGCCACCACCACGACGCCGTCTACCCCCACCGCGACTACGAGTTCAGCTGCAGCAACAGCCCCGCCGTCACGAAACGCGGCAAACACCGAACACGGTTCCCGCAGTACCAGTACGACGACGCTTCGAGCGTTCGGAAAGTGCTGGAGATTCTGAACAGCAATAACCAGATGGAGGGTTCTCCTCCTCCGGTGAAGAGTCCGATTGGGAAGAAGGTGAGAATCACGGACTCTCCCTTCCCTCTGAAGGAGGAGGAAGAGGACAACCAGGTTGACGTGGCGGCGGAGGAGTTCATCAAGAGGTTCTACAAAGACCTTAACTTGCAGCAGAAAATGGCTGCTATTGAATCACCCTACCATTCTAACTTCTGGGGCAGATGATGATAACCGTTACTTTTTTCTTATCATCAAACTACATCGTATAGTTCGGAAGTACTATGTATCCATCTTCATCTTTCTCTGTCACGTACATACTCATCTTGTTTAGATAAATACGAGTTTAATCGATATATATAATTAATATACTGGTTTTGTAAAGTATATGTTCAGTAATCAGAAATTATACGTCATTATCATGGGTACGAGAGTGATAAGTTAAAGTGTATTTTTATTGTTTGTTCAGTATATTGTTTTAATTTGTTCATGCGAAAATAAATAAGAGGAATGTCAGAGAATATAAATAATATTTTACTCAAATCCTCGACTTCTCCATACTCTTAAAGGATTTCGAGGATCAAGGGAGCAAGTGTTCTCAAGATTCAAATATTATATTAATGAATTAATCAAAGCGTGCTTTAATTTTTCATGGTTCATATATATTTATAGAATCATTAATTGTGTCTGTTTCTATTTTGTGAGTTGGACCCCTTCTAACTATTTTGGGCCAATATTTAGATGTTTCGATTGGTTTGGATTGAGCCCAAGTTCTGAGCATCTACGAAGGCCTAAGCCTGTAATTATCGACTTTTTCATGATGTTGTATCTTTTAAAGTAGGTGACCTAGGCTGTCATGTATGTAATCTTATTTGGTTGAATATTCGTCTGCTGTTTACATCATAGAACTATATATAGGCGGTTTAGACCGCATGGTTATCTGAATTTGTCTAAATATAATACACGATTGCTATTGAACTGCTATTAAATCATTCATTAGTGTTTTGTCTCTTATACACAAAATATATATGTCTAAGCGTAAAATGAATATATTGAAAGTTTTACATTAACCGAAACTTAATACTAAATTTATAATATATAATTAAGTAAAAATCTTATTTTATAAGTGATTTTTATCTATAAAAATATTTTTAACTTTAAAACAAAATTAAAAGTTTGATCATATATGTTGGGATCAAAGGCACTTGGACCATGGTAATTTCTCCTTGTTATCGTATGCACATGGTGTTTGTTTTTACCAATAAAAGTTATTTAATTTGACACGCAACTCATCTCAACCATTTTTTTTGGCCACATCACCTTCATGTTTTTCACAGCCTTTTGTCAAGTGAAAAAAGTTACATGGTGAGAGTTATTTGCACGAAGAGAGTACTTGGTTAGTTAAAGACACACCCATGGCTAAGTTGATGGTTCTTAGATCACAGTTTGAGATGGAGAGAGATTTTGATGCAGCTTGTAGGTAACTTTGTCTTTTGTTTACTTTTTTTTTTTTAAAATTAAATATATTTTTATCCTTTAAATGAAAATTGAAATTAGTTTATCTTCAAAATTTTAGATCAATTTAGTCCTTCATATATAATAAATAGGTGAATTTAGTCTTTTTAACCAAATTTTGTTAAATTTATTTAACATTTTAAACGTGTTTCTAAGTAAACATTAAAGCGAAAATGAGTTAAACGATGTAAACAACTCAAATACTGTCATGAAATGTGTTTAAAATGTCAAATAAACTTTAAAAAAATTGGTTAAAAGGATTAAATACATGTATTTCCAAAGTTGAGGGATTAAATTAGTCAAAAATTTTGAGAATGAACTATTTCCAATTTTCACTGAAAGTTAAAAGATAAAAAACATATTTAATCATTTTTTTATTACTTTTTCACATGTTTATAGCAAACAAAGAAAGAATAAATTTCATCATTTATCATGATGTGAAATGTTTGGTTTTGTTATGTTATCATTATTGTTGATAGTAGTAAGTAACAAAAAGAATGGAGTATTGTCACACGAAGAAAAAGAGTTATGTTTGTGCTTGTCTTTGTACTTAATAGAATTTTCTCTCGGCTCTCAATAAAACTTTGCACTTTTTTTTCTCTCATATGAAATGGAAAATAAATCAAGGAAACGTTTATGAGAGAAAAATCTAAGGTAGATCTTATGTATGGTTTTCCATAGAAATTCACCAACATATATGTTAGCCTTAGTATACAAATAAGAAGAAAATAAATGTATCACTTTTTGTTGTTAATTTTTATTAAAGTCGGCATGAAGAAAAGGTAGTTAACATTTTAACGAAAAGAAAAAAGAAAAAAAAAAAAAAAGAACTAATGAGGA
>Ga0214544_1009173_pt1 | contig 15731 bp, 14 predicted proteins | sample CNSS3metaG_FD_160074 | JGI IMG/M metagenome (GOLD analysis project Ga0214544, IMG submission 160074) | Root nodule microbial communities from cowpea collected in UCLA plant growth center, Los Angeles, California, USA - CNSS3 | ecosystem: Host-associated > Plants > Roots > Nodule | place: USA...
TGAAAACCCAACACGGTTAGAAACCTCAAAAGAAAGCAATCCGACAGCAAAAAAAACTCCTATCTCTGCTGTCCACACATTCCACAGTAGTCAGTAGCTGCAAGCCAACAATGGAAACAATATAACACCACATTAATTAATCACACCAAAAACAATTTTGAAATGCATTCAAGTTCAACGTATGTAAACACGACAAAGAGAAATAATGACTGAAGTCAACGAGAAAGCAACCGACAAAGCACATCCCCAACACAATCAACATCAAATTAACACACATACCACAACATCCCAACACAATCAACATCAAATTACACATACCACGACAAACATAACACCACATTAATTTATCACAGCAAAGGCAATTTTCAAATGCATTCAAGTTCAGCATATGAGAAACACGACAAAGAGAAACAATGACAGAATTCAACAATAATGTAACCGATCAAGCAACATCCTCAACACAATCAACATCAAATTAACACATACCACGACAAACATAAAACCTAATCAGAATTAATATTTTATAATGTCCATATATAACTTATCATGCCAAAAACAAATTTCGTATGCCTTCAAGTTCTACTTATCAGAATCACCACAAAGAGAAACAATTATAGAGAAGTCGCGCCACAATAACAAATGAAGCAACATGATATCAAAATTAACTGATGCCACGACAAACATAACTTAATAAGATTTTTGTATTCTTAATCAAACACAGCATTTACATGCAGTATAAATATAATTACAACCCTAGAATCAAGTATCGAATGCCAATTAGCCAGAACCAAAACTTAAATCTCTCACTCACTCACACACACATAATCATCCTCAACAACAACAAAATCTCTCCTCACGCACACACGTCATCATCATGAGCAATAACATTATCATAGAACTCAATACCAAGCGACCTAGTTTCCAGCCAAAAAGCCGAGCATACAATTAGAAACACTGTCAATTTCAATAGAAAACCTCCAAACAACTTAAAGAAAGGGAACACCTACTGAAGAGGAAAACTAGATAAGCATAAAGAAAACTCACTAAAAATTTCCGTCTATTCTATTTCCTCAATTTGAACAACATGATGGAAATTGAAAAATGTTGAACCATCTAAACACTAGTCAACATCACTCCTACATAAGTACAGAACATATGGCCTTCAGGTAAAAGGCAAATGTCTTAACCTTGTGCACCAATTTCACCATCCAAGATTGCATGCCTAGTTAAAACAATCTCTTTTACAAGATTTCTGTAAGTGAAAGGTCTAACAACCCCTCGCAAAAATAGCTCTGGAGGAATTCTGCTTCTCTTAATCCTTTTTCTCCATTTTCCAATCCCAATATACTTCCACTCTTCTGGACTCACCTTTGCTCGCTTGCCTCTCAAGGCAGTTTCATCTCCATCTACTGAGGGTGTTGTCTCTTCCTCTACATTGTGCATCATTGGTTGCTTCTTATTCAGCTTTTTATTGGTTTCAAGAGCCTTCCTCGCCAGATTTTCCATTGCATCCCCGCTACTTAATGCTTTTTCAAACTCCTCGTTCCAATTAAAGTCAGTCTCATTCTCTTCCATGGCCTCATATTTGCCGTCTTCACCTTCTTCCATGTCCATATATAGATCTTGGTTTTTATACGGATCAACATCATCATCATCATTCAACTCCTCTTCCTCCTCCTCGTCATCATCATCATTAGCGACGTCATCACTACCTTCATCCTCAATCCAATCTAGAATCTCAGTATCATTAGGGTCATCAACAACAGCATCATCTTCTTCATCAGGAGCATCACAACCCAGCTCCATCTCTTCCAACTTAGCCTTCCACTCCTTTGTATATGGATGTAACAATTCCAAGGGATGGTTTTTCAACAAAAACTCCAAACATTTTGACTTTTTCTGATCACTCAATTTATCATATGCATTCACCACATCATCGACAAATGCCTTTTGATTCACCTTCACAATCTTACACAATCCGCCATAGTAAGTACACAACTCAACACTACCATCATCGTTTTCCAACTCAAAAAGAAAATCCTGTTCTGTTTCGGGGTTAAGTTGTTGAATTAGTGGCTTGAAAAAACCATCTTGTGGCTCAAACCTACACTGAACACCGGCTTCTTCACATATATAATATCAGGTCTCATCCATGCAGCACATTGCCCTATCGCCGACCTAGCTTTGTTCCCAAGTCTACCCATCAAGTTCCACTTATCTAATCTCTGTTTACCTGCCTCAAGTACTACTTCACAAACAAGAGTCCATTGCTCCCACGGAAGCTCTGAAAGTCTCCACCTTGGGTGCCTTACAAATACCCAAAAATACCTTAATTTACTTTGATCCAGCTGCTTCACCTTTTCTCCATAATCTTCAGCCATTTCAGCTTGTTCAATTTTCTCCCACTCCTCATGGTCCCTCACTTCACTGATTAGCGTCACACACTCATCCGTGATCCCTCCACGAACTGGATCGCCCACAACAACCCCACGCCAAGAGTAGGGTCCATATTGACCATACTTGTACCAATCATAAGGATGACGCAAATTTGGGTCATCCTTCTCCATGAACCGAACCATTCGATCATACCCGAGGCCAATTTGTTGGAGCTCATCCTCAGTGAAGTTATCAGGATAATTCCCACCACCATGAGGGTTTTTTAGCCTGTAGAACAGAGACTCCGCATACTTCTTGGTTCTTGCGCTATTAATGCGCCTCCACCGACTCCGTAACTCTGCAGCGCCTTCAATTCGACCACCAGAGGAGCCATCACCACCAGACTTCTTGCTACGACCAGCGTAACACCTCAGGTCCCTTATTTTGCCCGGTGAATTCCGCCCCAAAATTGAGGATTCACTTCCTGGTTTGAGAGTTTGGGAGAGTGATACAACTGAAAAGTGTATGTGTAAATCGAATTTTAGGTTTGGTGTTTTGTGAAAAGGCTTGTGAAAAGGCCTGAGAGGAGAAAGTTGAAGGTATGTAGAAGATGGGTTGAGTGTTGTGGGCAAAAAATCACTTTTAAAATCCCTGAGATCCATCTAAAAAATCACCGACCACCAATAACTAAACACATAAACAATTGCAAAACAAATTAGTTTTTCAAAGAATCATCTAAAAAACAACTAAACAACTACACTAATTCAATGTTTAAAAAACGACAATAATTACCAATGAGCCCAGACACGGCAACGGTTTACGTTCCTCTTCCGAAGCCTCTCCGACACGGACACGGTGGTGGTGATACGGTCCGCTCCTTGGACACGAGTGCCGCTGAAACCACGATTGGAGACCTAGGCACAGAGACGACGGTGGTGATATGGGTTTCGAACGACGCTCCGGTCGGAAATGCAACGCGTGCCGGCTGTCTGAACAGAAGAAGAAGGAAACGGTGACTGTTTGAAACGCTGCTGCAGCTGTCTTAGATAAGCAAAGATAATATCAAATAAAATATATAACAATTTAACAAGTATTCAAATACAATCGTTAATTGAAATATTACGATTAATTGATTATTTCAATATTTAAAAAAAAAAAACTACATAAATCTTTTCTATTTATTTAGAAAGTTGCTTATAATTTTAGTGCTTTTTATTTTCATTTTCAGCTCCATTTATATTATGTTCTTGAATAGAATTTAAGTCTAAGTTACTTTTATTCATTTTATTAATGCAGGATTAAAAACATAAACTAAAATTCGAGAAAGAAATGAAATGAAGAGAAAATAATTAAGAAGTGCTGAAAATAAACAACAAAACATTGTGCTTGGACTTTTTTCACACTACACTCCATTTCCTCCTTCTGCAATTACAGCATCAACCCTTGCACCATTTTCCTTTCCAGCATTCGTTTTATAGAAATCTCTGAGTTTATAACCCATTGGCACACCCCTTTGCTTCATTTCCTCCAAAATTGACATTGCTTCTTCAACCTTCTTCAAATTCATCAACTTGCTAGCCAAAACACCAAGAAGCTGAGCATCCAACAATTTATCCCTCCCAACAAAACTCCTCACATACCTCATAACATCTTCATAGCACTTCATTCTCAAAAGGGCCCCAATAACATACATGTGCGTTGAGTACATCATGTACACTCCATCATCCACCATCCTCCTCAGTATCACCATTGCACCATCCACCTTCCCCGCCCTACACGCGCCCAACACCAACGCGTCGAACGTACGCGAATCCGCCGCAATACCCTCTTCCTCCATTTTCCTCAAAACTCCGGCCGCCTCGTCAAACTCTCCGCCGTAACAGTAAGCCTTCAGAAAAAGGTTGTAGCCTATCAGGTCCAGCCTAATACCGAACTCAGCCATTACATCCACCACGCGCCACGCGTGGTCGAGGGACTTCTCCCTTGTGAGGAAGCTGAGGATGGGGTAGAAAGTGCACGCGGCTGGTACACAGACCCCACCACGCGCCAATGTCTCGATCACTCGAAGCGCCTCCTCCGTGCGTCGGATCTTGCAGAGGCGCGTGACCAGCAAGTCGAGCGCGTTGCGGCGGGTGATACCTCCATTGAGATGGGAGACGGTTTCTACGAGCTTATCGATGATGGAGGGAGAGCAATTAGAGTGAGTTATGAAACTGAAGGTATGTTTGCTGTTTTTGAAGCCGTCTTGGACGCGCTTGTTGAGGACGTCTCGGAGAGCACTGTAGTCGCCGGAGCTGAAGGCGTCGGCGGCGAGGTCATCGTAGTATGCAACGGTGGGATTGTCGGGGAAGGGTTTGGTAATTAGGGTTGTTGCGAAACGACGACGTAGATAGGAGAGGGATTTCAGAGTTATGTTTGGGGTTTTGCGGAAAAACAACATCGTTTGTTGTGTTTGTGATTGTAAACTGAAGTGAAACTTGAGAAATCTACACATTTGTTATTTTAAACCATCACATAATTTTTTAATGTTATTTTTATGAAATTATGTATATTTTTAAACGGTGTTATTTTCACATTGTTTTGATTAATTACCCATAAAAATAATAAAACTTTAAAAGCAATAAATTATAAAAATTATATATACTTCTAAAACTATATTATTTTAGTATAATAAAAAAATATTAAAAAGTTGCGCTTCCCCTGTTTTGGCCAGTGAAATGAGAACGGTATCAGCCTTTACTAAATTTATATAATTATTTTATCACATATTAACAAAGTTATTTAATTACTAATACAATGATAAAGAAAGATGTAAAATTTGATTTTTGAAAAAAAAAAATGTAATTCTGTTTCAGTACACCAGTCATGAGTAACTGGTGACTACTAACAAGTAAAACGACGCGTTTGAAACTGAGAAGGTCGTGAAATTTTGCCACTGTTCTCTGCTTCATTTCAGAATTTCTCACATACACAATAAAGTTAGGGTTTCACAATTTCGTATTTCCGTTCACCTCTTCACTGAGATAGACAGGGATTTCTTCGCGCTTTCCTGCCGCCACTTAAGAAATCGAAAGACTACGAGACAAGGTACGAGGATTTTGTTCCCTTTTCCTTTCTCATGTCCAATGTAAAAGAAAAACAAATCATTAATTTTTGTCTGTTTTTGCATCCGGGGCTCTTTGTTATATATATACTTTTTAATTGTAGAATTCTTAGTTCCATTGGGGTTTTTGAATTTCTGTTTATTGTTGATAAGTTGATATTTTTATGATTCCGGGACTCTATTGTCTGTGTTTTGGGAATTTCCCTTTTGGTTGGAGTTTTAAATGTATACGTACTTTGTTTCTTGGTTGCAATGCTGTTGTATGTTAATTGTTAGATTATGCGGTGGTTTGCAATTGGCATCGAGAATTTGAGACATGATTTGCATGCACATTGATTGATGATGTTTGCAGTGGCAATGACTTATGTGGATGATGATGGTTCTTCTGGCTCTGGAGATGATGTAAACATATTGGATGGACACAAGCGTCAGGCTGGCATGGCATTGAATTCTTGCGGTGGCCGGAAGAGGGGCCGGAAAGCTACCGGAGCTGCCATAGTGGATGCTATGCTGGAGATAGTGACTGCTTCAAAGATGAGGGCAAGTGCAATCGCGAAGAATGAGGAAAGGTTCTCTATAAACAAGTGCATCAAAGTGTTGGATGAGATGCAAGGTGTTGATGAGGGGATTTACTTTCTTGCTTTGGATTTGTTTGAGGACCACCCTAATGCCCGGGAAGTTTTCATCTCTCTTAAAAACGATTGCCATGGTTGCAGGGCAAATGTGGTGTTTCCTCTAGTTGAATTGTTTGAGAAAATTTCCCATATTTTATTATTAAAAACTGCCCTATACTTTTGTACTGCTAAATCGACTGCAAGGGATGATGCTAGTTAGTGATTTTACTTCTTTGATTTTGTGCTTAATGCCTATATTACCGAGTTTGAGTTTGGAATTTTGAACTAGATATATCAGAGAGATGTTATCTTTACTATTCGTACTCTTGAAGTTTATCTTTACAGATACACCAATCAGCATGGATGATGATGACATTGACCTAGAATTGGATGAGATGGAACTAGTTGCTGCTGCGGCTGGATTCTATTACTATAGCTGTCTGACCAAACAACCTTCACGTGGTTTATCACCTAGGAGATGTGAATTTATGACAGAAGTGCTCAATGGGCATGATGACCTTTGTCGGGAAATGTTGCGAATGGATAAGCATGTATTCCATAAGTTGTGTGATATTCTCCGTCAAAGAGCCCTGTTGCGTGATACTTCTGGTGTGATGATAGAGGAGCAGTTAGCAATATTTTTAAACATCGTTGGTCATAACGAACGTAATAGGGTGATTCAAGAACGCTTTCAACACTCCGGTGAAACCATTAGCCGGCATTTTAATAATGTCTTGAAGGCTATTAAGTCATTGTCGCGTGAAGTTTTGCAACCTCCTCAGCTCACAACGCCTCCAGAAATTCACAATAATGCTAGATTTTATCCATATTTCAAGGTTACAATGATCTCTGATCTCCTTCACCTTAAATATTCAACTAACTAGTGTTTACTGCTTGTGCGAATTTATCTAACCTCTCCCTTCCACCTCTATTTCAGGATTGTATAGGAGTAATTGATGGTTTGAACATTCCTGCACATGTTCCAGCCAAAGATCAATCTAGATTTCGTAACAAGAAAGGTATCCTGTCTCAAAATGTGTTGGCAGCTTGCACATTTGACCTGCAGTTTATATTCATTTATCCTGGTTGGGAAGGCTCTGTCACGGATTCGCGAGTGTTAAGGGCAGTCCTTGATGACCCAGACCAGAATTTCCCTCAAATACCCCAAGGTTTGTTTGTTAGTAATAGTATATCTCAAGATTTGGGTTCATTATCTTTCCATATTAAACATTGTACTAATAGTAACTTAATGTACTTTTTTTTCTTTGGATTTATTTCATAGGAAAGTATTACCTTGTTGACAAGGGATATTTAAATACAGAAGGGTTTATTGCTCCTTTCCTAGGGGTTCGATACCAGCATTATGAGTTTAGAGGTGCTAATCAATTGCCAAGAAATGCAAAAGAGTTGTTCAATCACAGGCATTGTTTTATGAGGAGTGCTATCCTTAGGTCATTTGATGTGTTGAAAACTAGATTCCCAATCCTTAAACTTGCTCCTCAGTATTCCTTTCAGATTCAGCGCGACATTGTCATCGCCGCATGTGTTCTTCACAATTTCATCCGCCACGAAGAAAGAAATGACTGGATATTCAACAGTGTTGGGGGGTCTCCGGTGGAGGAAATGTCAGATCTTGATGAACTTCCTGATGTGCCGATGCTTTCTTCAATAGAAGGACAACTTGCATTCTCATTGCGTGATTCAATTGCTGCATCTATGTGGGATGATTTCTTGACTAAATGGGATGAGTGGTGAATCATAATTGCTGGAAGAGGTGTCATAGCTTGGTGACTGTGGTTTTGTTGCAAAGGCAGCCACAGGACTTTTATCTTCTTCCATCTTAATGTGATTTAATTTGATGTTATGGTCAATGCTCAGTATTTGGTGAGTAACTTGAAATTTTGTATAGGCTCTGTATATCTTTGTCAAATAATAGATTTATTGAAATGGAATTACGAAGGTTGCTTTGTTTAGATTAGAATATTTCTATGGAGGTATATGTTATAACAGCATAATGCATTCCTAGTTTGCATTAACAGATGCAAATGCTTTTGGAAAATTTTATTTTGGTGAATTACAGACATATACATATTTAATATTATATATTCCCCATTTACATTAATTTAATTTTATCAAACCAACAAAGTAATATAAACTGATATTATAAGGTTGTTTGGAAGGGAGGGTGAGAGTATTTGTATGTCAATAAAAATACATATATAAGCTGATTTTATGATATTTTTACCTGTGAAATAGTTTTTGCTTATTTGGATATATATTTTAATTTGAAATGAAAAAATAAATAAATGAAAGTATCAAGAGTGAATATTAAAAGTTATTAAAGTTGATCATTAGAGTGAATAATTAGTGTTTGTTTAAATATTGTATGACTGCAAGAAAGAAGTTTAAGAATTGAAAGCTAAGTTTTATTGTGAGAGGTGAAGATTAGTAAGTTCTTTAGTTTCATTTGACCCACAGGCATTCATTCTTACAAAAAGAAGTTAATTTTTTCTTTTTTTTTTCTCTCGGCCAAAGTAAATTTTGATGTCAGTATCTGCACCATTTATAAGATTTATTTAGTTAGTTATATAATGTGGGGGGTTTTATTTGGATTTATGTTTGTGTCCTTTTGAGTTTGAGCATTATTTTCAAGGATTTAATGATATACACTTAAGCTCTTTTCACAATTCACTTATATTGGTCTAAATGCTTTTGGGCTTTCCCTCTTTAATATTTTATTGTTAAGATAAATAGTATTTATGTATTGGTTCAGTAAAAGACACAAGTGTTTATATGTCGGGGGATAATTTTAAATCAGGCAATCTTATAAAATGTTTTTTTTTTCTTTTCATTTCCTATTATATCTTTAAGAACAAGAAAATGTTTGGTGAAAACAATTGGCATCGTTTGTTTTGTCTGTAATAATCCATGATAGTATTGCCGTGATAAGGGTCTCTATTCGGTTCAACTATGGATTATGCAAATAGATTTGAAAAGAAAATTTAATATAATTTGTATTTCTTTTCCTATTAAATTTAACCGTATTATTTTGTGTATGTTGAAAACTGATCACTCAGATATAATAATCTCAGCTATCTATTTAACCACCAACTATTCTACTAATTACGAGAACTAGAAGAAATCACCATGAGTATAATAAACAACCTCAATGAGTAAACCTCCTTTTATATAAAATTGAATTAATAATATCAATTCCGAAAATTTTCAAATCTGAACCTGTTCTAAGTGATTTGACTCACTAAATTTAAAAAAGAAAATCTAGCAACGATATTTATTGAAGGTCTTGTATGTTTGTGTGTGTACTAATTTTAACTGAAAAAAATCATTTGTTTTTTCTTTTTAAAAAGTTATGGAGAATCTCGTGCATCATACCTATGGATACAACTTATACCACAAATGATACTTCAACCTTAAATCTCAAGATAACATTCACAACAATGGGACACAAAGGCTCCTGGAGTCGATTAAGAAAAATTAAACATTAAAACTTTTTATTGAAAACTAAAAAACTATTTTAAGTTACATGAGAAAGGTACTAAAATTTACTTTTTAATGTTAAAAGTACACATGCATTACATCATGGCAGCACCCTATCCCCCTTTTGAAACAAAACATGACAATGAACTAATTCATTGACAAGAAATGTACCCGAGCAAGGGTATATTCCTTTCTTCCAATCCAAACACCAGTTTGGGACCACTGTACATCTTCCCAGTCCAGGCTTTCTTCAAGCACCTGCATCAGAAAATGCAGAATTACGATTTTCAGTATAGTTCTTTTTTCATTATTATTTTTTTAAAATAAAAGCTCATGCTAAGTATTAATATTTACTATGACATCTCAGCTAAGCAAATACTTTAAAATACATCTATTATTTGTCATCATATAAAAAATATTATTAAAAGAAAAAGAGAAAAGAACAAAAAACATGAAGGACCTTTGCATTCTGCAATAAATTACAATAACATTATTATTATATGTAACAAATAGAGCGATTGAGCATATGTTGAAGTAAACCAGTTATGGTTTACAAATAAGGCCTTGGAATGTATGCGGAATAGAGAGTGTAGTAGTTGGTACAATGTTCACATGCTCATGGAAGAGAGATGAAAGATTGGTTCGAACAAACCTCCACGTGTTCAAGAGGAAGAGGGATGCCAATCAACCGCATCACTTTCTGGGGCAGAGGATTCTTACATCGAGACCATCGAAACACATCAACCATGACATGATCAGAATCAGCTTTGTCACCATTTGTTGGATGGTGATGGTGATTTTGAGACTTCTCTGTATCTGGGTCATGCATCTGACTTGCTGGTATAGCTTTCACCATCTTTTCTCCAATAAAACAGAGCTCGTATCTACAAAGATTAAGACTCATTTAATTACAGTTTCATGACTTCAAGAGCCCTTAGATTTGAAGACAAACATGAAAACCGACTTCCGTGATCAAAGTGGATCCTTAGAGTTTGATAAATTAAACGGAATATTTTATTGGAAAGAGAATAGAATAAAATAACACTAATAACAGTGAAAAATTGCTCAAATAGATATATTAAGCAATAATAAAAAACAGAGTGACACAGACACAGTCCAATATTGTTTCACATTGATAAGAACATTGCAATAACTCGTGGCATATGGTCCCTCTAAAGGGACATCAAACGTGAAGCCCATAACACAAAGATCACACATTTTGGTCAAGAACTTCGATGTAAGAAATACCTGCAGGAGTGTGTTTCCAGATACAGAACTTCTCCCTTCTTTAAACGAGCGGAGGTATAGAGTGGCTTTTTTAGACCCTTGTCAGCAACAATGCTTATACTATATTTGATCCTGACAAATATTATAATTAATACATATTAAAGACAAGATAAAATGCGAAATAGAACTGCATTCGTATCTAAATGAGAAAGAGTACGAAACATTTGGACCTGTTTGTTTTGAAAAAATATATTCTCATTTCCCATTTTCTCAAATAACCACAAAAAAACTACCTTGTTATCTTTACGTATCCCATTTTCAAACCTTTGTACATGAAATAACCAAAAGAAAATACAGTAGCATTTTAGTAATGTGTGGAAACAAAAAACCAAACAGGGAAAGTCTTACCAAACCAAGCTCCAACGTAATGTTTGAAGATGAGATATTTTCATATATTACAAAGATACCACATACTAGGATTTGATAGATTTTGCTCCAACATAAAACATAAATCTATTATATTAGACTTTAATTCGCCAACTAATACTAGCATACCAAGGTTCATTGCAAAGGTTGTACTGTATTGTAACTTCACGTACAAATCTTTGTTGCCGCAATGCATTCTGAAGAACAAAGGCCATGGGAAATAAGATGAGAATAGAATATGAAATAACTATTAATTCAGCAGTCAATATGAAAAGGTTTGTCAATTAAAAGATAGGGATACTGGACAAACCGAAGCTGCAGCCCTAGTAGTCATTGTCCGTTCAACAGCTACTGGTGCAAGGGTAGGTTCAATGGTTGAGGTATGCGTAAGGCAGGGTTCAAGATCAATAGTTCCACCTCCTTTCTGGAGAGAAAAGAATAAAAGCTAAGAATTTAAATATACATGCATTTACACAGTCCAATTGAGAACGAACATGCTTGTATAAAGCAGGTAACAACGTGATGCAAAGTGCAAACTCAAAGCACAAGCACCCCTTTACATCCCGTATATAATGTCCTCATTAGAAGAACATATTATATTTGAAAGAAAATGCCATTATGTTTGAAATGGAAAATAGTGAACTAAATTATTTGAAAAACATCAATAGAAGATGATGTTTAAATGAAGAAAATATATGACTTCAGGGGAAAATGTTCGAAAGGATGAGGAAAGAAGAATTTTACAGTTTGTACGACTTTCCTTATTACCTTCACAATGCAGCACCGCTCAACTTTATAACTACAACCAATTGCAGCACCCCAAGCACGGGATCGAACATTGTTTCTCAGGGTTGATATATAGCCTGATGTTATACACAAAATATCTAAAAGATTATTTGAACAGCTTCAATGGAAAAATTGAATATAAGACTGCAAAATCGAGAAACCAACAAAACTACCCCAGTTACCCACAGTAATGAAGACTAAATGTATGTGTGTGTGTGTGACGCACACACAATTAATACAGTCTGAAGTAGCGCTTCAAGCACTAAGCAGATAAGCCACTGATTGGTATTTGTACCAAGGAAAATTAAGTTTCAAGACTTAAACAGGAATAGTAAAATAGTTTCTATTCTAATTCTTTCTATTTAATTCTTTCGCTGGTACACGTGTCACCTTTTAAGATTTAGAACCACCATGGAAACTCAATTTACAATGGTCAATCGATCTTAAGATCAGCACATGAATTCAATGTTTACATATTCTGAAAAGAAAACTACTAAACCTTTCAAAATTACTCAATGGCAAACCCCAATTCAACTGGGATACTTCGATTATTTATCATATACATCACGTAGGACACTTATTGTAAACTTATTCCCCGTTATTACTTCAAGATCACTTAGATGGAATTCAATGTTATTTAACACAGAAACACCTAGGTACTGTTAGATAATGAAGAGTGCATCTTTCTGATCTATAAGGACATACAATCTTGTGGAGGTAGCACTCGAATGGTTGTGCGCAACTCTTGTACAGCCACGGGAGGTGGAGAAGCTGTTGGGCGACAATAACCTGTATGCATGAGAACTATGCAACAAAAATTTAAAATCAGTACCGATTTCAAACATGTCAAATTCCGTCATTTGCAATCAAAAGCTATTGCAAGCCTTTTCACATTAACACATACCAGCAACAAGATCCGAGTCATAAGTGTAAACATCGGTCCCCCACAGCTGGCCACCTCTAACCTGAACATAATAATGTATACTCTCAAAGATAGGTATAGCATCAATAACTAAAGCATATATAAATTTCATACCTTGAATTTCAAATTTAAACATACAATATGGTTATGTAAGTAAATAAATAAAAGACTTTCATCTCATCAAATCATTTTATTAGCTTAAGTACTTCAACAAATTTCTGCAACAGGAAAAGCAATCATAAAAGGGGGACTATAAAAGTTGCTTCCATTGCAGGAACAACAACAAACGAAAGGGAAACTAGAAAAACGTTGAGAGGGAAAAGGACATAAAAATTGTTTTTTATGAGATAAGTGCAGAAATAATTTCACGAACATCAGCCTTCATGAACCAAAGTCCTCAAACTTCTCTTTAACAAGTAACAAATAAAACACACATAACTCACTAGGTAAAAAATACAACAGAAGCCAGGAATATACGAACAAAAGAGAGCAAAACCTCAACAAAGACTTCACCAGCAATAAGAAAGAAGCAGCAAAAACAATCATCAATGTAAAACACACACAAAAAACCTAATACTCCCTCCCCCAGCCCCCAAATGCACTCAACTATCAATTTTATATCAACAGAGTTTGATCTCACTTGACGGTTTGTAGCGGTGACATTCTCAGCTGGTATACGAATTTCAAAAGTAGGGCCACTTTTAGAACTTTCACTATTTTTTTCCACTTGAGATTGAGATAATTCATATTCCTTCCATAACTTTATCAGTTCTTGCATGCTTTCACCAACTTTATAAACAACAGAAGATACTTCTGCTTTACCTGAAATATCAGAACTCACATATAATATAATGAACATGAAGAATAGAAAGATATCTGCCTCTGATCCTTTTCATTCTATCAACAACTACTAACAAATGACAGGTGCATTGCACATTATAATGGTACTATCACACAATGACATAACACAACAGTAAAAAGGAAGTGTAATAGAAGATGAGCCAATCTGAAAGGAGAGAATGCATCACATAAGCCAATGGGCCAAGTAGAGCAATTTCTGTCAAAAACCAAACTAATTCATGGCATGCAGGCACAATTCTATGACAAGTCAAATTCGTTGAGCCAGGTAAAACAAAATAGCCGGGGTACCTTGAGACCTGAAATATAAATGAAACAGAAAACTTGTCAAAAGAAAAACAAAAATGGGAGACAGTGGGCTATACATCTAAAAAAATTAAAATGGCAGCAATGAGGTATAATTCAAGCAGGAATCAAAACTTCAATATGAATACGAGAAGAAACCAATATCAAGATCTCTTCAATGTGCAATAGTAAGTTAGTAACCAAATTCACACATATTCTTAATCTTCAATCAAAATTCTTAAGTTTAAAAACAACTAGTACATCAACAACCTGAATTTCGATTTAGCAAATAAACATATTAGTTGCCTAACTGTCTTCAACTAAATTTCTCTCAATCAAAACTGGATTTTGTGGAACTCATTCCTTCAAAGGTCCAAGCATATTCAATGGTTTGATGATACACATACAAATGCACAAGTGTATTCCTCCAAGGCCCAAATATAAAAAAAAAAAAAAAAAAAAAAAAAAAAAAAAAAAAAAAGAAAAAAAAAAAAAAAAAAAAAAAAAAAAAAACTGATAGCATTGTGAGAGAACGATAGAATCTGGTATTTTTCAAAGATATAGCGGAAAAAACTCAAGGAGCAAGCTCCTGATTACAGAGCATAGCAACAGTAAAAATATAAAACACTAGTAAGGAAAGAACAAAGAATACAGTTAATGTCCAGCTGACAAATACACCACTATTTTCTTGGCTGATCTAATGTTAAGCTATTTCGAAGGTGCTTAACTTACACCAGTGCTTTCTTTGCTGACACATACTATTAATGTTAAGCTGTTCATCCACAGATTCAATTGTACTTCCTAAAAAATTAGCTGTTCATCCACAAATTCACTTGTACTTCCTAAAAATTCAGGCTAGTAAAATACACGAACAATAATTGGGTATCATTTGCTACCAGTCAAAAATGTTAAGAGGTACACATTAGATTATAGTGTCCTCCCAAATGCAATTCAGAAAAGGATTAAAAAAATTATCCAGCCATTCTAAATTTGTTATAGCACTCTGAAGCCTATCTTCTATAACTACATGATCACAGGGAATAAATTCAAAATATACTTTAAATGAAAAGTACTTATTGAGCAAGTTACAAGTTATCACACAATTAACCAAGAAAAGTGGAGGAAAAAAACATACTCTTCATTCTCAGGGGCATGAGCATGGGATCTAAAACGAGCCTCCCGATTGGCCACCTGCGGGCTTCCCCTTGATCGATGGATCCTTTTACGATGTTGAACATTATAATTATGAACTTCCCTCTCCTTTTCTCCAGACCCTTCCCCGTGAACAATTCCATCTTCTGATTGTTTGTCAATTTTACTGCGCTTCTCAGGCCGATCTCCCTGTAAATCAGCATCCCTTTCTTTCCTCCTCTCTCTAGCTTCTCCATCAACATTTTTCCAGCTATCAACATCTTTCTGTTTCTTCTGTTCTGGTAAAACATTTTCTTGCACAGTACTTTTTGCTGATCCATCACCAAGTTCCATGTCATCATTCAAAGCCTCTTTGTCAATGCTATTCCAGGATTCCCTCTTGTTATGATCCTTTTCCCTCTCTTTTGAACTTTCTTTCTCTTTTGGAAGATCTTTCCTCTCCCTCTCCAATTTTTCTACATCTTTATCTTCCTTGGCAGATTCT
>Ga0214544_1009176_pt1 | contig 15717 bp, 7 predicted proteins | sample CNSS3metaG_FD_160074 | JGI IMG/M metagenome (GOLD analysis project Ga0214544, IMG submission 160074) | Root nodule microbial communities from cowpea collected in UCLA plant growth center, Los Angeles, California, USA - CNSS3 | ecosystem: Host-associated > Plants > Roots > Nodule | place: USA...
TATTTATATATATTTTTTAGATTATTTAATAAATTATAAATAGTTTAGTAATTTAAGCGGGGACGGGTATTTGGGCGGGTATATATATATCCCCATCCCCATCCCCATCCCCAGTTGAAAATTTCGGATATTACCCATACCCATACCCATACCCAGTCAAAGCGGGGATTCCCCGTCAAAACGGGGACGGGTTCGGGTGATACCCACGGGCACGGATTTATTTGCCATCTCTACTTTCAATGTCCACCCTTTCTTCTTTTTATCATTGAATTCTCACTTAGGTAGTCTATTAATTTCTAATTCATAATCTCTTATAACTCGTCAAACAAAGATCCAAGACACATATATAGTGAAAAAAAAATCTTTTGATTAAGATATTGGAGTAACCTTTGGTTGTTGAGATCTATCAAAACATTTATATTTCTTACATTCAACTCCTTCTCAAAAGTTTTATCAAGCACAACAAATGATTTGTGATATTTGTATCTTTTTTTTTTCACATTTAAAATTATTTCTTTTAGTTGCATTCTAAAATGTTCATATTAAGTCAAAGAAATTTTTTCTCGCCATCTTTACATCATATACTTTCATGTGTTACCTTCATGATATATTCCACATTTGCTTGACACTCCTATTTCAAGATTAAGTGTGGATGTTACAATGTATTTGGTCATATACCTTTTTTATTTTCAACAAAAAATAAAGGTTATTTTAAGTCATTATTTTGTTATTTAGTGGAAAATTTATTGTATTTTTAATTTAGTCTCTAATAAATTTAAATACTTTACTTAAATTTAAAAATTATATTGACTAACCTAAAAATGGTTGTTGTTTAAAAATATACAATGAAATTTTACTAAAGTAATAATCATTATTAATACAAAATTGTTCTTAAACTTTATTATCAGTTATTAGTTGCTTTAAGAATAGGCAATGGTTATTGTTTAAATATTACCTTGAGGTAAACATTTATCTAAATTACGTATTGGTTTCATTGTCTAATTATTGACTTGACATTACATGAAAATTAAATTCAACCAATTTTAAGGAATAAAAATGTTCGTCACTGAATAATGACGATGAATTTATATAAATTTATAAAATAAATAGTTACTAATTATTAAAATAATAAAAATTATAATTAATATTATTAAAAAATTCATATTTCTTATTAATTTTGTTTTGAAATTTTTTTAATAAAAAATATTTACAAATTTTGTTATTAAAAAAAATTGTAAAAAATTGCTGTCAACTTTTTTGCAAAATATTTTGTATAAAACACTTTTCGCAAAATGATTTTGTAGGAAAGACTTGTGAATTTAATAATTTTTTTGAGAAATAATTATTTATGAAAAAATTACCTGTTAATTAAAATTCATAGAAAAAATGGCAAAGAAAAAACTCTTGTAATTTTTTTTAACAAATTTGTAAGAAAAATCTCATGTAATACGAGAATTTTTAAGTTAAATCATTCCATTGGTCCCTTTTTTCTTAGAAAAATCTGAAATAGGTCCCGTTTTTTTTTTTTTGACTCAATTAGATCTCTATTTTGGAAAATTCATTGCAATTAGGTACTTTTCCTTAGTAGTATACTAACGGTGTTAACGATGTGTCACATGTCAGCACGTGGTTTTTTGATTTTTTTAATTTAAAAAAAAAATAAAAATAAAATTGTCACATGTTAAGTTGACGTTGTGTCACAGTTAGGGATGTCAAAGGTAGGGTACGGGTAGTAGCTCCTCCGTACCCTACGCGCTGGATAAATATCTGCCTCGTACCCGTACCCATATCCGTCGGGTATCCGTTATGCAAGTATCCGCCTATTTTTTTCATATCCGCGGGCGGGTATCCACGGGTACCCGCGGGTGTTTGCAAAATTATTTAAAAATAAATATTTAATCATAAATTCAAATAAAATAAAATAAAATACATCATTGCCATAAATTTTAAATAAAGTTCAGATAAACTCAAGTTGATACAAGTCCAAATAATTGTAGAAGTAAATATAAAATGATGTTCAACACAATGGAAATTCTTTAATTAATGTTTTGATCAACAAATCCACTCTCTCTGATTGATTCTAAAAAATAAACAAATAATAAACCTCAATTGTCACGTGTCAAGTATTCTTATTTTGATTTCATCATTTGGCAACAAGCATACCATAAACGTCATTGTCTATATAAGGTTTGATGTATATGCCCAATTTCAAAGAAAGAAAAAAGAAAAATGTCAAGGGGTGTAAGTTTAGCGGGTACGGGTATCCACGGGTACGGATACTATGATACCCATACCCGCCTCGTTAACATGTGGGTATCAAAAATACCCGTACCCGCAGGTAGCGGGTATCCATTTTTAATATCCATTTTCTATTCGTTGCGGGTTTTATCCGCGGATATCCGCGGGTACGGATTTTTTTAACATCCCTAGTCACAGTGTGTTGTGACAGTGATAGTGGCACTTGTCACTATTAGATGGGAAAAGTCTAAGTGTAGTCCTTGTATTTGTTATTTGTCTCAATTTGGTCCAATTTCTTTAAAACTAAATCAATTTCATCCCAATACCAAATTTAATTTTTATAAAATTTTTGCAATGGTATTTTCATTATAATTGATATTTTTAACAAAATTAAGTTTATTTAAATGTATATTTTTCATTGAACTTTATAATTTTTTTAAAATATTTATACATCTATAATTTATAGATAAATGTTAAAGCTACTTTAATAACAACTTTATAAATTCAAATATAAAGTACAATGTAGAATAAAAACATAATCTTGTTAGAAATATCATTGTGACATTTATATAAAGGTTAAATTTTGTTTGAATCGCAATAGGGATGAAATTGTTTCCGTTTTAAAAAAATTGGGACGAAATTAGGACCAAATTGAAACAAAATAACAAATACATGAACTAAATTGAGAATTTTCACACAGGGCACTACAACTTTCAAATCACACTGCCTCTACTACATGGCACAACATCAGTTTAACATGTAACAATTATTACTATTTTTAAAATTATAAAAAGAAAAAATTAAAATTAAAAAGAAAATTTAAAAAAATAATGTGTTAATAACACGTGGCATATAGTTAACATTAATATACTAACGAAAATGACATAATTAAAACATATTTTTCAAAATAAGAAGCTAATTGAGATAAAAAAAAAGGACCTACTTAATATTTTCCTACGAAAATGAAGACTAATAGAATAATTTAACCAAATTTTTAATTGTGTGGTCGCTAAATTGATTACTAATTAATTTGAGACTAATTTAGAAATTAATTTATTTAATAATAAAAATTTTGATAACTAATATTTAGTAACTAATTTTTATTATAATGAGTATCAACTTTTTAAATATTAAAATTAATCACTAATGAGATATTGAAATTTATTATTAATAAAATATATTTTTAGTGTGATTTCGATTAAATGAGTTTAAAGTTTTGTAATGTAAGGTAAATAAAATTTCCAGACATTTAAATCATAAAAGGAAGGAAGCCATATGATACAACATATATAATTACAAACAGTCGCAAACATTTAAATTAATTGACAGGTTACATAAACACGAGGATTCTTCCAGAAACCATTTAGTTATTTTAAATAACAAACTAAAAATGAAAAAACACATTAACATGCGGTGGAGACAGCGTTCACTTTTATTAGCAGCTAGCTGGCGCAAACCGACTCTAATCACTATCACTTCTTTCCTCAATCAATCTGCAACGGTCCAAGTCATGTCATTCTCGAAGATCCAATGGCATACTTCAATCCGACCCGGACCCGACCCAAGAGCCACGAATGCGCCGTGGGTGGGGCTCCATGCACTGGTGTCCAAGTGACATATGGCAACACCGTGGTTAATCTTCGCCTTCGTTTCCGAATCCAAGAGATCCGCTTCGTAGACCCTAACCTTAGGAACCGAGTGACAGTAGTAAAGCAGATAAGGGAACCAGCTCTGGTGACAGGAAACGGATTTGGTTACCTTGCCACCGTTCATCCCTTTGACCCGACCCACAATTACATTCTTACTGAACCCGTTTACGTTCTCAGTTGTCCAAACCCCGACATTACGGCCCAAAACAGAGGTTGCAAAATCAATCATGTCCTCGACAGAGCCCACACAACGTTTGATCTCTCCGACGCTGGGTGCTCTCTCGCACTCACCCAAAGAATCCATCATCATCTTTTCCATGGAGGAGTTATCAGACACCTTGAACACGCTCTTCAGCTCCTCAATCTTTGAAGAAGAGAAGGGCAATTTCACCAGAATAGAGCGAGGCAGAAATGATCTTTGGGGCATTTTATCTCTTATGTCAGGCATGGCCATCACGCTTCCTTCCTTCAGCATGCTCTCGCGAAAGAACTTACCCGGTTCGACCCACCTTTTCACCAAACTAACACCAACAGTGGAAGAAGAGGAAGAGGTGTTGTAAGAAGCGAAGGAAACACCCTCTTTGGCGTAATCCTTAAAGGTTGCGTTGGTGTTAGCGCTGTAGCCGGTGAAGCCAACCGTGTTACGTTCTGCTCCTTTAGCGTAACCTTTGAAAGTGTCGGAACCAGGGTTGGCGGAGTTGCCGTAGTTTTTGAAATTCACTGTGGACCCAAACGTGTTCTTCTCGTAGGATTGGAACGAATCGTCTCCTACATTAGCTTGGTCCCTATAGTTGGCAAAGCTGTGCGTCGCACCAACGGTTCCATCGCCATAGCTTTGGAATTTCTCTTGGGGATCGTTCATGTTAACGCCGTAGTTGGTGAACGTACTATTGCCACCTGTGCCTTTCTTGCCGTAGTTGGTGAAGCCAGAGGAGGCGACGTTGGACTCTGTTCCATAGCCTGTGAATTCGTTTTTCGCTGCAAAGGAGTTCTTGCCATAGCTCTGGAATGACTGATCGCCTGCGTTTGAGTCCTCATTGTAGCTGGAGAACGACTGCTTCCTATTGACGGTGTTGTCGGAGTAGGTGGCGAATCGCAGTTCAGCGACGTTCGAATTGCTGGAGTAATTTTTGAAGTCGCCGGAGCCTTCTCCGCCGCTCTTGGAGCCGTAGGTGTTGAAGCTCTGGTCGGCGACGTTGGTGCCGCGGGCATAGCCGGTGAAGCTTTCTTTGTGGTCAATGGATCCGCGGCTGTATCCACGGAAAGCGTTAACCGGAGTGCTGAAGATGTCGTTGGAGTAGTTCTTGAAGGTGTCGATTCCGTTTACTCTACCGTCTCCGTAGTTGGTGAAGTTCTGGCCGTCGATGTAGGTTTGAAAATTCTCATCTTTGGTGTGTTTCTGGAGGCTTGGACGTACCTCCGGGAAGCAGAGAAGGTGCGCGGCGGAGCAGAACTCCGGCAACCGTGTAGAGAGGGTGTTGGTGTCGGCAAGCTTTGTGAAAGAGGCGGCTTGGGCGGCGGTCATTGGGGAGGCCTTGGAAAGGAGGAATGAAGGCCTTGGCAAGGTGTTGCGAACGTGTTTGTCCCAGTAACGTGCCACTGAAGCCTTTGGAGTAAAGGGGTTTTTATCGGCTATGTGGCGACCACCGGAACCAACCTGCAGGCACATATGTTATACGTAAGCATGATAGCATAATAGAAGAGGAAAAATTGTTTTGAAGCGATGAGAGTTAAGGGAAAGTGTGATTACAGTGAGTAGTGAGAGAAGTAAAACGAGAAAGAGGGTACTCATGGTTCTTCTCAGTGGTTGAAGCGCGAGAGAGAAGGGGTTTTTGCAGAAATATATATAGTAGTGAGTGTGGAGCTGCTATGAGCTAGATGAAGAGAGCGAGAATGTGTTGAACGTGGAAAACATGTATGATGATGGGGTTGGGCCTTCCATCGTTGCTTTGATTATGCCGTTGATGCCATGTTTAATGCTATAGTACTTCAAGGAGGGAAAATTATATCATAAAATAATCTTTTCATAATTTTTTTTAATTAAAAAAACCATGATACAGTAAAATGGTTTTGGATGAAAATATTTGATGTGTATAACTTGAAACTTATGTTTTGTGACGTATGTTAGTTTGAATAAAAATTTTGACACCAAGTATTGTAAATAAAATTATTTGGCAAATGTGAGGATGTTAGAAGATGTTATTATAGAGTTGTTAGAAGATGGTATAATTTGAAGAAGTTGTCAAAATATGAGATTCTAAAATAAAATAATCGTTTTTGAACTTTTTAATTTTAAAATAAAAATGAATAAAAGAAGGAAACAGATATTTTTTAGGACAATAGAAGAAACACAAGAAATGTAATTAAATATTTTAAATCAATGACAAAAATTTATTGATCACCATGATGGGTACATGTGACCCGTTTATTGGACACATTTGAAATAGAAAAAAAAAATCTCGATACTACAATATGGTACTATTATTTATGACACTTCCTAGAAACGTATAGATTTATAACTGTACACGTTGGGATATTTGGATAACCTCACCTTTCCTAATATTTATGATTATTGAAACTAAATCTAATATTTTGCTACTCTATGAAGTTCAAAGAACGTACATTTAAAGAAAAATGGATTATATATTGCTCGGTATTTAAGAGGTAAAGCAACTATCAATACAGAAGTGGAGTTTGGATAATTTTTCTCCAAAATCATTCATATTTATGATATTTACTTAGAAGGAATATTGGAACTTTTTATTTGAATAGATTGAGAAAATTCATTATCAATGAGATATGAATTGTACATGTAAAAGATTTGATATTATCTTTAACATAAAAGGTTAAAGGCTCAAAATTTATGTTCATTGTTTTTTTTATCCATAACTTAACTTTTTTTTTTTTTTCTATTCAATGTTGAATTTTCAACTTATACTTGTATTCTTAATTGTTTTTACCACAAGTATGAGTTATCTTCATTTATCCCACCCATTTATTTCAACATATTTCACATATTTCAAGTGCGGTTAGGTCTTACCACAACGAGACATATTAGTCTCTGCTTAAGATGAACACTAAGACAAATCATTAACTTCGATACCATTGTTAAAAATTTTACCTGTGATAGACTAGGAAGATTAACTACCTCTAAGGTATGATTTGTTCGTATAAGATATTTGACACTACTTCTAACATAAAATCTTAAGGCTCAACATTTGTGATTCTTTATTTTCTTATATGTCATTCAACTTTTGTATTTCTACTGAATGCATACTTTCATCTCATATTTGAACTCATTTGTAAATTGAATTACCATAGAGTCCTAAAAGTAAGAGACATCTATTTATCTCCAATTAAGAAAGATAATTTGTACATCCCTTTAATATAGTTTCAAGTCATAATAGGTTACTAGTTGTAGGCTATTTTTACAAGAATCCTTTCCTGAGATAAATTTTGTAGTGGAAGAAAATGTCTCACTAACAATCAAACTTTAGTGACAAAAAATTGTTAGTCATTATAGTGATCAATTTAGATATCAATTTACAAAATAAAAAATTATTGGTTACTAAAATAAAAAATTATGATTGGTGACTAAATTGGTCATTAATTAATTAGACACTAATTTAGAAACAAATTCCTTTTAGCAAAAACCTTGGTATGTTTAATGACCAATTTCCTTTGATAGCTAAAACATTGGTAGCTAAATTTTAGAAACCAATTTAGAGACAAATTATATATTTTTATTTATAATATTATTATTTTAGTAATCAATAATTTTTTTATTTTGTAAATTGGTATCTTAATTAGTCATTATAGTGACTAACAACTTATGGTCATTAAAATTAGTTATTATAATGAGACATTTTCTTATAGTGTCGGAGACTATTATTAAAGTAATTTTTTAAGGTATCCACTACTTGAGATTTTTTATGCAATAAATAGATATAATAGTAACCTAAATAATCATCAATAAAGATGAAACAATGCCTTCTTTTTCTAAAAGAATTAAACATTAAAAGGCTCACAAATGTTAGTGTACACACATTCAAGAAGTTGATTACTTCTTCTTGTAGCTCATTTCTTTACGTGTTTTTGTTTGTTTTTCTTTTATACAATCCACACAAATATTTATATTAATAAAATCTATATCTGGAAGAATTCTTTATTGATCATAATGATGTAAACCATAGATGACAAATAAACATGTCTCTAAGTATTGCTCAAACCCATCCTCATTTTGATGGAGATTCTCTACATTGACTGAGTATAGGTATGGGTATGGATATGGAGAATATCTGACTTTTTCAATTGGGTATAAATATGTAGATAAGGATAAAGATGTACATATATCTGCCCCGTCCCTATACCCGCCATAATAGCGGTCCCCACCATATCTCTGTTCATGTTTAAATTATTAAAATACTCATTGTTTACTAACTAACCTTATATCCATTTTTTATTTCTTCTTATTATTTGGTTTGTGATGAAATTCATTCTTATCCCCAATAAATTTCTCGAATTATCCCAACTTTTATGCAATTATGTTCAAATGATATATGTCAATTAAATATTTTTTGTATCACATTTGAATATTTTTACTATTTTTTAATATTTTTATTTATTGTATATTTTCTTTTCACATGAGAATGTTTAATATTATTTTTAATTTTTTTTTTTCATTTGAAGAACTCTTTTATTTCGCTAAAATCATTTTCGTTATCTATAGGGATGTCAACGGGGTGCGTAGGGTATGGGTAGTAGCTCTCCCGTATCCTACCTGTTGGATAAATATTCACCCCGTACCCCTACCCGTACCCATATCCATGCAGGTATCCGTTATGCGGATACTCACATATTTTTTTAATATCCATGGATATCCACGGGTACGCGCGGATATTTATAAAATAAATATTTAATATTTAATAAAAAAAATTTAACCATAAATTCAAATTCAAATACAATGCATAACTTTTATAAATTTTAAACAAAGTGAAAATAATTCATTTAAATAGTGGTGTATGATAGTTTACAAAATAAATGAAGATTTTTTAAAACCAATTGATAAAACATAATCCATCAAAATCAATGTGATAATGTTTTAATATTTTTTTTTAATTTAAATTAGAGTATAACAGGTACGGGTATCCACGAGTATGGATACTATGATACCCGTACTCGTCCCGTCAACATGCAGGTTTAAATAAAATACTCGTAGATGTTACTCGCGGATATCCATTTCCAATATTCATTTCCTACCCGTTGCGGGTTTTATCAGCGAATACCCACGAGTATGGATTTTTTTGACATCCCTAGTTATATATCAATCATCGACTAAGTTGATATTTGAAAAGTTTTCTTAGATCACTAAGGCATTTTTCATCTTATCATACTCTTAATTATATATATATATATATATATATATATATATATATATATATATATTTTTTTTTTTTTGTGTGATTTCATTCAATGACCTCTCAAATTGTTTCTAAGACACACAATTATAATTTTTAAAATTTTTTTATTTGTTGTTTATTTTTATAACGTAGAATACTATTTTGATTTTTTTATATAATTATTTTTATTTTCTAACTCATTATCATATGTATAATTTTATCACTATAATTTTATAAATAAATTTTAATTACAATAATATAATAATTTAATGTAATCCCCATGAATCTTTTTTATCACCATCCAACATATATTGAAGTTCAAAAGGTGACAGATCTATGGTACAAATTATATTATTATTAATTTAATCTTTGTTCTTTGTATAATTTTAATTACGTGATGTAATATAATTTTTATTAGTATATAAAAAATATATTTCATTAGAATTTAAAAAATTGAAGTAAATGGACATTTAAAATAATTTTTAATTTAAATATTTATTTTCCTTTTATATATTTTTTAAATATTTTTAAATTTTATCTATTAGGTTTCATTAATGTTTGCAAATTTAATAAATGTTTTAGTTCTCATGAAATTTTATTTGGTATTTTAATTTGAAATGTATATAATTATAATTAATTTATTTCTAAATATTTGATATTGAAGAAACAACATTCCTTTTAATATTAAATATTTAATAATATTATGTTTCGTTTACCATAATTTTTTATTATTTTATAGAAATTAATTAATTGGTATTGAAATAGTAAAAAAACGTACAAGTACGACTATATACCTGTTATCCGGTGGGAATGAGAATACAAAAACTTGATAACCATTAAGTTTAGATATAGGGATGAAGATGATTTTTTATTCAAATAATAAGTATAGGATACATAAACTTGTTCCCGTCCTGATCCATTGTTATTCCTTATATAGAGTCATAAGTATTTCAATGTATAAATCACCTGAATTCATTTTATATAAACTATCACAAATAATAATACCATCAATAAGATGATTGTTCTCAAACAAACTGAAATATTCATCACCAAAATTAAAATAAGATTATCCAATGATATTAAGTTTAGACAATATAAAATCAAATTCCTAGATAAACTAGTACATAAAGAGTTTATAATAAATCTAAATGATGTTCAATATGAAGACTAAATAATAAGTCTCGTACTAGTGCGCAATTGATGCACTTACAATTTATCATTCATGTTATTATAGGTAATTTGAAATGGGTCATACTCAAACGACATAAAAAACTATAAAAAGAAGTTTTCATTGACATTCATTCTCAAAGGTCTTAAGTTTTATTGCAATATTTCTCATTTCAATAACATGTTCATACATAAGACATGATCAATCAAACTACATGGTTGTAAATGTATCTTCCATTATTTTAAACTGTTCTCCTACAAAATCTATATACTCTCACACTTTCTGTTTTGAGAGAATCATCTTTATGACCATTAATTTGGATTTGTTTTATCTTATCAAAGTTTTATAGTGAATTTGCTTTTTCATTGCTACCTGCATGTATATAAATAAAACTAATTGTGGTATCTACAATTATATTTATTAATTATAAAAACAAATAATTTACCTTTAGGTAATCTACAAAAACCTCGTAATAATGAATCTCAATAAACTTATAAATGAAAAATATATAATATACCATCTTTTATTTTAAGGTCCTTTGACATAAATTATCATTATTTTAAAATTAAATAAACATGTGACAACAAATTTATCATACATTTAATTGTAAACAAATGTAATACTTATACATGCTATCAACCATAATTAGCACTTTCACTTTTTTATTCTAAGTGAACAATGGATATATTTGTTTTGCAAGTTGAATCACGTGTAAGTAAAGTACTTTTTATTTCATTAATATATAAATAATCAAGACTTTGTGATATTCATTTCACGTTCATCTTTCACATTTAAAATCCAAATGTATGCATTCTACTTTATTTCTTTCTCACGTCGTAACAAAAGGAATTTGTGATTCAAATCGTAATTTCATTATAATATGAATCACATACACACAATTTTTTTTTTTATCAAATAATATCTGTAGATTAGGTATTGATTCCAACAAGCATAATTATGCTATGCTAGTTTTTTTTATGTGTGGCTGGGTTTATAGGTTGAGATTTTTTGTGAATCCATTAAAATTTGTCTGGGTGTATACCTTGTAAGTTTATTGAGTTTTCTATGTGATTTTGGGAGACTTTACCTCGAAAATGTAACAAAGGTCGAGGGTGTGATATTTTATAGTCATTTTCTTTTAGAAATATGTTTTTATTCTTTTGTTGATAAAAAATAAATAAAATTTGATCTTAAAGTAGAAAAATTAAATTCTGAATGTTCTAAGTAGAAAACTTAAACATAAAATCAATGTATTTTTGACTGAAATATTTATGAACTTACTGTAAGGTTTGATGAAACATTTCCTAATGCTATTTTTTTATTATTGAAAAAAACTAGTAAATGTAACTTTATACGAGGATAGTCACTTTCGACGTTATTCGACATCAAGCATGATTCCACGTTTGGTGTGATGCCAATAATATGAAAGACTTCCTATACGAGTGATAAGCTTTTAAAGACATGGATGTCTCGAATGGATTATCATTTCTCGTCAATAATTCTTTATTCTCTTACTTCTAGTTGTTCATGTTGATTTTGCAGGAAAAATTGCAACGTCTTAAAGTTGTCCGAAAATAGTGGAATAAAAATATCTTTGAATATATATAAGTTGGTGATGGATAATTAGGGTCTTCTTTATAATATTCAACAACAAATTTTTAATGTTTGTCAATTCGATTTGGATGTATTACTAATTCATGAGATCAAGATAAAAGATTATTTAAATTTTGCTTTAGATTATCAAGTTGTTTATTAGAAGGAAAATGCTAAAATGAATTGGTTTAAAGATGGAGATATGAATCCTGCATTTTTTTCATGTTGTGATTCGCAAGAGGCATAATGCGGCGAGTATTTTTAAGTTGCATAATGATGATCAAGTTATTTCTTATCCTTAAATGATTGAAGATTCTGTTGTGTCTTTTTGTACTAATTTATGTGTTGCTCCTAATAATCAAGCTATTGTTGTTACTTCTATGTAGTCATTTGTTGCTTTTTATATTCCTTCTCTGGTTATTGATGATGAAAATAATTTTTTGATTAAATGCCTTGATCTTGATGAGGTGAAGCATACAATTTTTTTCTCTTAATGGCGATAATGCCCCTGGTCCAAATTGCTTTGGTGGATGTTTTTATCACTCCTTTTGGGATATTGTTGGTATTAATGTTTGTAAAGTTGTCCAACAATTCTTTCGACAGGATTGGATTCTTCCTGGTATGAATTCAAATGTTGTTTCTCCTATTCCTAAAGTTTACGAGATAGAACGTATAACTGATTTTTGTCCAATAACAATAGTTAATTTTTGTTTCAAAATCATTACAAAAATTTTAGCTGATAAACTTACGATGATTGCTAGTATGATTATTTCTCCTAATCAAAATGCTTTGATTAAAGAGAGGGGAAGATTATATTTGTATTGCTTTTGAAGCTATTAATCTCTATCTAAGAAGGTCAAAAGTGGTAATGTAGCCATCAAGATTGACATAACCAAGACTTTTGATACCATCAATTGGCATTTTTTAAATCAAGTGTTACATTGTTTTGGTTTTCACGAAGGCTTTTTAATGTGGATTCTTCATATCTTGCAATCTGCTAATCTTTCTATTCGATTTAATGGTGGTTTGGTTGATTATTTCACTTGTGGTAGAAGGGTTAGACAATAGTATCCTATCTCTCATTTGTTGTTTTGTTTCCTGAGGAGGTTTTAAGTAAGGGCATTTCAGACCTTATTTCTAAGAAGCTTATGCTTCCTATGGTTGCTTGGTATGATGGGAAGAATTCAGCTAATAAATTTGGTAATTGTTTGGCTTATTGTCTTATAGCATCCAGATTTACAAATGACCTATAAAACTTCTTGAGATGGAACAATGGATTCAAAATTTATTTTGGATTGGAGATACAGAGAAATGGGGACTGCACATTGTTAAATGGTCCATCTAGTGTGGTTCTAAGTTGAATTGTGGTTTGTAGGTTACTAATATTCAATTGGAGAATAAAGTCAATCTACACATTTTGCTTAGGAGTATGCTTATGGCAAAATGACTTGGACTAAACTCATGTGTGTTCGATTTCTTAAGGATACATATAATGTTGTTTTGGAAAATACTTTTTGGACACTAGGTAAGGATGATTGTATTAATCTTTGGAATGATCATTGGTGTTTTGATATTTATATATCTAAATTTGCTAGAATTTCCTTATCTTGACAGAGTAAGATTATACTATGTTGTTAGTTTTGTGATGATAAATTTTTTTTCTATTTATTTAATTATTATTATTATTTCCTACAATATACTTATAAAATTTAAAGGCAAAATTATACTTAAAAGATTCACACACACACACACACACACACACACACACACACACACATATATATATATATATATATATATATATATATACATTTACAATATAATATGCATCTTATATCTACATCGTTTACTACATCTTATATTTCCTACACTAGAAGAGGAAGAAGTGTTATTTATTTACAGTTTCCCCTCATATACTGGTTTTCAAACAGGTGGAGGGAAAAGGTATGGATAAGGTTCACTTGGACTGTTGGGGGTAAATAGAAAGTAATTCCGATTTGTCCTTCGATGACAATCGACGCGTTTGGAGCAGAGAGAAAAGTAATAGTAGAGTTTCCCATTTCTCGAAATGTTACATAATTATTCACTACATTGGTTTGCCATGCATTTCCTGGGAAAACAGTCACAATGTCAGCGAAGAAGGGATCAGGCATATTAGGAAGCAGCCATCTATGATAATGTTATAAAATTTTGTTTTTCACTCACAATCATAAAATAGGGAAGTGAGACAAATATCACATAAAAAAAATACATCATATCATAATAAGATAAAATGAAATGAAAATTCTCTCCAAATCCATAAAACTGAATTTTATTATGCTTTATAAAGGCATTGATTAATTTTGTAGTGACTAGTTAGGATAAATGAGCTCATAGCCAACAAAGTAACTTAAGAACATCTCATCTTGAGTAATACTAACTCGTTTAAATTTCCAAGTTCATACCTCCAACTACAATAATCAAATCTTTACTTATCATAAATTTTATTTCAATATTAAACCATATAATTATATAAATAAATAAATAGATAGGATCAATGAATAATTAAAATAAATATAAATAAATAAAAAGGACCAGTACGTAACTGGAGATAAATATAAATAAGTAAATGAGAGTAAATATAAATTGAGTAAATAGGACCAGTGCACAACTAGAGATGAATATAAATAAATAAATGAGAATGATAACTAAATATAATTTAGAATGAGGTTAGGGACACCTCACTTAAAAGTAAATATAGAAATAAAAATAATTATGAAGAGAAAGGAAAGATAAAAGTCAAAAATAGAATGATAAATGTCTCCTTCCCTTACCTTAATTATTGTGAAAAAATGCACCAAGGTGATATGTAAATTTGCTTTTTTTTTTCCTTTGCTACTACGCTCTCACTCTCTTTTGTCTTCCTCTCTTCTCTTTTTTGTTCACTGCACCTTGACCCCTATCTCTTTTCCACTTCCTGCCTTCCAACATCTTTTTTTTTTCTATTTATAGTGGTGGTGTCATGATGGCTATTAGTTTCAATTAGACTAAGCATTTAATGGTGTAATTCCTAGTTACGTTAGTTATAGATTATTTTTAGAAGATATTTTATCTTCTCTTATCACTTTAGTAATTTATCTTTGACATCATGTGTTATTATTATTATTATTATTATTATTTTAGAATAATAATGGTTTAGATGTATCTAAGTACATCATCCAGATTGCTATAATTAATATAGTTATCCGTTTGAGATTCCACCATTAACATATATTCATTATATACATATATTTTATAGTTATTTTATATTATTTTTATTTAATTTAATTATTAACTAACTCGTATATGTATCATAACACATATTCATTTATATATATATATATATACACTACAAGAATGCACGGTTTTAGCGTCCAAATTATGGCGTCGGATCAGTGTAGGACGTAAAATACGACGGCCAGACCCACGCAAAACCGACGGTAACCAAAATGTTATTTAGAAACAAAAATTATCTATTCGTAAAAATGAAAAAAAATATTAATTTTAGATTCTCGTCGGTTTGGTCGACGCAAATCAACCAATAAGTTGCGTCGGATGGCCCACGCATAACAAATTAAATTGTTTGCGTCGGCTGGCCCACGCATACACCGCTGAGATAAAAAAAAAATAAACTTTAGGTTAAAGTATAGGG
>Ga0214544_1009178_pt1 | contig 15715 bp, 7 predicted proteins | sample CNSS3metaG_FD_160074 | JGI IMG/M metagenome (GOLD analysis project Ga0214544, IMG submission 160074) | Root nodule microbial communities from cowpea collected in UCLA plant growth center, Los Angeles, California, USA - CNSS3 | ecosystem: Host-associated > Plants > Roots > Nodule | place: USA...
TATATATATATATATATTAGTAAAAAACATTCTGGCCTAATTTTTTCTAAGTTGCACATCTTGTCTTCTGTCTTCATTCTTTCAACAAACTTCAAATATTGATACGTTGTCTTCTTCCAAGTACACCCGTTGACATTCTTATTTCTTCTGTATTTGAAATTGGGCATATACATCAAATCATATATAGACAATGATGTTTATGGTAAGCTTGTTGTCAAACGATGAAATTAAAATAAGAATACTTGACACTTGACAATTGAGGTTTATTATTTGTTTATTTTGTTTATTTTTTAGGAATCAATTGGAGAAAGTGGACTTTTTGATCAAAACACTAATTAAAGAATTTTCATTGTGTTGAACGTCATTTTATATCTACTTTTATAATTATTTGGACTTGTATGAACTTGAGTTTATTTGAACTTTATTTAAAATTTATGACAATGATGTATTTTATTTTATTTGAATTTATGATTAAATATTTATTTTTTAAATAACTTTGAAAATATCCGCGGGTACCCGTGGATACCCGCGGATATGAAAAAAATAGGCGCGTACCCACATAACGAATATCCGACGAATATGAGTACGGGTACAAGACGAATATTTATCTAGCGAATAGGGTACAGAGAAACTACTACTCGTAACCTACCCGCCTCTTTGACATCCCTACTCACAAGGAGAGCCACGATTATTGCAAATATATTGTCACTTTATAGATTCTACTCTTAAAAAAAAAAGTCATACTGAAGTTAAATTTCTTTGATGAAATTTCAATTTATGAAAGGTTCTTGGAAAAATCCTGTCATTATATATGCTTAAATTTCAAACTAATTACTTCACTATCTTCTGTTTTATTATATTCAACAGTAAATTATGAAACAAAGTGTTGAACAGTATTTAACAATAATCATGATTAGATTAGGATATTTAGTGTTGAAAAAATGAGTTTCAGCTATTCATTCGTTGAAATCAGAACACCGTCATTGTACGACTTGATAAGGCTTTCGAGAAGTGGAAAAATGAGTCTCTTTTGTGTGGACAATAACAATTTTTCATTAAATGTACAATATAGTTCTGTTTTGCAAGTTGCATATCTTATCCCAAAACTATAAACATGCAAGTTTTCCTTACCAAGAAAATCAAATCAAATCCTTTAAAGAAAACGTAAAAATATTTTCTTTTGAAAATGATTGTTTCACTAAGTCTTATTATTTTTGTATATTTTTAATTATTTTAAAAAAAATCATTTCTATTTATCTAAATTGAAAATCTAGGAATAGTGAATGAAAGTAAAATGAAATCATAATTGATATTATTTTTAATTTAAAAACAAATTTTAAATTTACTTTCTCATAAAACCACGTAATGAATGTGCTACAATGCCGGTCAACATACAATGTACTACAACGAGTTACGATTACTTACCAGATATTATAAAAAATTTATCTTTTTTACTGTATTATTACTAATTTTTATTTAATTTTTTACTGTATTATTACTAATTTTTATTTAATTTGAAGAAGTATTTTGTTTTGTTAATCTAATTTTCGTTATTTCTTAATTATTAATTATATTGGTATTTAAACGATCTTTTTAAATTTTATCAACTACAATTTATTAATGTTTGCAAATTTAATAAATATTTTGATTATGATGATCTTTTACTAAATATTTTAATTTGAAATGTATACAATTATAAATTTTTTTTCTAAATATTTGATATAAGAAAAATAACTATCATCTTAATATTAAATATTTGATAATATTATGTTTTCTTTATTGTAATTTTTTATTATTTTATAAAAAATAATTATTTAATATCGAAAACAATAAGAAAGCAAATACAAGTATGAGTATATATATATATACTCATTATCCAGTAAGCATGAAAGGTGGTAAAACAATATGAGTATACATATATATACCCATTATCCAGGTAAGCATGAAAGGTCGTAAAACAAAAGTTTGAAATCCATTAAATTTAAATATAAAAGTAGATTTTTTTAATAAAAATAAATATGAAATAATAAAATCTGTATATATAATTATAATAGGAGGCGCCACCCTAAGGTTTTATATATATATATATATATATCCACTCATAAAGATTATTTGACTGGAGACATAAAGTAAAACAAAAATTTTTGGACTAAGATTCTTTCGGCTATAAAATCTTTGTCTATTTATATTACTTTTATTAGCTTTTATTTGTTCTATGATTAGAGAAGACTCAAATGTCTTCTAATCATAGTTTTTGCTTTGTTTTATATGTAATCTTGCTTGTTATTTAAGTAATAACCCTTGATTGATTGGATCGTTTTGAACTTGTCCAAAAACTAATTTGGTTGATGGACTAAATGTACATCAACAATAGATTGAAATGACCTCGAACAGGATAATTATGTTTTAAATTGTAGTTGGTTGAACAATCTTGATAACACTCTAGTATGCTAATTCTCAAACATATATGCAATTACCACGAGTTTAAGAAAAAATCATATATTGTTGATTAATATTTAAACTAAAGACACAAATTTATTTTCTATATACTTTTAAATACACTTGAAAAAAAAAATCTTCTAAGTGTTGTCTTTGAAAATTTATACTTCATGTTTTACATGTTACTCAAAGTGTGTGTATTTGGAAGTCGCATCGAAAAGATGTAAGTGATCATATACATGATTACATTTCCATGGTAGTTAGCAACCAAAGTTGAAAATGACCATATCAATCATTTTAGTTAATAGGCCGTTTGAAATCATTACTATAGTCAATTAATCATAAAATCAAAGCCATTTGTCCTGTTCCTTTGATTGCTCCATCGATTAACTATTCTTTTATTCTTTTTAGTAATAAAAGTCCATTAAATCTTATGAACAATATTTTTAACAAAAAAGGAAAGAGAAAAATCTTATGCTCACACCGGATCAATTTAAATAGTCGTTAAGGGTGTGTTCGTCGGACATAATTTCCTGTTTGGAAAGAAATGGTAGGATGAATTAGGAGGTGAAAATTAAGTTTGTTTGAGTTGATTACAAAGCGAGTGAAGATGATAATTTACAGGATACACTACTTTTTTAATCCCGCTTATTAGAAGCAGATTTGAAGGAATGGTTTGAGCAAATACCCTTTTATCTTCTGGAGATATCTGATCCATGGACATTGGAATCAATCTTAAAAGAAGTTTGTGCAAAGGGATCTATGCACTTTGGAACCAATCCACCTAGAGGTTTGTGGAGACGAGATCTGATCCCATTTGATGTTGGAACAAATTTAGCCATGGAAGAGATCCAATCTAGCATTCTGCAGATCCGATCCCATAGCAATTTTTTTTTTTACATTTTTAGTATTAAAAAAATTAAGAAAATAAATGTAACTCTTACAAATATCAATTTATACTACTTTTTATATAAAGGACAATATGACAATCTATCTATTACTTCTATTAAAACATTATTTTACAATTATCATATCAATCAAATTACTCACAAATTTTCAAAAACTTTACTTTCAAATCCATTCATTATCACCTCTAAATCTCTTAAAAAAAATAACACACAATTTACTCTCAAATCCACTCAAACCCAACCCCTCTCTCTCAAACCCCTCCACTCAAGTGAACGTAGCGTAAAAGTTTCTCACCTAACATTTAACAATGATTTCTCCTTGTATCTATCGTTAAAACACTAATGGAGCGAAGAGTTTTTACATTGGTTCTTTTCACCATTATATTTCAATTCAGTTGGTTCTTTTCACCATTATATTTCAATTCAATAACTAAAGTCCAGAAGAAGTAAAAGAGGGGAGGATTATGATTTAGTTCCTACTCGAAGTGTATACTTGATGAATAAACTTCGGTTGTTAAGGTAACTGAAGCATAAAACAATTAAAAATAATAATACAAGTAATAGGCTTCAATAAAATGCAAGCGAGGACGAGAGCAACAACGAGAGTGAGAGCGTGAGCAAGAGCGAGAGAGACCATGACCAACCACTCAAACGTAAACCAATAATCAAGACAGCAAAAATGTTGTGGCATCCCAAACGTAACAGACCAAGACCAAAACGAACCTACAATGTTACGACACCCCAACGCAAAAAGATGACAGTGGCCACCGAAATTCAACGGTAGCACCAAAACGAGAAGAAAAGTAGTGTTAGGAGAAGGAAGAGAAAAACAAGAACGAGAAGCAAAGATAAATGAGAAACTAAAAGGAAGATAAACGATAATAAAGACAAAAATGAACCTTAGCAAAGACTATAATGGAGAAAAACGAGAAATTATAGCAATAAATGAAAATAATGTAACATCGCTATGCAACAAGACCTTCTATGGGTTTGTAAAAATTCACAACTTTATCCTATACAGATGGGTATAAGCTTCAATTTAACTTATGCCTATACTTTGACATCCAGGTAAAGTCTTTTAAAAACATGGTGACATTTTTGAAAATATTTGTATAAGTACAAGTTTTGATTGTTTTAAGAACCAAAACTTATAATTGTGCAAATATTTTCAAAAACACCACCGCATTATTATAAGCTTCAATTCTTTAAAAATTCAAAAGCCTATATTCGTACGGTTAGGGTATAGATTTTGGTTATTCTTCAATCGCTATCTATATCTATGCAATATTTTCAAAAATGTCGTCATGTTTTTATAGACTTCGTTTTCTTTTTAAATGGAACATATTAGGTGACATGAAATTCTATTTTTACACTAATGAAACTCTAAAATTTTACTTTACTGTGATGATTTCGAAATAATCGTGATTGAAAACGTCTTGTTAATTACAAAATATTACACCTATGTAAGAACTTTTTAAAACAGATTATAGATATCAACATTTCATCCTAATACTGTTTTGTAAATTTTGTAATTTTGTATATGGAAATTTGAGAGTGTTTCATTGATATATTTCACGTCCATTCATTTCCTTCTTCTCATATATAATATGAAAAAAGTTAATTTGACACTGTCCTTAAAGTTAAGTTCATTTCACACTCCATTTATTATTATAATAACATATGTTACATTTTTAAATTAAAAAAATAATATAAATATAATTAAAATAAATATTATTTTTGAGGGTAAAATGAGTGATCTTTTGTCGTATAGTGTCGATATACCATCACCGATATAATATTTGTTTTTTTATTAATTCCTGCATCAATAGCACTTCTTGGGGCTTTTTTGTATTTCAGGGTCTCTTTGACCAAAAAATTGTAAAATAGAGTCCGTTGATTTTTTTTTTTTCTAAAATTGGGTCAAGTCGTTATGGGGCAGGGCGACATTCAGAGTGAAGTCGTCCTCCCCATGACCGGTTTTGCTTTTTTCTTTTTTCAAAATGATGTCGTCACTTTTCAGAACGGTTTTGGTTTAATTGAAAAGTAAAGTCGTCGTCTAATATGACGACTTCACTTTTCACTTGTTTGAAAACTTTTTAGTTTTTTTTTAATTTTTTTTCAAGATTTTCACTTTTAATTATTTTCTTTTTTAAATATTTCAGATTTTCTTTTTCCTTTTTCTTTAATTCAACAATTTTGATTAGTTTTCTTATTTTTTTTTTATTTTTCGGTTTTGATTATTATTTTTTTTTTCAATTTTTGTTATCTGTTCTTATTTTTTTTAATTTTTCAGTTATCATTTTTTTTAATTTATAATTATTTAATTTTATAATTTTCTACTAACTTAATTATATTTTAATTATTAATCAAAATTAAAATATATTAATTTAATGTTTATTTTTATTTTATTAATGTTTTTTTATTATTTACTTTTTTAATAAATTTAAACTAAAAAATAATGAAAAAAAAAACAAAACAAAATGAAAAAATGAAGTAGTTACGTAGGACGACGACTTCACTTTTTCCAAATAAAAAAAACGTTATCTTAGATAACGACATTACCTATTTAAAGAAAATTAAAGAAACCGGTCTGCGGGAGGACGACTTCATCTTCAATGTCGTCCTCCTCCCTAACGACTTGACCCATTTTTGCAAAAAAAAAGGTAACGAACCCATTTATACAAATTTGATTAGAAATTGACCCCTAGATACAAAAAAGCCAACTTCTTGGCGCTGCTTCCATAGGTTGCTTATAAATAGGCCTAAATCCTGTGAGGTTCCATACTCCAAATTGAACAAGTTGTTTATGCAACAAATTATGGAATCCCATGATGCGAAAGTACTGAAAGCTCAAACGCACGTATGGAATCATATTTTTAGCTTCATAAATTCCATGTCCCTTAAGTGTGTTGTTGAGTTAGGCATAGCAGACATCATACACAGCCATGCCCAACCCATTTCACTCTCAACCCTCATTGCTTCACTCCCAATTCACTCTTCCAAAACTCACTTCATCCCTCGCTTGATGCGAATCATGGTTCATTCTGGCTTCTTCTCTCAGCACAATCACACCCGGAATGAGCAAGAAGTCACGTATGCACTCACTGATGCCTCTTTACTTCTGCTTAAGAGCAACCCAATGAGTGTGACACCTTTCCTGCAGGTCATGCTTGATCCAGTTTTAACAACTCCATGGCATCACTTTTCTAATTGGTTCAAAAATGGTAATACTACACCCTTTGAACTGGCACATGGGAAGTTGCTTTGGGAGTATGCTGCCAGTGATCCCAGAATTAACATCTTATTCAATGATGGCATGGCAAGTGATGCTCAACTAATCACTAGTGTGGTGATTGAGAAATGCAAAGGGGTGTTCATGGGATCGGAATCGTTGGTTGATGTTGGGGGAGGTACAGGAACAATGGGAAAGGCCATTGCTGAATCCTTCCCTCAGTTGGAATGCATTGTATTTGATCTTCCGCATGTTGTTTCTGGCTTGCAAGAAAGTGAAAACCTTAAATATGTTGGAGGGGACATGTTTGAGGAAATTCCTCCAACTGATGCCATTTTGTTGAAGGTAGAATCTTACATTTATCAGCTTTTCTTTTCATATACCTGACATGATGTTAAACTTCAGAGAATTAAAACACCGAATTGATGAAATGGAAAAGAAAGAACAATATCATCATCAAAGAAAATGAAACAATGAATAATGATTATCGGAACTAAGCTACTAGTAGTCTATTCTAACTATTAATATGAAAGCAGATCAAACGGTTTAAGATCATTATGGATATTGACATAATATATGAAATTAGAAATAGTAACACTTTTTTGGCTGAATTCTCTCTTTGGATGTAGATTGGTACAGTCATGCTCGGGAGAATTTTTGTTCTAATTAATAAATGCAGCTCATTAAGTTAATGTTAGGTGTGTAGATTCAACTTGGTCATCTGTTTTTGAACAAGTGGCCCCTAGTAGCTAGTGTCCGCAGTTATTAAGGACCTAAGCAGTAGCATATGATTAATTTACGTGTAATATGTTCATGCTGGTAAGATCGGTTTTAGATCTATTAATATTTTGCATTTTTGGGGATTAATTGTTATGTATTGAGATTAATTATATTACATGAGGTGATAATTGTAAGCAGCTTAATTCTTTTTGACTATTCTTCTGATGAGTGTTACTTTGAATGAGACAACAGTGGATATTACATGACTGGAGCGACGAGGAGTGTGTGAAGATATTGAAGAAATGCAAGGAAGCTATATGGAAGAAAGGGAAAGAAGGGAAGGTGATAATCATAGACATGGTGATGGATAATGAAACCAAAGATGAAGAATCAGTTGAAACACAACTCTTCTTTGACATGTTGATGATGGTGTGTACGAAGGGAAAGGAAAGAAAGGAGAAGGAATGGATTAAGTTGTTTTCCTCTGCTGGTTTCAATAACTACAACATAAGTTCCGTTTTGGGCTCAAGGTCTCTCATTCAAATCTACCCATAGTGGGTGAACAAGATCTACAAGGGCTATGATTTTCTATTTCATAATGATTGAATATCGAATATGTTGCAATAAAAATATATAGATCGGTCTCTTATTATCATATTTCTGATGTTCAAAATCTGTCAAATACAGAAGAAAAATAACAAGCTATAGTTTTTGTTCTTCATGATGTACCGTAGAAGGGTGGTGTTAAAAATATTTGTATAATTTTAAAAAAATTAAGATAAAATTCTACGTTATCAATGTTTTATGCAATATTAATTTTAGATGTAAATGTTATTTATGAATAAAAGTTTCTTTTACATTTATTTTATTGATTACAAATTTTAATTACAATTGACTCTATGTCTCTCCTCTACTTATAAATACCACCTATTTGCATAGAAAAAATATACAACAAATACTACTACTCATACAAAAATGTGATGTCTTTTTTTCTCTACATTCTTTTAAAACATTTGTATCGATAAGATTTAAATTACAAGAAAATATTTAATTAGAAACTAATTTTAAAAATAGTTAGTCAATGTGGTCACCAGTTTAATTAGATAATTTACAAAATTAAAAATTATGGATTACTAAAATAGTTACTATTATAAATAAAAAATTATAATTTGTCACTAAATTAATCACTAATTAATTAGAGACCAATTTAGAAACTAATTCATTTTGATAGCTAAAATCTAGATAACTAAATTTTAGTAAACAATCTCCTTTGGTAGCCAAAATCAGATAACTAATTTTAAAAACCAATTTAGTAACCAATTATAATTTTTTATTCATAATAGTAACTATTTTAGTAATCAATAATTTTAGTTTTGTAGATTGGTATCTAAATTGGTCACTAACAATTATTTGTCACTACAATTAATCACTAGTTAAAAAGTTTTATTGTAGTATTTGGAATAAAAAAAAATTATAATAGGAAGAATTTTCGGATTAAAGTATTTGGAGTATGAAGAAAACGAAAATAATTTAGAAATATAGAAAAATAAAATATAATCATATTGCATAAATAAAAAAAAGGGTTAATTATGTTTTTCGTCCCCCACCTATTACTAATTTTTGGTTTTAGTCCCTCACCTAACGTTTGCACTATTTCAGTACTTAACGTTTTGAATTGGATGGAATTAATCCTCAATTTTAAACTCCGTTAGTTTCAATTGACATCTGTCAAACAGAATGGCACGGATCAGTTGTCAGTTGACTTAAATTTTTTTTGCATATGATTATTTTTTGGTAACGTGTGAGGGTTTACTTTCTTCTTCAAAGTCTATGGCCACCACAGACGACCACCGGAACACCCACCACAGGCGTACCTCGCCGGCGTTGGCATAAACCGATTTATAATCATAATTTGTTCGTAAAATGTTCACCGATGTTCGTATTTAGGGCTCAGCTTCTCCATGTTTCTGGCGACGCTAGCAAACAACTCGGTGCCGGCGCTACAGGGAAAGGTGCGCATGCTGTCGCTGCGGGCGGTGGAGGCAGCAGGAGGACTCGAAGGCGAACGCTCGAGTGGTGGAGATCTTCGCGTCGCACCGGAACGCGTGGCAGGCGGAGGAGAAGCGTTTAGTGCAGCAGATCGAGGCGGCGGAGGAGATCGCGCGCCTGCGGGGGCGCGTGGCGGAGCTGGAGGAGTGCGTGGCGCGTGCGGAGAAGGAGGTGGGGGAGCGGGACGAGATGATTGGGTTCATGTCGAGGAGGATAGAGGAGGAGGGATTGGGTGGGAGGGAGCACTACGGGAAGAAGAGTCAGGAGTGGTTTCAGAAGGAGGTGGAGGAGGAGGAATTGGTGGGGTCCACTAGGAGTTTGGAGGAGGAGGTTGAGGTTATTTTTTGTCCCTACTTTAAAGCTCAGCACCTGCCATATATATAGTGTCCATATAAAAAAAATTAAATTCTTGGTTGCTGTACAGACCCATAACTCCTGCAGGTTTACCCCACACATCATTTTGATTTCGATATGACTGCACAATTGATAAGTCCAACTGCTTATTTTGTTTTCTTTCTCATGCTTGAGTGGGCACTGTTGGCTAGTTTTGCAGGATAGGAAGTTCTTGAAAATATTATGGAGAGATTCGCCATGATTCTGCACCTAATCTACACTATAACATGCAAGAGAAAACATAGTGAAAATGAAAAAAAGAAAATTCACTTCAGAATCCAGATATTAGAGAAAACATAGTGAAAGCATAGCTTCTCATTAAAGAAATATTCAACCTACAAAGTCCAGAGAATAGAGAAATAAATGACAAAACAAAGAAAAAATTAAGACAGTTGAGCTGTAACGTTAACACTTCTTATATTGCATCCTCTAGGAGGTTATTTTTTGTCCCTACTTTAAAGCTCAGCACCTGCCACAATACAAAACATGTATGAATTAAAAGAAGAACCACAGAAGTAGTAGAACATTGGCTCTAATTTCCATAGATCACGCTGCAACAGTTTTTTTCACCGAGTTGTTGGCATCACGGTGGTAGAGTGGGTTGTGGGGTACATTCTTTTCTTGTGGTTTGGGGTTTCTTAGGTGATGTAACGTTGAATCAGAAGAAAGGTGGTGTGTTCGCGCGGGGCTGCAGCTGTTGGAGAGGAACCTTGCAGAGTTGGTGCAGACGTGGATGGTGGCCGCCTATGTGAGGGCTGCGTTTCCGGAGGAGTGGCTGCCGGCGACTCGGTGACGTGCAATGTTCATGAATATACACAGTGCAGTAGCGGGTTCATGGTGCAGAAGTGGGTTCATGGTGCAACAGTATGATTTGGTTTGCATGGGTTCATGCTGTGGTTCTTTTTATTTTTATTTTTTTTCCTCTTTTGGCTTACCTTTTTATAATAAACTGCAGGGGGCATGTTCATGGGGTACAATGGAATTCACGGATTCCTTTGTAGGAGGAGAATTGCATGGGTTGGTTTAGTTTTCTTCACTTTATAGGAGGAGAGTGGGTTCTTATAATTCTTTTCTCTTTCTTCCTTATTTTATTTCACGTGAAGTTGTGGTCTGCATGTGTACTATGGTGAAGTGTTGAATGTGTGGGTATTATCCTACTTCTTTTAGAATCTTTCTCTCTCTTTTCTCTTTCCATTAAGGCGATCCGTGAATGCATAAGGTGGTGGAGCCCACGTGTTGGTTTTTGTCACTTTTAAGTCAACTGAGAACCGGATCCGTGCCATTCCGTTTAATTGAAACTAACGGAGTTTAAAATTGAGGACTAATTCCATCCAATTCAAAACGTCAAGTACTGAAATAGTGCAAACGTTAGGTGAGGGACTAAAACCAAAAATTAGTAATAGGTGGGGGACGAAAAACATAATTAACCCTAAAAAAAATAAAATGCAGTATTGATAAATATATATATATATATATATATATATATATATATATATATATATATATATAATATATACATATTTAGTAATCAAGATTGACAGTTAATTCATAGATATATTAACTCTTAAGTTTCTTATAATTGTTTTGATTGTATGAAGTATAAATTTCTCGCATAAAATATTCTAATTTGTCAATTAGGATTTGAATTTATTAAGATTTGAATTTATTAAGTATGAAATCGTGTAATATATTTTGAATAAAGTTATATACGGTTTGAATGTAGAACAAAAATTGAAAGAGTAAAAAATGAAAAGAAATATATATGAATAATGTAGTATCAACTGCAATTTCTCATGTAACATTCAAGAGGAATATGTAATGAACTTAATAATATTTTATTAATATAATTTATGGAGAACATTTATTTTCATCGTCAAGATATAATATTTTTTGGAATAAGTCATGATAGGCATCACCAAGAACTTTGACATCTCATGTTCATATTCTAAAGTTTATCAATTATTTTTCATTACAATAAAATTTATTAAAAATAATAAAATAATACAAAGTATTAGGGGATCACACCAAATCCATGATAAAATATTATGGTGGCAAAGTGGGCTAGGCTCGACGGACCAGCTCGCCAAAACGGAGCGGGTTCGGTTGAAATTTTCAACTCTCCAGTCCGTTTTGGTTCGGTTCGCCTAGTCCGTCAAACTGACAGGTCGAAAGCGAACCAACCCTCTATATTCCATTGGTTCATTTTTATTTTTTATTTTTTAAATTAAAAATAATCAAAAATACTAAATTGTTAGTATTATATTTTTGTAAAGATATAAATATGTAATACTATTATAATTTAAATCATAAATATTTGCAAATTAAATTCCAATTATTATTTATAATACAGTAACTTAACATGTCAATGTGATAGTTATTTTAATTTATATAATTAAAAATAATAATTGATGAATTAAAAGTTTAAAAAATATTTATATGATTAAATATTCATTTATAATTATATGTACAAACTCATTTTATAAATACAAATTTTAAAAAATAGAAGAAATAAAAAATGGCTAGCCAGCACGCCAGCCCGTCCTATGGCGGGACAGGATGCAATTTTGACCCGTTTTTCAGTAGCGGGCCAGCCAAATTCTATCCATTTTTTGGCCGGTCAAGGACGGGTCAGGCCAAAACGGCCGAGCTGGCCTTTTTATCCACTCCTATCAAAATTATACTTCACTATACATAGACAAACTATATCTATTATGAAAAAAACATTTATGTCTATGAAACAAAACTAAATTAACTAACTTATCGGCACAATGATTTATTTCACGAAAAACATGAGAAACTTTAAACTGTATATGTTTACAAAAATGCAAGCATCGACACCATTTCTCTCTAAGACGCCAAGGAACCACTCACTGATCTAAAAAACTATGACACACTAAAGAAGAATCACTCTCTAACTAAAGTCTTTGAAAACCTTCCTTCCAAGCATGCTCTAATGCATAAAGGTATCCTATAAATTTGACATAAATAGAAGTTTGTACCTCAAGAAAGCTGAAAAACTACCAATGTATTCACCCCAACTTCCTCTAAGGGTGTGTTCTTTTGAATAGATTGATTTGGGAGAGAGGGAGAGGAAGAGATTGACAGAATTAGAGAGTGAAATTGGTGTTGTTTTTTTAAGAGATTTGGAATTGATTTTTGAGTGGATTAGAGAGTGAAGTTTATGAAAATTTGTGAGTGATTTGATGGAAGTGATAGATAAAAAGAAAATTTTAATAGATAAAAAATCAAATTGACTGAATTGCCCTTGTTAAACATATGAAATGAATTTTAGATGAGTTAATTTTTTGGTTAAATCATTCCACATGTCCCCATTTTTGTAGTGAAATCTCAAGTAGGTCCCCCCATTTTTATTTGACTCAATTGAGTCCCTAATTTTGAAAATTCGTTGCAATCAGTTCCTTTCCATTAGTTGTCCAATAACGGTGCTAATTATGTGCGACGTATCAACACGTGGTTTTTTTTTTTGTTTTTTTTATTTTTAATTTATTTTTATAATTTTTTAAAAAAATAAATAAAATTGCCACGTGTCAATCTGACATTGTGCCACGCGACAGAGACAATGTGATGTGACAGTGGCAAGACCACATGTCACTATTGGATGTGAAAAGTCTCAGTAGTCCCTATATTTGTTATTTTGTCTCAATTTGGTCCCAATTTTGTTAAAACTGAATCAATTTCATCTTGTATCGAATTTAAATTTTACAATGATATTTTTATTATAGTTGATATTTTTAATAAAATTAAATTTATTTAAATATATATTTTGCACTAATATTTATTTAAATTTTATTTTAAATATTTATATATCCATAATTTATAGATAAATGTTAGAGTTACTTGAAAAATAAAAACTTTATAAATTCAAATATAAAATTTAAAAAAAAAAATTATAACAATTCTAACATTTGTCTATAAATTATTGATATATAAATATTTGAAACAATATTTAAATAAAGTTCAATGTAAAATATACATTTAAATAAACTTAATTTTGTTAAAAATATCAATTATAATAAAAATACCATTGTAAATTTATATACAAATTAAATTTGATATAGGGATGAAATTGATTCAGTTTTAAAAAAATTGGGACCAAATTGAGACAAAATAACAAATACAGGGATTACATTGAGACTTTTGACATCCAATAGTGACACCTGACACTGCCACTGCCACATCACACTGTCTCTGCCACGTGGCACAATGTCAGATTGACACGTGGCAATTTAAATTTTTTTAAAAAAAAATTTAAAAAAATTTAAAAAAAAAATCAAAAAAACCATGTGCAGACACGTGGCACATAATTAGCACCGTTACTGGACAACTAACGGAAAGGAACTGATTGCAACAAATTTTAAAAAATAGGGACTCAATTGAGTCAAATAAAAATGGGGGGACCTACTTGAGATTTCGCTACAAAAATGGGGAATTCTGGAATGATTTAACCTAATTTTTTTAACATTATTATTCATTAATTTTGAAAAAAATAATATTTATTTTTAAATAATGCCTTCATTTTTTGAAAAGAAAAATTTAATATTTAGATATTAATGATTATTGTGAAAAATAAAGTTATTTTTTATTTTTTTGTGACATAATTAATATTTAATTTGAAAGCATTTTTTATCTTGTAAATTAGGGTATTTTTTTGTAAAAGTGTAACTTTCGCCTGCTAATCTCTTTACATGAGAGAAGATGGAAAAGAGTAGCAATTTTGCATTTCCGCTCCTTCCATCGCCTGCAAATCAATTAAAAGGAACGTGAACAAATCTTCAAATCCTCGCTTGCTATTTCTTTCAAACAGTAAATTTGTTTAAAAGAACATGGCCTAAAAGTACTAGCATATGAAGTCAAACTAGGACAATTCTAGTTGCACCATCAATACACCTGAAACCAATTAACATATAGAACTTGTTATATTACGTTCATAAATGAAATCACCATATCTTTCTTAGTTTGAATATTGAAAAACTTCAGTACAAAAATATCAAAGTCAATATTACTCATGTTTTTTAGATTTATTGTCAATCATATACACTAATTCCTTACTTCTAAAAAACAAGAAAGAATCGTAATTAGATACTGAAATCTACTATTATTTCTCCATCATCCGATTTGTATGTATAATAAATATAAATGGACCATCACCCCTTACCTAAAAGATGAAAATGATTGAAAGGTTCAGCACTTTTATTATTGGAGTAGGAGGAAAAGTTTAATGATAGTGTTCAGCAAATTGTGAAAGGACTCACTTATCTAAACCCTTATTGACTAATGAAACATTGGTTCCATTTGGAGAATTACTATAGGGAAATCATTGATTGCTTCTACTACGTCTCATTTAAGAGCTTCCCAAACACTTGTTAATAAAATTGAAATTAAAACCATGCAGACCTACACTTTTGCAACTCTCAAAGTCCTACACTACGTACCTCCCTAAAATTTTATATTCAGACAATGCACTTGTTAACATCATATTATCTTCTAATAATATTGAATTAAACTCTATAGTTTCCAGTTTTATCTTAAATCTTGTTGTCTCTCTAAATCTTTCCTCAAAAAATGCCTTAAACCTCTCATCTTTTACTGTTATAGGTTTCTCATACGGATGGCAACAGGGCGGGACGGGCACGAGTTTCGCTATCCCATACCCATCCCTGTAAAAAAAATTCATCCCCATCCCCATACCCAAACCCAACGGGTATTAAACTTTTGATACATCTCCATTCCCAGCGGGTAACGGGTATAATCTCGTACCCATACCCATACCTATTTTCTTACTACTTCAATATTAATTTTAATTAATTTTTATAAAATAATAAAATTTTATGATAAAGGAAACATAATATTATCAAATATTCAATATTAGAATGATGATTGTTTCTTCGATATCAAATACTTTAAAATAAATTATAATTGTTTACATTTTATATAATAATACCAAATAAAATTT
>Ga0214544_1009179_pt1 | contig 15710 bp, 9 predicted proteins | sample CNSS3metaG_FD_160074 | JGI IMG/M metagenome (GOLD analysis project Ga0214544, IMG submission 160074) | Root nodule microbial communities from cowpea collected in UCLA plant growth center, Los Angeles, California, USA - CNSS3 | ecosystem: Host-associated > Plants > Roots > Nodule | place: USA...
CATCAGCTCACCCAAACCCTAGATTAGGTTTTGGCCTCTTAGGGTTTACCAAATCAGCGAGAAATCAGAGCGAACCGAGCTTAAACATCATAAATCTTCATTCCGCTGCGTTTTCCCTCGCTCTCTGCGAGATTCAATCGGTGGAACGCCGATTGGGAGAGTTTTTCCGGCGATACCGCGACGAAGGAGCCTCATCAATTTGTGAGAGAGAGTTTCCTCCCTTGGGAGTGAATACTTTTAAGCCTTATCTTGCATAACAAGTGGCGGCACACATCCACTCATCTTCAAGGTTGCCATGGCTTCTAGCCTAGCCTTGTAGTGGCGTGCTTCTCACATTTTTACCATTTCTTTCCTTTCCATTTTATGTTTCTTCTTCCTTTAATTGTTCTTGGTTTTCTATGGTTGATGTGCTTTCCATTTCCTTTTTGTTTTGAATCAATCCATCATCTCCTTCTCTTGATCTTTGTGAAAGGAACCTTCACATCTAGATAGCTTGCTATCTTAGTGTCCAGTGGGGATTTCACTTAGCTTTCTTAATCAACTCACACCATATTCAATAATCTTAAAAAGGAACAAGATAATCCTTCATCATACACCATCTCTTTAATCCCAACAAGCTTTGTAACCATTTCTAAGATAACCTTGCCACCACTAGGAAGCAAGTTGTACTGAGGAGAGAGAGAAAGAGTTGTAGGGAGGACAAGAAGTATTTAATTTCATTAGTTGTCATTTGTTATCGATGACATTTTATATTCTTTTATAAAGTTGAGGGACAAAATTGGTACATATCGTGAAGCAAAGAATTTTAATAAATAGTTGGGGACGAAAAACATATTGTTAATATGTTTAGACATAGGGAACTAGTCCATCATATCTTATTCATATGTCTCTTGAAGGGCGATGTATATATTCGTTAGTAGTTGAGGTCTTAATCTAAGGATGTACGATGAGATCATCTTACCACTAGGCCTTATGCTTGGTATAAGTGCAAGCTTAGGCCTCAGCGGCTAGTGATTCATATGTCTCTTGGAGGGCGATGTATAAATCCGTTAATCGTCAAGGTCTTGATCCAAGGATTTATGTTGATGTTATCCTATTAGTAAACTGCGAGTGAAAAGGCATAAATCAGTTGAGGGCCTAGGTCCATGTGAACAACTTAGGATTGATCTCGGATATAAGATGTTCATTTAGCCAAAGTCGATTTATGGACAATGTTATGTGTAGAGGTCACGTGTCAGGACAGCCAGGGAGTGGGTCACGTATCCAAGTGAGGCAACATGGGATAAGTAGACCAACTAGTATTTAAGGAACAGTACCTACTTGAGGACGAGCAGAATGAGAGAACCCACTAGATAATATGGAGATAGTAAATGTTCTTGTTCCTGTAGAGAACAAACAAGATAAGTTAGGCACAAGCGTCACCTTACCCATGTAGTCCGATATCTCCTCAATTGGCCTCTTCCCGGTCGGTACATGTCGGCTTGGACCCAGGAGGGGTTACCTGCAGAAGGGACTCCGAAGCTCAAGTAAGTTAAAGCTCTCAAAAGGTCAAATCAGGTGATTGATGGAGTAATGAATGCATACCTTTAATTACTGGGGTCCACGCGTATTTATAGAGTATTAATTATGTCTGATTACGATATGGGTTGGACCCTAGTTTGGGCTGGAGGTGGGCCTGGGCCTTGGCCCAGGCCCTAAGTTTGACTATCGTGGGCTTATTGGATGGCATGGGGCTTTCATTTTGCTAAGTATTTAGGAGCGGTCTGATCCGGTTACTTCTCCAATTGATGGATGTCGTCTTTGCTCGTGCACTGTTCTAGGTTGGTCGTTCTGTTGTTAGTTTAGGCTTCGTTCAGTTATGAGCTTAAGTCTATGTCGGCCCAAGTCGTGTACTTAGGTTGTTTCCGGCATATACGTAAGGGTCGTCATTTGGATGCGGGATCGGGCCACAGTAAGAGGGGCATATCTGGTGAAGCGGGGTTGGCGGGGCTCGCGTGGGCGGGCGTCGGGGCGGGGAGGTTGTGGGGTAGGGTTGGCGGTGGTGGCTGCATAGTCGTTGCAGAATTTGGTGTGGATGGTTTGCATTTCCTCCATGCGGACATAGTCAGTCGCACGCAATTTGAGTTCGTGCATGGAGGCAGGTGGGTGGAGGTAGACGTTGTTGACGAAGGGACCGGGTTGTAAGGTGAGTGCCATGCATTGGAGTATCATTTCTTGGTTGAGGTGTGGGGTGCGAAGAGCTGCCTTACTGAAGCGATCTATGAACGCTCGGAGAGGTTCGCCTTGTTCTTATCTAATGCCTAGGAGGGAGATTGTGGTAGTTTAATGTGGGCGGCTGCCAACAAAATGGGTGGAGAACATATGGGAGAGAGCGTCGAAGCTGTAAATGGAGTAGGGTGGAAGGGTTGTGAACCATTCTAGAGGGTGGTGGGGAAAGCTTTGCAGAAGACTGTGTCTTGAGACGTGTACAGGGCGACATGGGTGATGTAAACTTTAAGGTGTTCATCAAGGTCAGTTTCAACGGTATAGCGGTCTAGTGTGAAGGGTTCCCATTGGGCAGGAAAGGGGGTGTTGGCGATAAAGTCGGTGAAGGGATGACGACGTTTGGGCTGGTGAGGTGGGAGCAGATGAGGCGGGATGGGATGGTTGATCATAACGGGGAAGGTGGAGGTAAAGTTGTGAGGGGGATGTGGGATGTTGGAAGGTATTATGGGTTGTAGGGTGGAACATGTGTAGTATGTAGGGTGGTGGGTACGTTGTAGGGGATCTGGGTGGTGGGGATGGTAGCAGCAGGGGTTAGGGCTGCAGTATGTCCTGGTTGAGTGGATGGGAAGTGAGTGGGATGGGTGGAGGGAATGAGTGTTTGTTGGGTGGTGGTGAAGGTGTGAGGGGTGGGGTTGTATTCGCTTTCCTCTTCTGTGGGCTGGAAGGTCAGGGACCTTGCAGTCTCAGACGCCTCCTTGGTCTTTCCCTTCAGAGTGGGATCAACTTCGATCTTTCGCCTAAGGCGAGAGTTCTCTTGCCGCAGCACCTCCATCTCATCAGCGCTGCGTTTCTTCAGATTTGCAAGTTCTTGTTGCATCTTCGCCTGACCGTCCAGGACGGCGGCTAGGTCAGGGGTGTGGTACAATAATTACATTTTTTTTTCTTTTTGTATAATTTTATTCAAATAATATATTGTATTTCAAGAAACACAAAGTCCAACTTCATTAAATCAAATAATTTTTAATACGCGCATTTCACTAATTATGTTCCTTTCTAATATTTTTTTGTTATTTATGTTTTAATTCATAAAGATCTATGTCTCTCAAATTTTAAATCATGTAAATATTTAGAACATATATTTTTAACATTGAGTTTTTATTAATCTTATATTTTTTATATGACTTTTAGTTTTTTCATAAAAATATATATAATTAATAAGTAAAATAGTAAAATAGCAAGTACATGTACAAATATATATATATATATATATATATATATATATATATATATATATATATATATATATATATATATATATATATATATATATATATATATTTTTATAAAAAATGAGATAAATTGATTAACGTAAAAAGAAAATAAGGAGGAGGATAACTTTTTAGTTCAGGAATAAATGTCGAAATAGTTACTTTAACTAAATACATTTATAGTATACTAGAATTTGAATCCTCAAATATGTTCAAAACCAGGTTAAACCATCAACCTAGTGTAAGGCGAACCTATGGTTCGAAGATGTTTTTAAATGTTTAGTTAAAGAGTTTATTTTTACCTTTTTTTTTTTATCTCTTTTGTCAGAAGAAGGGGTAATTATTTGTTTATCTTTTATATAATGGTGAATATAAAATACAATGGTGATCTTACTTTAAAATCTCATTCTATAAGAAAATTTATAATTTAATTTTAAAAATATTCATTAAATAAATGTTAATTATTTAAAAATAAAGTATCAAATTGAAAATATTAATAACTGTTGTTTTAACTTAATGATAATGAAAATAAGAATAGTAATATTTCTAAAATCTTATCTTAAGTTTTTATTAAATTCAAGTGATAATTTTTCTTCTTATATTTATTCTTTTCTCTTGAAAATGCAAGTTCTTCTATTTTCTAGTCTTATATTCAGTGGCAAGATTTTAAGAGTTTTTATTGTCAAATTTTCATTTCATATGTTTTGTTTCCTCATGTGCCTTTGTTTGTATTATTTTTATCTGATTTGGTTTCTATTTTTGTTGATTCATAATCAATCATGGTGCGAGTAAATTTAAATTATGTTATGAAAGAAAAATACTAATATTGAATGTTTTAATTAAAAAAAAATGTCACTCTTTTACTAGACTATATGACTTTCATTTTTACATAATTAATGATTTTTAATTTTGGCTCTAATAATTTTTTGTTTGTTTTAATCTTCTATAAAATTTAAAATTACTCTTTTAAATTTTTATAAAATGACTGAAGCTTTATTTTATTCCAATAAAATGATTTTCACCTCTTTTACGTTTCTAATATTCATTTTAAGATAAACTAAGTAGTGTTTTTATAAGATAACACACGCTGACATTATTATCATAGCGGTATGCATTACTCGGAAGGATCGTTTAACTTTTTTTTCTTTCCACTACATAAATACTTAAGTAATACTATATAATATTTGTGATCAAAAGTGATAAATTTCAATTTTAGAGAGATATGAAACAAAAAAAAAATGTTTATTGGAACCAAAATTAAAACTAACTCATTTTATAAAGTGAGACCAGCAATTTAAAATTGATAAAGATCAAACATAACTCTTAGATGATCTTAATGAAAAGAGTTATGTTTGATATCATAAAATAACTTTATTGATACTAACCAAGAAACATCGACTGACATTAAATAACATCAACATACATTAATAAAAAATAACATTAATAATTTGACACAAAATAATCACACTTAATTTTAATCTAAAAGAATTTGTCAACAACAATACTAAGAAAACTTACACTAGACAACATTTCGACAGTATTCAACACGGTCAACCGATAAGTTTAGAAAAAGATTTTTTTTACAAATATTTGTTGACAAAATTATTTAAATAGAGTGATTTTTTATTTTTTATAAAATTTATAAAAATTAAGTAATACAATTTTAATATTTTTTTTACTAAAAATGATTGTTTATTAAAATTTGTCAAATAAAATTGTGTCAAAATATAATTTCCAGTAACTTTGTCCACTACAATCAAATCAAGAAAAAATATGAAAAAAATAATAATTTGAGACAAAAAAATATATAATATTTCAATTTTATATTTTGAGGGGAGTTTAAAATTATAAAATTTTAAATAAGGAGACAATTTTCAAAATTCATAAAGTTTAAAATTCTTTTAAAATTCATTTCACTAAAAGTTATTTAAAAATTATTATTTTTTTAAAAAGATAATTGAATTTCTCAATTCAAAATATATCTACTACAAATTTCAAATCCAAGCATGGTGTGTAATTAAAATATAAAAGTTCTTTAAAATTAGAAAGAAAATAACAAATTCTTGTATATAAGATAGCATTAAAAAAAAGTCCCATTAGGACTAAGCTTAATAAAATAACATTTCATATACAAAATCCAACCATAGAAGACACGTGTTAAATGTTGTGAAAGCTAAATCTTGGAATGATGTTATATTGGAACCTAGAAATGGGACCCATCAAATGTTACAATTCCACAATTAATCGACTGAAACAACGCGTGCACACACATTGTTCCCACAAACTCTCCCTTTCATGGCTGAAACTCAACTATCTTCATGTCACTCCCTTCTGCTTCTCTTAGCGTGCATCCTTTTCCAACAACTTTATGCATCCAACACTAAAATTGGTGTCAACTATGGCACGATGGCAGACAACCTCCCACCACCCTCAATGGTGGCCACCTTCCTCAAATCTAAAACCACCATCGATCGCATCAAAATCTTCGATGCCAACCCCGACATCCTCCGTGGCTTTGCAGGCACTGGAATCTCTGTAACTGTCACGGTGCCGAATGATGCCATCACCTCTCTCTCATCACTTCCTGGCGCGCAGGCTTGGCTTTCCCAAAATATCTTACCCTTCCTCCCGAAAACCGTTGTGACGCGTATTTGTGTCGGGAACGAGGTTGTGGAAAGCAACAACAAAACACTAATCACCAACATTCTTCCAGCTATGAAATCCCTCCACGAGGCTCTCTCCCTCGCCAACCAAACTACTATCCAAGTCTCCACTCCTCACTCACTCGGGATCTTGGACTCATCAGATACTCCCAGTGCCACTGTGTTTCGTCGTGGCCATGACAAAGCCATCATTGCGCCTATGCTGGATTTCCATCGACGAACCAAGTCCCCCTTCATGGTGAACCCATATCCGTTCGCCGGCATCACCCCAACCGAACCTGAGACCGTGAACTACGCGCTCTTTAAACCAAACAACGGAATTCGAGATGAGGCCACGTGGTTGCACTATACGAACATGTTTGACACGCAAATGGACGCGATTTTCTCTGCGATGAAGAAATTGGGGTATGGTGACGTGGAACTGGTGGTGGCCGAAACGGGTTGGCCCTCTATTGGTGAGCCGCACGAAGAGGGTGTAAGTTTTGAGAATGCGGCGTCGTATAATGGGAATCTCATCAAGCACATTAACTCTGGCAAAGGGACCCCTCTTATGCCTGGTCGAACTTTCGAGACTTTCATCTTCTCTCTGTTCAATGAGAATCTGAAGCCCACAGTTTCTGAGCGTAATTATGGCTTGTTTTATCCTGATCTTACTCCCGTTTACGATGTTGGTGTTTTCATTGCCGAAGAGGTACATTTTTTTTTCACTTTTACAAAAATCACAACTTTTCATTCAATGCGTATGAAGTACAGTGTTATGTACAAAAATGACATTTTTTTAGCATAATTTTAATACATTTTTAACATGTTTGCAGTATAAAAGTAAACATCTTTTAGTTCATTTATCTTGTTAATGATGGAAATAATGATCGGATGGAAGAGAGATATTAATAGTTAGGGAAAATTCATATTGAAGAAGCTTACTATTGGTCTAATGTAGGCATCTGTTCCTAGATCTGGATTTGGACCTATATCCGGACCCACATCCGGACCTACATCTGAACCTACATCCGAACCTAGTCCCATATCTGGACCAGCACCTCAAGGAAACTTCCCTTAATCATGTGATGCTTTATGTAATGGTGAATACTTCTAACTGTTGTCCTAATGTAATTGCTTTTTACACCACCAAGTGAAGAGATATTTTTAGGACTTAAATTTGTAAAAACATTTAAAGAATTATTTAAAAGGAGAGATATAACAAAAAATAATTCATATAAACAAACATTTAGAGTTCATAAAAGTACACTCATAGGTTATTTTTGGAACATGCTGTTTTCGCTCCTTTTTTATTTCTTCTTTTTTCTTGTCTCCTTTTTTATATAAATAAAAATAGCAAGTCTATACAAATGGGTCTTTTCTATTGTATTATATGCATTATTAAATACTAGTTTTTGTCAAATAGATGAGAAGCGATATGAAAAATCAAACAAAAAGGTTCAATAAGAACAGAGGGGTGGGTATTTCTTTTAGCACCTCCTTACCATCCTTTTACATGTCTATTGAAAAGTCTGAATTATCCTCAAAATATTTAGATTATATAATTTAGAAATATATTTATATTATGCAATAGATTCTACAATTTAAAAATATATTACTAATTATAGATTGTACAATGCATTATATATTTTTGAATTTGACAATGTTTTCTAGATTATATAATTTAAAATGTGTTTTGAATTATATAACTAAATAATTCAAAAATGCGTTCTAGATCAAAAATATATTTTCAAATTGAATAATTTAAAAATACATTAAGATGTAAATTCTCAATACTTTTTCAGATTGCAGAATTTGGAAATACAATTTAAGTTGTGTAATTTAGATTTCATTTTTATTTTATGCAATTTATAATATATTTTTGAATTATGTAAACTAAAAATGATTACTAGATTACATAATATGGAAATCTATGTATATGATAAATAATTAAATATGTTAGAACCATTATATTTTATTAATCAATTTGTTAAAGTAATCTAATTAATTATATCTATGACTAAGAGTATATAAATGTCGTAAAAATAATAATTTTATAGATATTCGTAATATTCTAATTTGTTTAAGGGGTCAAATTAGGGATATTGACTTTTAAAAAAAGTAAATAATAAAGGTTACATCAAGGGATTATGGTTCTTATATGAGGACATGCACAAAAATGTATGTTCCTTTCTCTTTCAACCCATTAGAAGAGAAATTCAAGAAAAAAACTTCAGGTGCTCTATTGTTGGAAGACCAAATACCAAATCTCATCTACTATTCCCAATTGCCAATCCAAATATGCTTCCGCATTAAATCCTTTGGGTATTGGGAACTGCTTAATTCATTGTAGGTTTATTGTTCTTTTATATTTTCATAATCTAACATTCTACATTTTATAATTCGAAATTGACTTATGAATTATAAAATCTAGAACATATTTTCATATCTAAAAATACATTTTAAATTTCATAATCATTCACAATCTAAAGCATCTTAAACCTTTTTAACATTCCATTGGATGGAGGAATAAACCATGGGTGGCAAAATGTAATATAGTCATATAGAAGATGAAGATAAGGGAATTTTCTGCACCCCATCAAACTTCTTCCCCCACCTTATCAAAATGTTTCCTTAAAATGTTTTCCACAGAAGGAAAGAATCTTTACTATCCAGAAAACAAAATTCAAAATTATTTATTGTGTTCCAAAAGATAAATTCTGAAGATGATAGTGCAAGATATGCTCCAAGAAGTAATTGCCTGAAGATAAAATACGTTAAAATATAAAAATGATTTTTGGACTTTACGAACCAAGTTGTGAGGGTAAACTAATACAAATGTTATACAAACTAGATATTTATCCAACATGTGTTATTTACACCAACAAATTCTACTAATGTACTTTCATTTATTTTTAGTTTTTTCCAAAATATAATATTGTGATATAGAAGATGAAGATAAAGCAATTACTTCCTGCACCCATCAAAATTTTTCTCCCACCTCATTAAAATCTTTCTGAAAAATGTTTTTAGTAAAAAAAGAGAATTTTTGCTCTCCAGAAAAAGAAAAAGAATAATTCAGAATTATTTATTGTGTTCCGAAAAATAAAGCTTTTAGTTCCCAACCTACACAATACTTCAAATAAAGCAAGGCAATTTCGGTGAGTACTTGATAAGTTGTCATGTTTAGAATCATATGTATATGTATGTGACTTCTTAATCCACACTTTCTTCCTTCACCCTTCACCTTTATCTTCACCACCCTCCTCCCACTCAAATCATTTTATTATAATTTTAATGAAGAATAATCTAAGATTTATGGCTTTGATGGGGTGTAGGAAAAAAGATGAGAGGTGAAGGAAAAAAACAACCTTTTTATGGATTCTAAGAAAATGGCGTTAGTATTCTGCCTAAACCTTTGAGTAAATTTAGGTAAAGAACATTTAGTGTTTCTCCTGTCTAATTAATTTGTCAAATATGTCTACTTTTGTGTGTTTGATGTCCTTAAATACATGTTCCTTGCCATCAGTCCAGTTTCCCACATTTTCCCACTTCAGCACGTGAGTACATGGTCCCTTTGAGTGGAAATTGTCCTGCTTAATGCGGTGAATCCCTAGGAGGCGTGAAAATAGGACATTGTGGAAGTTATTTCTTAAACCTATCTATCTATATATATATATATATATATATATATATATATATATATATATATATATATATATATATATATATATATATGACATGGAATTCTACCCCTACACCGTTCATTATCCGATGTTTAGCTAAATGACCCCCTTCTATGGTGGAGTTTGGGCCTGACATTAACTCTGGCTTTCGCCCATACAATCTTAATGTTAACACAAGTGACATTGGTGCATGAATTTGATGAAACATAAAGCAAGTGCATGAGATTACATGAGGTTGATGAAGATTGATGAATATTCATTTGATAGTCAAGCTTCTGTTGTGTTAAATCTGGAAATGAAGTGAAGATTATGTAGTTTACATGTTGTACTTTATTCGTAAGCTATATGACAAAAATATTTAACCATTTTTAAATGAGGGCAAAAATATGAATTCATAAGGGACTAATTCTGATTTTTACTAGAGTTAAGGGACCAAAAACATATTTAACCACTTTTATTAAATTCAAGTGATAATTTTCTTCTTATATTAATTTTCTACTCTTGAAAATGCAAGTTGTTCTATTTTTTAGTCTTGTTCTTACTAGATCTTGAGGTGAGCCTTCGGACAAGTGGCAAGATTTGGATGGCTTTGACAGACCTTGATGAGATGTTTCCAAGGGTTGAGACACAAGTAGAGGTGTCAATTTGGCCCAGCCCACGGGGTTTGGCCCTGGCCCATGTGGGCTAGGGCCAAAAAAGCCCACATTGAAAAAAAGCCCCCAACAAAGAAGCCTACAAGGCCAAAAACCCTACAAAAGCCCTGTGGGCCAAGGCCAACCCATGGGCTTTCATCTTCCACACGAAAAATATATTATTTTTTAAAATATATTACTATCTGTGGGACAGGCCCAACGAACCGGACAAGCACGACGACCCGAATAGGTTTAACGACTCGGACCTGCCCGACGACCTCGACAAGAAAGACGACTCGAACGGGCCCGATGATCCAAACAGGCCCAACAACCTGAACGGGCCCGACGACCAAGACGGGCCCGAATATAGGACAAACCCGACAACACGGACGGGCCCAACGACATGGAAGGGCCCGACGACCCGGACAGGCTCGATGACCTGGACGGGCCCAATGACCCGGACAGGACCGACGAACCTAACAGGCCCTATGACCCAAACAAGCCCGAACGGGCCCGACGACCCCTATGGACCCGACGACCCGGACGGGTCCTACAACCCAAACGGGCCTGACGACCCAGATGGGACCGACGACACAAACATGCCCGACAACCCAGACGGGCCCGACGACCCAGATGGGGCCAACAAGTCAGATGGGCCTAACGACCAAGACAGGCCATACAATCTAGATGAGCCCGACAACCGGGACAGGCCCGACAACCAGGACATGCCCAACAACCCTGACGAGACTAACGATATGAACAGGCCCGACGACACGGATGGGCCCGAAGACCTAAACGGGCCATACGACCCAAACGGGCCCTACGACCCAGACGGGCCCGACAACCCGAACGGGCCCGAAGACACGTACGGGTCCGACGACCCAGATGGACCCGACAACCAGGACGAGCCCGACGACCCGACGACCCGGATGAGCCCGACGACCCAGACGAGTCCGACTACCCGGACAGGCCCGACACCCAGACGGGCCCAATGATCCAAACGAGCCCGACGAGCGGGACGAACCCGACGATCCGGACGGGACCGACGACCCGAACGGGCCCAACGACCCAGACAGGCCTAATGATCCAGACATGCCTGAAATTGAACGAAGTTTAAGGAAAGTCAAAATGCAGTACATCAATAATGAATTCTACATCAGAAATTCCAAAAAATAACTAAGACGTTTGTAGCTACTATCATGGCCTCCTCCTAATTTGTAATTTCATCATAAACTGCTAAGATGGTTCTTCTGATGTTGGTAATGGTGTTGCTTGACTCCCCATGCTACAAGAATGAACATCAAGTAGTTTCCTTAATTGTCAAATCTTATATAATGGGATTGCAGGAAGAAGAAGATTGCAGCAACACCAATTGGGAATGGAGGAACAAGATTGTCAAAACTCACTATCTGCCCAAACATTCCTTACCAAAACCCTAGCTCACTTATTTATCCCCAAATATATAATTATCACACCTGTACAGTACATGTAACACACCCTAATACAAACTGTGCCACTTGTATAATGGTCCGTTAATGATTTAAATGGCGTTACAGAAAATGACCAAATAAAATACGAATTGCGAAAATGAGGACCATTTTAAACATTTGGTAAAAATGAGGACCATTTTAAACATTCTGTCAAAATGAGGACCATCCGCAACAAACACTACGAAAATGAGGACCAAAAAGGTATTTAAGCCTTTAAAATATTCGGTAATAAGGAATATCAAGACATAATCAAACTACCGAGATTTGTCATAATTACCATTAATAAGGAGTATTTTTCCCAATAGATGTATCTTAAAATATTTTGTAGTCTTTTTAGAGATGAGGCTAATTGGGCCTTATTAGGCCCCATTACTTAGCATCATCTATTGGGCTGGGTAGGTACAAGTCTTATGTTCAATCGCAAAAATTTAAGACTATTGAGGTTGAGAATTGGGTTGAGGACTACTAAAGATAGGTAGAGTTACGACCTCTTTTTTGAGTTGTTGAAACATGGTTTCACACTCCTCATTCCAATTGTAAGATTGGGATCCCTTCAAGAGCCTAAAGAGAGGCTTTTCCTTCTGAGCCAGACATGGTTGAAAACAAGCCAATGAAACTAGTCTTTCCACCTCATTAAGGTTGGTCGGGCTCCCCATGTTGAATATTGCTTCAAATTTATTTGGGTTGGCCTCTATTACTCGTTGGGTTATCATGAATTCTAAGAACTTTCCTTCCCCTACTCTTAAGAAATATTTCTCGGAATTATCATTATATTAATATCAATATCAATACTAATAAAAAAATTACTTTTTAGTTTATAATTTTACTAGTTTTAATAACTACTTTTTTCAATTCAATGATTACTGAAATGTAAAGATAATAACAAAATAAATTAAAATGTAAGTGATTAAAATATAATCTCCTATAATAAATAAAAGTAATATATATATATATATATATATAAATACTACAATAATAATTCTAACGGTTGTAATACTAATATAATAATATAATAATGATAATTATACTAATATAATAATATAACAATGATAATTTTAATAACAATAAAATACAATAATAATACCAATAGTTTCGCTATTAATTTAAATATTGAGTTTTGGATATTATAGTTAATAATAATAATAATACATAAATAAATGAATAACAATCATAATAATAGTAATTATTTTTTATTACTTATTTTCTAATAATAATAATAATAATATATAATAATAATGTTAATATATTATATATTAATTAATATTACAATCATCACTAATAATTTTACTACTACTAATAATACTAATAAATTTAATAATAACAATAATTATAATAAAACTAATAATAATTTTTCTAGCTACTTATTTTATAATATTAATAATAATGATATATAATAATTATATTAAATTTTACTAATAATAATTTTACAACGATTAATGATATTACTAAATTTAATAATTATAATATTAAATTTTACTACTAATAATAATTTTATAACTACTAATGATATTAATGAATTTAATAATAATAATAATAATAATACTAATAAATTTTACTAATAATTTTAACATTAATCACTAAAAAACATAATAATAACAACATAATAAAACTAATATATTATATATTAGTATTACTACTAACAATAATAATATACATTATATAATTGTAATATATACTAGTAATAATACTAATAAAATTAATAATACATATAATAATAATAATACTTATAGTAACAATAATAATTTCACTATTAATCTAGATATTAATTTTCATATATTATAATTAATAATTATTATTATTATCTAATTAATATATTATACATTAATATTACAAATAATACTAACAATAATAATATATATAATAATTTTAATACTAATAATTTTATGAAATTAATAATAACAATAATGGAAAATATAATAATAATATTAATATTAATAATAATAATTTTACAACTTTTAATAATATTAATAAATTTAATAATAACAATAATAATATCAGTAAATTTTACTCATATTTCTATTAATTCTAACAATAATCCATAAAAGTACATAATAACATTAACCATAATAATATTAATATATTATATATTAGTTTTACTAATAACTTTAATAATAATATTAACAATTTTACTATTAATAATATTAATAAATTTAATAATAATAATATTAATATATTATACACTAATATTGTTAATAATAATAATATTAATAATATCAATAATTTTACTACTACTAATTATGTTAATAATTTTAATAATAATAAAATATAAATGTAATAACTAATAATTTTACGATTAATTTAAGTATTGATTTTCGTATATTATAGTTAGTAATAATAATAAATAATAATAATAATAATAATAATATTAATTATTACAAAGATAATATTATTATAAATAAATACATACCTAAAGAGTGGTTACCGCAAACTAAAATGCAGTGTTATATTTTGATTAGGAATGGCAATGGGCGGGGCGGGGACGGGTTTCGTTATCTCATACTCATCCCTATAAAAAAAATTCATCCACATCCCCATATCCAAATTCAACGGGTATCAAATTTTTGTCCCATCCTCATCCCCACCGGGTAATGGGTATAATTTAGTACCCATACCCATACCCATTGTCTTACTACTTCAATGTTAATTTTAATTATTTTTATAAAAAAATACAAAATTACGGTAAAAGAAACATAATAAATATTTAGGACGATGATTGTTTCTTCAATATCAATTACTTTTAAATAAATTATAATTATTTACATTTTAGATTAGAATACCAAATAAAATTTCATTAGAACAAAAATATTTATTAAATTTGCAAACATTAATGAAACCTAGTTGATAAAATTTAAAAATATTTTTTAAAAATATAAAAGAAAAACAAATATTCAAATTAAAATATATTTTAAATGTCTGTTTACTTCAATTTCTTAAATTCTAATCAATATTTTTTTTATACACTAATAAAAGTTAGGTTAAATTATTCCTTTGGTCCTAATTTTCGTAGCAAAATATCAATTTGGTCCCTCAATATTTTTTTATCATAATTTGGTCCTTATTTTGGAAAATTTGATGCAATCAAGTCCTTTCCGTTAGTGGTGTAGTAACGTGTTAAATGGGGTGCCATGTGTCAGTTTCTAGATTTTTTGAATATTTGAATATTTTATTATTTTTATAATTTTTTTATTATTTTTTTAAAATTTTTTTAAAAATTAAAAATTTACCACGTGTCAAGCTGACATCATGCCACGTGGTCGTGACAGTGCCACGTGGCCGTGACAGTGCCACGTGGCTGTGACAGTGCCACGTGTTACAATTATGCTAGATGTAATTTTCTCATTCTCAATTTGGTCCCTATATTTTAATTTTTGTCTCAATTTAGTCTCAATTTTTGTAAAAATTGTGCAATTTTGTCTCTTCCAAATTGAAACAAAAATTAACTTTTATATAAATATTATACAAATATTTTTATTAAATTTGATTTTTTTATTCAAATTGATATTTTTATTACATATTTTCAACAAAACTAAGTTTATTTAAATTTGTTTCACATTCAATTTTACTTAAAATTGTTTTCAAATTTTAAATTTATTTATTTTTTATTGTTACATAAACTAGTTAATTTTTCTTAAATTTATATAATTATTCTTTCTACACCAGCTAAAACATTTGTATAGAAATTATTGAATTTTACACATTTTAAAATATGCAATTATTTAAAATATAAATTCAAATAAAAAACAATATTAAAGTATGATGTAATAAAATATCAATATAATTTATGATT
>Ga0214544_1009183_pt1 | contig 15698 bp, 7 predicted proteins | sample CNSS3metaG_FD_160074 | JGI IMG/M metagenome (GOLD analysis project Ga0214544, IMG submission 160074) | Root nodule microbial communities from cowpea collected in UCLA plant growth center, Los Angeles, California, USA - CNSS3 | ecosystem: Host-associated > Plants > Roots > Nodule | place: USA...
GTATCCAAAAAACGGAAAAAAAAAAAAAAAACTCTAGATAAGATTATTCAAATTGGGCGCAAGAAAATTCATGAAAAAAAAAAAGAAAAAGGCGTTTTATTTGCCTTATAAATTTTCCAACCCGTTTAATTTAGGATTTAGTTTTCAATTTTCGGCATAGTTTTTTGTTGTTGGAATTATTGGCTTATGAACATCCTAATTCTGACTAATTAACTTGGCTCATTCAGATAAAGTACTTCATCAAACACAGTAGTAACAAGCTTTCAATTTATTCACAAATTTGACTTGACATTTTCCTCAAACACATTAAAAAGAATTTACTTTTACAAGCACCAAAAAGAAGAGATTAATTAACATTCACACTTACTGAATTGCGACATAAAAAAAAAAAAAAGTATCCATTTGACTCTTCAGCCAAGTTCTTTATTGGTTGACTTCATGGTTTGATCTTAAAGCGGTGGCAACACCTCCGTATCCCTAAGCCGCCGCCACAAACTGCTGCCGGCGTCAACGGCGAAGAAGAACTCGTGGTCGGTGGTTTCATGGCACTCAGCAACAGAGGGTGTAACAATGGGACATGGAAGTGTTGCAGTGGGTTGAGTGCAGAAGCTCTCAATCTCAAAAAGATCAGAACTTGCATCACTGGCCGCATCATCATCCACCATGGCATGTGATTTGGAGGGGCTCAGAGGTTGGAACACATGCAGGGACTCTCGTGGTGCTGTGTCCTCTTCTTCATGAACAACGTTGAGAGGTTTTGCGGGGATTGTTGCCATGGCCGAACGGAAAGTGAAGCTTTCCTTTGATGGGCTTTTGGATTGGTTCATGGCAGGTTGGATTTGGAACAGCCTTTGAGATTTCAAGTCCTTGTTGGACGATGATGTTGGAGGTGATGCTTTGTGATTGAAGGAACCTTTGTGGATTTGGTTGGGTGAGAGGGTTGTTTGAGGTTGTGGGGGTGAGGTTTTGGGTTTTGCAGAGTTTTTCTTTGTGTTTGCTTTGACTTGCACTGACTTTTTATCATTGCAGGGGCATTTTCTTCTGAAAAGCCAAATGGGTTTTGACAGAGAAGTTCTGAGTTTGTGTGTGAGATTGGAGGAGGTTTGAGGAGGGTTTAGAACTGAGATTGGGTTTTTCTGAGGGTGGTGGAATAGCAAACCAGCTTTGTTATTTAGGGTGGGTTTGGATGAGGAAGGTGATGGAGTTGTTGGAGTTGCAACATGGAATGAATGAGCTTTGTAGTTGTTAATGTTGTTGTTGATGATGTTGTTGTTGTTGCAGTTACCATGTCCAGCAAGAACTGATGATGAAGCAGAATCAGAGAAGGAGGTTTGTTGTGGAAGATTGTGTTTGTGTTCTGTGTCGATGTTGAGCAGGGGAGAGACTCTACTGTTGCTGTTGATGGTTACTTTTTGGAAGTTGTCATGGTTGAAGTACTTGTGTGCACCAAAAGTTCTGAGCTCTGAGGTGGGATCATGGTGAAGGGTTGCAACTTCATTATGGTGTGGTTCAGATTTGTTTGGTTTATGAGATGAGAGATGATGAAGAGAGGGAAAAGATTCATTATTTCTGGGTTTGGAGGTTGGTGACTTTGGATTCAGGTTGGTATGAATTGCTCTTTCCATTTTTCTTTAGTTGAATGTGGGAATGGAAAAGATGAAGATGAAACCAAACATCGGAAGTACAGACTCTGAAATTCCTTGTCCTCGTATATATTTATGTGATTGTGTGAGGTGTTCTGAGACTAGGTAGTCATAGATAGGCTGAACAGGAACCTAAGTGTGAACGGATGTGAGAAAATTTTTAGTACTTTAAAAAGTAATGGTTGGAATTTGTAGAGTCATTGTTCATTTTATTGTTAGTTTTAGAATTTCATTTCCATGTCAGGTCAGAACCATTTTAAGTATAATTTTAGAAAATATGTATTTACAACTCACAATCTTAGCATATATGTAACTATGTACCAGTTAAAAATTATTTTAGAAATACTTTTTAAGATAGTTGATGTAAAAGTAAATAAGTATCAGTGTAACGTTCCATTTAATAAATAAATATAATTAAATGAAATATCACACAGAATAGTATAAAAAGTATTGTCATGGAGTGGAAATATCACTCTTTCCAGTTATAAAAAAGAAAAACTTAAAAAGAAAACTAAGGCACACCACAATGTCATTAACAAAATGGGATAAAGGTTTAACGGTATTCAAAATACATGCTCAAGGAGCAAGATGATACATAGGCCACAGTGCCTTAAAAGAAAACTTGGAGCAAAGAGTCCAACCCAAGAGTAGCTACGCAGCAGAATTTCCATCACTCTGACGACCACGAGGAGTTCCCACATCTGCTCACATCAATAAATTGATGATCATTGCAAAAGTAGAAAACCACACACCAGACACACAAACAAACAGAAAGAGTAAGCTAGGGTGAAAAAGGTTTTATCATGCAATTGCATACAATTTAAAAGTCAAAGATGCATAAGCCAACCAAATAGGTAATAGCAGACAATTTAAGACTCTAAGACTCAATTATCCGGATACATATAATCAGTCGGATTTATTGGATGTTTGCACTTGTAGTGGCTTCTATTGCTCTGCAGAGCCAATTGCCAATGGGTTTCACCCTACCACGCACAAGGTTAGTCTTCAAATATTACTAATATTTAATAAATAAATTCTGAAATAAAATAAATATCGCATTTAAAATATAACCATTTCCCAAAAACACGGGAAATTTAAACTTTTAATGTATATGTCATAAAACCAGGAGTCCATAATTATAAAACTGAAATAATGTTCATATGGCTCCCAAAAGATTACATATTTATCTCAAAAGTAAAATAACAACATATAAACAAAATCCCTAGCTATCCCTCGCTCCGAGTCTATGCATCTCCTGGCTCACCTGTCAAATCATCTGCTCCCGGATAACAAGTTATCCGATCATCGCCATACACACACAGAAAGGGTGAGTTATGCACAATATATAGAAATAGATACAAGAAATAAATATGTCGCTCATCCCAAAATAACATAAATAATATTTCATGCTTTTCAAATAACCCAACCATGACCTCATAGTCCTTCATGAGTCATATGCATGTACTAGGTCTTGGGACTTCCCTGTGCTCCCACGAAACTAACTCATTCGTGGTCCAACCCTATGAGCCTATCCTGCTCATAGTCTTGCCCTACAGACTCCTCGTATGTAGTAAAAACATCCAAGTCTCATACTTGGACCCTGGCACGCACGCAATCACCACACTATGGACTCCTCGCCCAATAGTAGCCGATGAAAACATAATAGTTCCTTGCCCATCGTGCGCCCGACACATGCAATCACCATACTAAGGACTCCTCGCCCATTAGTAGCTGACTGGAACTCAACCAGTTTCATGCCCATCATGTGTCCAACCACCAAGCACATCCCAGACCCCTATTGGACTTAGTCCTTCAAGCCCAAACACTACACCACATGCATATACATCCTATACCTAGAAATAAGCAGCCAAATCACACACATAAGCACACACAAATATGAAACTTCACATAAACTCGCTTAAGCTAGGGACTCTCGCCCATGCTAGACCCTCAGTCTCGCTTAGGCTAGTCCACCTCGCCTGAGCGAGCTTAAAATAGTGGCATAAACACGTTATCTTGCTTAGGCGAGATCATCTCGCCTGGGCGAGCCATATTGTAACATCCCGTCCGGATATTACGAATTTAATAAAATAAAAAGAAATAAAATATTAGCATCATTTATTTCTAAAAAAAAAAATAATAACGTCGCAGTTAATAATACCTCATTTCCCAAAACGCGGGAAATTTAAGTCTTTATTTCATATATCGATAATAAAAATTGAGACAAGTATTCGTCAATTATAAAATAAAAATTCCAAGAACATTTTACAACTGATTCAAAATCATAAAAATAAAATCCCCAAGCTATCCCCTCTCCGTAGCTAAGCCTCACCAGCTCCACCCGCATCATCACCTGCTCACGTGTACCATGTACACGATCATCGCCAAACACAAGCAGATAGGGTGAGCTAATAGTTAAAACATACAAGAATATATATATATATATATATATATAGATATATATATATATATATATGTATATATATATCAATATACACATACATGTTTAACCAGTACAAATAATATAACAACAACACCAATTCTTTCTTTATACGGCATGGCCACCACCATATCAAGTATCGTTTATTTTCTCATAGAGTCTCATTCTATTTCCATCACATGTACACCGATGCACCTAATGGAAGTCACGTTACCTTCCCTCCACATGGCCACTACCATGTATATTAAGTACATCAGGGAACCTCGTTCCATTTCTTTCACATGGCTACAACCATGTTAACAGTGATCTATATCTTCTATTGAGTATCTCCAGGTGCCTTGCTGCCACACCTATCGGCCACAACCGATAGAACACGTGCGGAAACCATGTTACGGATCACACACCGTAACGCCAGGTGGAGTTCCCAAATACGAACATAGTCCGTAACATCCTAAGACTACCAAACTCGTCAGTAACCACTGAGGAGGGCAATCCATTTGGACCCATCCGTACTGGCCACAACCAGCACACTCACACTGGCACACTCGCCAACCCGAGCCACAACTCGAGGTTCCTCGTGTTCATCCGCTATCCCGAGCCACAACTCAAGGGAAGTCATTCTGGGCCACAACCCATAGAATGCCACGTGCTTAACCCCTATCCCAAGCCACAACTCAAGGATACGTTCCAGGCCACAACCCAAGGAACACCAGCAAGCTCACCATTAAGACACCCTAGAAGCCTTGTAGATCTTGCATCCGCATTCAAGCTTTATTCAATCCGATACCTCAACACTTATTGCCTTTAAACCTAACTTCCCTTCATCCTTGACTTAAACTTCCATTTCACGCATAAGCAAATCAGTTCATCACGCTTAGGCTAGGTTACCTTGCTTGAGCGAGTATCACGTACCAAGCCAGCTTCGACTTCTCGCTTAGGCGAGTTACACTTGCCTGGGTGAGATCACTTTCGCCCACAAATTTTAACACTCTCGCCTGAGCTACATGTCACGCCAACAACAAAACAATCTTCGCATTCTCGCTTAGGCGAGAGGCCCTCGTCTGAGCGAGACATTCTTTCGCTCAAAAGATTAGGGTTCCTGCCTGAGCGGGATGTCAAACTAAAGCACCAACCCCCTCGAATTCTCGCTTAGGCGAGTGAAACTCGCCTAAGCGAGATGAACCCTCGCCCAAACCCCAAAATTTTCTGCCTGAGCGATGGCCACGAGCGGATAGAGAGTACGCATCCCTCCATATCTCGCCTAGGCGAACCTAGCTTGCCTGAGTGAGAATTGCAGGTTCTGTCACAGGTTCACGCACACAACATGGCATCTGCGACCCAAAGCACAACTCAAACACACCAATTCATTAAGCACAACTTAGATAGGCACATTAGCATATTTCGGACAAGAAATCAAACCCCAACTGCCCTCTTCTGCATAATCACAGAAATCACCAAATCCAACCCCATTATATGCATACTCTTAGGTCAATTCCAATAAAACAGTACCTAAAACCCACAACCCCAAATTCCCTCAAGTGCAGCACAAATTTTAGGGCAACAATTCATCAAAATCATATGAAACAGTGCAGTTAAGATAGGATTTCGGGTTCAGCTCCCCTAACCTGAAAAATCCCTTGCTTAACTTCTGAAATTGGGGAATTTCCTTTGATCACCAAGGCTTGCCTTAATCACCACTTCAATTACCCTCAATACTTCTCTCCCAGCTCTCCTTTCACTCAAATTTTCGTCCTCCCTCTATAGCTTTCAGAAACAGCCTTCCAAAACCCTATTCTCCTCTCAAATTTTTCCTTTTATAGGTCCTACTAATTGGTTAATAAAAAAAATGGGAATTAACTTTTATTCCTATTCAAGGCCCATCACTTAATGGTTTTTCAGCCCCTTTAGCTACCCCCCTTCTGCTAAGGTCTCTCTCATCTATTCATATTCAGCCACACAAAGTGTGGCCCAACATATTATTAAAACATTAATAACAAAATACACATAATTGGCATACATAGGACTCGAACCTAAGTCCTCTCACACAAACCAAGTACTCTCAACCACTTGAGCTAGTACTTTTTCACATCATACATAATTTAATGTCATAAATGCACTAGCCTCCCGCATTTATTAATTAATTAATTATTTAATTAATTAAATTCTGCGGGTCTTACACATACCATCCCTCAAAATAACCCACACCTCGCCTAAACGAGGATTCAAGCAAACAAACCTCATTTCTCATCGCAACCTCGCTTAGGCGAGTTCTCGCCTAAGCGAGCACCCTGTCGCTCAGAACCCCAATACATCTCGCCTGGGCGAGATATCGCGCTACAAAATGGTTCAGTTTCTTCGCGACCTCGCCTAGGCGAGTGTCTCTCGCCTGAGCGAGAGGCTAAGTCGCTCAACCCCATCCAAGTTCGCCTGGGCGAGTAATGCGAACCAGGACCAAAAACGAGGCTCTACAAATCTCGCTTAGGCGAGATGGAGTCGCTTGGGCGAGACTTGCAGGGTTTCGAGTTTGATCACGTGTACAGTGCACCAAACCAATACCAAATCATACCAATTTACAATGTAATCGATTTCATTCAGTCCATTTCATCAATTAAACCATAAAACACACTGTAAACATCATTGGATTTCCCAAATCGCATAATTTGACAAAACATAACAATAATAGTACCCAAACCCTCCTCCAATTATTATCAAATACCCAAAAAGGCTTTGTACCCATATTCCATTCACCAATTCTCAAATTACAGTGCATACCACACCAAAACCAAACCACATAGAATAAAATTTGAGAACAGAACGCATAAACACAGTCAATAGTGGAATACACATAATTTCAGCACCCCTAACCTGGAATTAGTGATCAAAATTGAGAAATTACAATATAGTAAATCGAATTTTGTTACGTTGTATTCTTTTTTCTTCTTAAACTGCGTCTTTTGATTTGGTGGAAAGTTTGAGAGTTGAAAATTAACTCAAACCAAATTAAACCATATATTTATTTATTTATTATTTATTATTTACGTTTCTTTTGTTAAAATATAACTAAATTCCATTCAATACAATTCAAGAGATAATTTATTTTCCGAATGAAATTATTCTTAGTGTTAAGCCTCTAACTTACAAAGTTAAATGAATTTATAGAATGAGTATTTTATTTTAAATTTGTTATTGTAAATATATAACGTTTAAAACCAATTCATGTGTGAAGTGTTGTTTTGATTTCATTCATTAATAATTGTTGTGATTATAGTATCAAAAAACAAACCTAAGAATAATGAAAGAATGTGTCAAATATATAAATTAAGTACATCAAATTGAAATGAAGAACAAATAGTAAATGTTTGAAATGAATGAACTCTCTCGTATATTTAATAATAAGCATTATTACATACAGTAAAATGTGTCTCTGTTTTAGTGTATTTTATATGAACAATATTCATCCTTATAAGGAGTTACAAAAATGGTTATAATTTAGTTAGATTTCCCAAACAAAAGTTTAGATAACTATGGAATATATACATAACTATTGATACATCAATGACTAAATGTTAATTGACTAAATGTTGAGTCATGAAATGACTTTATAGTGGAAAACGTCTACAATTGTCAAAAGATTATTGGATGATGTCTACAACAACCAAATGGATTATTCTAGAAGGAATTCAATATATCAAGATCTACAAAAATTCACCTTTGATTTAAAACATTTTTTAGAATTATTACCAACATTTGACATTCAACATATTCAAACAATGTATGAACTTACACATAGGAAGAAGCTTCATGACGACATCAGATACATTTTTCTTGATATCAATCTTCTTTATTTCAATCACCTACTTTATATAAAGAAAGTGATATCTGACATCAATGTAATGTATCTTATTATGTTACGCATGATCCTTGGTCAAATAATATATACTCAAATTATCATAGAATATGATAATTTTTCCTTGAGTGAAACCCAGATTGGCCATCAGACCCTTGTATCATATCCCTCCTTAGTTACCTTCATTAATTAACATAATATATTTTTCCTTATTGGTCGACAAGACTACTCCTTTTCTATAGGTTACTCGAATATCTGTTAGAAAAAAATTACTCAAATAATACTAATAATAATAAAAATATAAAATGATATAATAATAATAATTATTAAATCAATAATAATACTAAGACATATATATAAAACATTGAATATTAATCAGATATCAACGATTATAATAACAATAATAAATAATAAATAAAAGGTAAGGAGTAGAAATAGTCTACGTTGAGGCACGCATAACGCTATCCTTAGAGAGAAAACACTCCTACTGCATAGGGCTAAACAAATACACAATCTTATGTGTTTCCAATCATATGCGTTTCTCTCCCAAGATACAACAACCCGTCAGATCGATCGAGTGCAGCGAAGGATCTCCGAACCTTATGAACACCACTGTCTTAAAGATAATATAGAAAGGAAAAGAAGAACATTTTTTAGAACAATCTAGTCTTTGTTGTTATGTCTTTCCCCATGCACCTAGGTGGTATTTATAGGTAGAAAAAGAAGAGAAAGGAGTAAATTGTAATAAGAATATAGCCGTTAGTCATAAAAAACATTAACTCATAAATTAAAGGTATATAAAAACATGAGTAACAATAAGTTTTTTATTTTAATTATTTATTTTTTAAATTATATTAAAATATTTTCAACAATATCTACTTACCAGGGTGACTGTTTGGACAAAGTTTGATCTAGTGCATACAAATGCATACACAAACTTTCCACTACACTAGAATAAGGAATACATGACATGTATTCCTTCTCCTCATTAGTCTAAGTAGATTTGAGCTCAAAAGAATTATAAACATTGTCATAGGTGTGTTTATGGATTTTTTGCATATTCCATGTCAAAAATGTGTCAACACCTTTTATTAGTATAGTCTCTAACATAAAAAAAATCTTTTTTTGGGCACAATTCGTTGTGATATCTATCCCAAAATCTTCTTAATTCATGAAATTTTGGTAGCATAAAATTTTTAATACCAACATTCCTAAGTTAGCCTGACAAATTTAATTAAAATTTTGTATAAATTTTCATGAATTAATTCAGTTATAAAATAATTGTTAGGAAATTTTAAAACATTAATATTTTTATTTTCACTTCTTTATATGGTTGTGCTCTAATTTGTGTCATGAGTTTGAAATCATCATACATAATGTAACATATTTTATCTTTATGCATAGCCAAGGAGGCAAATTTTAAATAATCAACAAAATCGTCCATGAATTGTTTTTATTATTTAAGGTCCCTAAAAATTCATTTCATCCATAATCAATCAAGTTTCTCAACTGTTTATTAATAAGGGACAAGCTATTTCTTCCTTAACACTACTTTTATCAAGTGTGATGACCTACTGTTAGATTTTTAAGGAGGGGGTTTCACTGGAGAGATACAACACCAATGAGACATGAGCCCAACCACATAAGGTATTGACACCACTCTCAACCTAAAACCTTAAGGCAATGGGTTTATGGGTCTTTATCCTTATATAATGCTCTACTTTCTCATTTCTAGCCAATGTGAGACTTAGACTCACACTTGGATTCCTAACAATCTCCCCCTCAAGTGTGTGTCCCTTCAACCACATTGGTACACTCCCCCTCCAGCGGAAGCATTCCCAACCACGAGTACTCCTTTTCTGTACCGTCGTTCTTCTTAATGGGACACACTTGCCTAGAACCCTTGCCAGGAAGACTTTCGATGCTAGGATCAGACTGCACTTGTCTGAGCCGGTTTTAACCATCAACTCTGATACCACTTGTTAGGTTTTTAAGGAGGGGGTTTCACTGGGGAGATACACCACCAATGAGACCTAAGCCCAACCACATAAGGCATTGACACCACTCTCAACCCAAAACCTTAAGGCAATGGGTTTATGGGTCTTTATCCTTATATAGTTCTCTACTTTCTCATTTCTAGCCAATGTAGGACTTAGACTCACACTTGGATTCCTAACACCTATATATCATGACACACCTTCAATGTTAAAAAAATATTGTGCATATACTATACAACCATTATGACATGTGTGTATCTTTTTTGTATTTCATACCCATCAAACATGGCATCTTCATCGCTTCTTAGTTACGATTGGGTCACATGTGTCTTTTTAGAAGCAAATCCTTTAACAACTATAATATTTTTTCTGAAAATTTTACCTATCCATTTATTTTACTTTTAAATAAATAATCTTAGAACCAATGACAATCTCACAAGAGTAGTGTATTTTTTATACAACAATTGCTCCAAATGACACTTTAATTAATCATACACACAATATCTTACATGATTTTCTTCTCTAACATTGTGTATCATCTCCTCTAAACTATCTTTTCTTGGTCATAAAATTTTGTTTGTGACATAGTTGGCATCTTTAATATTTCTCCATGTCATGTCCGTTTTGTATAACATTTTGACAATACCAAATATAAGCAACTAGTCACATATCTTTCCAAGTTCATGAGTATATTCTCTAAGTTCTTGAGAATACCAATAATAGGCCCCTTTAGTAGGTTTCTCATTTTGTTGAACAAATGACTAAAACTCATAAGCTCCCTTTTAGTTGTATAAAAAAAATATGGGATCCATTCATTCAACTTTGATCCATAATCAAGTACATTCAAAAGTTCATCATCATCATCATCATCATCATCAATTATGCAATGTAATATCACCTTTTGTAATTAAAGTTGATGTCACTAATTTAGAATTTTCTTTTTGTAAACTACTAATGCATACAAATTACATCGACTGTCTTAAATTTGATAATTTTGTTTGTTCATATTGATCCTGAGAAACACAAAAGTTAAAGTAATGACAAACAATTCGCCACAACAACACTAAGGGAGTGTTCTTTTGAGATGAATTACTATTGAAAGGTGATGGAGAGCAATGATTGTAAGGATTTATCGTGTTCGTTTTCAAGAATGCATAGGAATGAAACATGCTTATTTGTGAGATACTTGACCATTTTGCATCAAGCTACTTAGTAGAGATTTAAGGGTGACCTTCTACATTTTACCAATATACCCCTCGTTTTAATATTACAAAATACAACACCCTCACTGCTCTCACTACTCTCATGGCTCGAGTACTGTATGTTCGTGGTGAGACCATATGGTTGTTCTTATTCTTTTATGTGCCCCACTACTCTATTTCCCTTTGATGTTTGATATTCCATAACACGTCCCTACCTTTCTACCATTTCCCTACCTTTCCACCATTGTTAATGGTCATTCACGGAGGTAGCAACAATGATGAAATGGAACTGCAAGTGTGTTATTGAAGAAGTAATGGAGCCAAATACATTGTAGTTGGATTCGATTCCAACTTCAAAAGCTTTATCTCATTTACTTGGTTCCAATATTCTTGTATTCGATTCCAAAATCATGAGTTATCTTTGTTCATTTATCTTGTTCCAATATTCTTGTATCTGATTCCAAAATCTTGACTTTAGTATTGAAAATTAACATATTTAATTTTTCAAATCAAATATATTATAATATTTTTTTTAAAATTAATAAATATTATTAATAATTTTATTCATCATTAAAAAAAATTTAAAATTAATTACAACTTATCTAATTATCATTTTAAATTATTTTTAACACCAAGAACAATTTGGTAATCTAACTTTTTTTTCGATTACATTTTATTTTTTATTAGTCACATTGATCAAATCGTTCATAAATTTTCACAAAATTTACTTTCAAATCCACTTCATTATCACCTCCAAATTCCTTAAAAAGAATAACATAGACTTGATCCTCAACTTCACTCAAATCAATTATCCCCTTTTACTCAAATAATTTCTCTCGAAAGAACACACATTAAATGAATCGAACAAATTTCACAAAATTCGATGTTAAACTTAATCTTTAAACATTAATAAACTATAATTTTTTTTTTCAAAGTGTCCAAATGGACAATTTAAAATTTAGTGCATATAATAAATACTAATCATTCGCTTCACTTAATATATCTATAAACACATAAAATTATTAAACAAATACAAAAGAAAAAAAATCAATTAAAAACATATATATATATATATATATAACCTATTTTTAAATAATTTCTCAAATTTTAGATTTTATAAGTTAGTCCTAAGAACAAATATACAATTTATTAACTATATATAATTTATTAGTCTAGAGTGGAGAACCTCCAAATACAAGCGTCCACCACCATAAGTGAAGATTGAGATCTGAAATTCGTACTTTTGTGACCATAACTACCATAAAAAAGATGAACCAAAAGTTTTATAAGGACATTTTATATTGAGTGTATCTCCAATATTAAAAACCTTTTTGCATCACCAAACATCACATTCAACATAAAAAAATTGGACTAAGGTAATATGCACACTTTCAACTAATCATGTTACATATTTTAGTTTATGATATAAAATTAGATAATAAAATGTCATAAATTTAAGGGTAGTTGGAAATTGCACATTTTATAAAAATGAGTAAATAGACAATATATTGGTGTCAAATTTTCTCTTCTCTCTCTTGAGAAGTATCAAAGTAGTGTCAAAGTTGATTTGGATCGAAAGTAGTGTCTTGATATTTTGTATGAACTTCTTCATATTTCATTGATGTTGCATTTTTTATCGGCAAAATGTTAGTTGGTATTATATTAGTTTTGTGTTAGTATTAGTTTTAAGCTAACCTTATAACTATTTATTTGATGCCTCTCATTAAAAAACTTGACACAAAATAAGTTTAAATTATATTATATGACTGTCTAAGTCTTTTTCACAAGATAAATTAATATATTATTTTGTTCAAATAAATTCTATTACAATATTATTTTCTGAAAGTAAATGCAATAAAAAGAAATAAAGAATGCTTGTTACATATATTTATAATGTGTCGTGAAAAATCATAAAGTTTAACTTTTGCTAAAAGGTAGTTTTATTTAGAAAAGAAAACTAAAATATGCAAATTAAACATTTATAGAAAAAAGGCAAACATACATTATATTATATTATATTTATTTTGAAAGAGTAGTGCACATGGATAAAAAGTAGTTGGAAATGCGAAGGAAGTGTTGTAAAATCTGATAGAAAAAGAATGTAGACAAAATGGTTGTGGAGGGCAAAAGCAAAATCCAGACCACCTAAACAAGAAACATACATGAAATGTCTAGAGGCAGGCAACGAAAGCAATGGATGATAGATACAAGGTTTATGCTGACCACCCACTCACTTTCTATCCAACTTTCATTGATACAACAATTCATCGGATGAAACCTTTATGGACCCTCACATTTCTACATTCACATTGCACTCTTTATTTTCTATTTCAAACCATATAAACATTTACTCTATTTTATAAATGATATTTTTGAAAAACATTTCGGTGTTTTTTTTATAAATAATTAAATCGTGTTCCGGTATACACAATCGTCTTATATTTTTTAGAATTTGAGGTTTAGTGCAGTTAAATACTTCTTTCTCCTTCTATTATTCGAAACACATTTTAAAGATAAAATCGTAAACAAGCTCAAGATTCTAAAACACATAATATTTCAGATGTGGTGATTGACCCTAATGATATCTACAAGTAGACTTAAGATCCAAATATTGCGCCGTCTGATGGACCAAAATTCTCTTAACCCTCGACTTGGAAAATTGTTTTGATATCTCCAATAGTCTTATTATTTATAAGTTAAGGTCAAACACAACTTAAATATTTCTTTTTCTTTAACCCTTTCTGAGACACATTATAAAAATAAAATCGTAACGAAAATCCGGACTTCAAAATATACATCGATCTTAAAAATGTCCTTAAAATACTTTGAATCAGAACAAATTAGTTAATTTAATATTAACGGTTACTCTGATACATTTAAATTGCTAACATTTTGACATTATTACTTACCAGAATATTCGGAAATACATTAATTTAAAAGTTATCCTATTTTATTTATTTTACAAGTACTAATGTTAATATATTAAGAACCTTATTCTCTTTTTTCTCTCTTTCTTTCTCTTTCATCAGGTGGCCACATGAAGATAAAAACTTGAAAAAAAGATAGATAAAAAAGTGACGAAAGGTCACGTCTCGAGTTTGGATATATAAAGTGGTTTAATCAATATTTGGCTATTTGAATAGTGACATTGTGTTTGTTAGTGATGATTCATTCTTAGCTAATATACTATCACTAGTAATTTCGGAGAGTGCCGTTTGTAATTTAAACAAATTGATATCTTGAGATATTAAATAAGATGGATACGATAAATATTATAATACCAAAATCTTCGAATCAAAGAGACTTATCACCTTCAATTTAAAATTTTAAAATAATTATAGGTCTTTTGTGTAGTATTCAACTTTTTTACTTTTATTTAACGAGGAATTTAAATCTACACTATTTCTAATGTATATAAATGCTTATCTCATCCCTATCTCTATCCTTATATTTGTTTTAATAGTTCTTCATATGTTTTAAATTATTAAAACATTTATAGCTCACTCTTAGTTTTACTAACTTTTTTTTATTTCATATCTTCAAAATTCACAAAGTTCACTCACATCTCTAAATATGAGTGATAAAATGAATTGGACTCGAGAGACTAACCCACCAAAATGGGGTGGACGAGGTTGGAGTTTTCAACCTGTCAGCCTGTTTCGGCCTGAGCTGCCTAGTCCGTCAAATTTGTCCATTTTATTTATTTTTTATTTTTTTAAATTAAAAATATCCACCAAAATGAGGTGGACGAGGTTGGAGTTTTCAACCCACCAAAATTGTTAGTAATTTTGGGTCATGCATATATATGACACATAATTAAATGTGTTAGGACCATTATTTATTAAGCCAATTAATAAAGTGATCTGACTAAATTAAAGTTTTGGCTAACGACATATGTCATGAAAATAAATATTGTGTAGAGACCATAAAGTAATTTCTAATCTGATGAAGGACCAAATTAGAATACTAAAACTTAAGTAATTAACAATTTAAAAATGATCGTGGTCCCCTTGTGAGAGCATGTAGCATGTAGAGACATAACATACTTTTCAAGTTTTTGTTCCTTTCTCTCTATCCCATCAAGAGAGAAGACCAAAGAGAAATAAGGATGCTCTAAAGGAGGAAGATCAGTGAATCAGTAGAAGAAGGGAACATCATTATTATGACTATTTCAGGTACGCTTCCGTTTACAATTTACATATTTATGAGTATAGGATATTACTTATGATTGATCGTTAGAATATACTAGTATCATATCCTGTATATGCTAACTTTTGGTATCAGAGCCACCCATACTTGATTCATGTTTGCCTATGGATAAATTTTTTTTAGAACCCTAAATCCCTAATTCAGAACCCTTAATCCCCAATTTTGGTGTTTACTTTTCTTTCTCGTTTCTGGATAGTGTTTTTCGAACCCTGGTTCTAGGGATGGCAACGGGGCGAGGCGGGTACGGGTATCATGATCCCATCCCCATCCCCATAATAAAAATTCATCCCCATCCCCATCCCAAACCCAACGGGTATACAACTTTTGACCCATCCCCATCCCCACCGGATAACGGGTATT
>Ga0214544_1009186_pt1 | contig 15697 bp, 6 predicted proteins | sample CNSS3metaG_FD_160074 | JGI IMG/M metagenome (GOLD analysis project Ga0214544, IMG submission 160074) | Root nodule microbial communities from cowpea collected in UCLA plant growth center, Los Angeles, California, USA - CNSS3 | ecosystem: Host-associated > Plants > Roots > Nodule | place: USA...
GGGGGGACTTTTGTCTGATTCCATTAAATTATTGTTCGTCCTGAATCTACTCTAAAATTAATTATAAGATGTTTAAAATTGAAATTTATAATTTAGGAATAGAAAATAATTATAATTAGGACTAATTAGTTATTTTAATCCCTTTGAGTAACTTAATTATTAAGTCATTAAACTTGTTTATAAATTTAGTGATTAAATTATAGGTAATTTAAGCAATATGTTTTAGGGAAATTGGAAATTGTAATTTAGATTGATCATAGTAAAAACAATGAAATGGATGAGTAATTAGTAATTTATTATTTAGTTTTTGCTTTGGGTTGATTACGTTATTGATTAGTTTTTGCTTTGGACCAAGTGTGATACTTGAATGCTTGGCATTACTTTGATAGAGTGTGATATGCATTGTAAATAACAAGAGGAAAATGTTGACTGTAATGTGGCTTGACAGAGTGTGATATGCATTGTAAAAAAAATGAGGAAAATGTTGATTGTAATGTGACTGTAATGACAATGGTAGTAGACTTGTCTTATTTTGATCTTAGATTTATGGACTTTGTATAACTTGTAATTTGATCTCATTTAAGTCACAATGTTCTTAACTTTGTTTGCAAATTCTTGGATGTGCTTGGATGCAGCCTTTAAGATGCTTGAAATGATATTGGATTTCGGGATTGTTGTCTGAATACAGGTTTTTGAACTAGATGCAGTCTCTGGGATGTGCCTGGAAACAAATATTTATTTTCGTAGACATTTGCGTCGGCCAAGCCCTCGTTAAGCCAACGCCAACTAAAATTCCGAGTAAATAAATGACTTAACGGAGGTTTTAATCCTGGGTGATATAAAACAAACCTCCCTTAAATATTTTTTTCCTGAAACAATTAATATTAAATACATTACAAGATTAGTTTACTCAAATAATGAGATGATTAACAAGTGTTGAGTGAGAATAATATGATGCATAAATATTACATAATTTATTTCTTATCACGCCATGTATTAAATTATGCAGCAAGAACTTTTCTTTTTAATTTATATTTTAGTCTAGTACTATATACGAAGAATACTTAGTTTATATAATTAAATATAATAAAAAAATATTTTCAAAATATATTATATTATATATATATATATATACACTTTATAATAAGTATATATATTTAAATACATATAGATCTTATTTTAGATTTATAATAAATAATATAAATTATTTTTAAATTATTTTTAACGATATTAAAAATAAAATACATTGCAATTGAATTTAGAGATGAAAAGAGAGAAAATAGAAAGATATTAAGTATTAAAAATAGATTAAATAACATAGAAAGTGTTGAACTTTGTTTAGGTTAGTTAAGTGGTAGTATGTGAAATGCAGAAAAGTAGAAAAGCAATAGAATACTGAGACCATTAGAGAAAAGAAAAGGGAGGTATGAGTATTATAATTATTCAAGTTGTATTTTAATTTATAGTATATGGGTAAATAAAAAATAAACGAAAAGTTCATTAGATTTAAAAGAGTAAATAACAATGTCATGTTCAAAGCATATACTCCAAGTTTCCAATGAAATTGACAAAGAATAGTGCATTAGTACACGAAGTTTCCTTGTATTTATATATATGTCAATTTTCTATGGGGCCATTGGAATATTATAAACAACTTATAAACCCTAACCAAATCTATCAAATTATTCTGCTGCTAATGTTGAACTTGACCCGCAAATGTATTGTATCAACTAGTCATTTCTATGTCTTCAATGTTAACTTTCCAATTGAACAATTTAAATATTAAAATTATCGTGTGGAGGTTCAAATTTGATTTTAAGTTAGGTTGTCGGTGCTATTCAAAATACATTAATTTAAATATTTTAAAAAATATTAATTTTTTAATATATCAAAATCAATATACAACATCAAAAATCAAGAAAAACAATGTACTCATATAAATTCTGCAGTGAATAAGATTATATTTTAATTAACTTTTAAATACTTAAACCCTTCGCACCAAAAAATCTATAGGAAATATTTTGAAGGAACAATAAAATTTAGTAAATCTTAAAAGCTTATTTGCTAGCCTACATAGTCTTCCAACCATGCAGCTAACTACTTATCTGAAATGGAAATGAAGGTGTTTATAAATATGATGGAAAATTCAATTTCTCTATATGCAATCACTAATTTAATTCCGAAAGCTACGTCACAACAAGCCTACATTTAGATGATATCAGAGTGGTTGTTCTCAAATATATTTATCATTTATTTTGTGACTCTCGAGTAGTGTCAAGTTAAAAGTAAAGAAAATATGTGTAGTTGAGTAATGATGTTCTTATGATAAAATATATATCAATTTTTATGATTGTAAAATAACTTATGTAATTCTCGAGACCATAAATAGCTGTTGTTAGAGATTTCTATTTTTCAATTTCATTTCTTATTTTGTTTTTCACTTTCACACAATGACTTAAGTTTTTTCATTATTAATAAAAAACTAAATTACTTAACGAGTTAAGATTTAATATAGATAGCAAATGAAAAGGACAAAGTTAAAACGCAAATTGATTGAATATTGTTTTTTTTTTTTTTGTCTGCAAAGAAATCAAAATATTGGTACTAAAAGGATTTAAATTATACATGAAGATAGATTACTCCTTAAACTTATTTTGGAAATTAATGTTCTAATAACATAGTGTCACATTTATTATGATCAATTGAACTTAAAATAATTTATAAATACTCTCATTTTGTTTTTTTCTCATTACACATCTCCTATCTCACTGAAATACATTTTAAAAAAAATGAAATTCAAACAACGATAAAAGTAAATATCTTAAATCTGATAATCCTTTCAATGTGCACCAGACAAATCAATGCAGATACTCACAGCACAAAGAGTATATATACATATTCCTACATGAAATTTTCATTAATCTCCAAATGGAAATTCACTTTATTCACGGTAAAGAGTACCATAAGAGCTCAGTTACATGTCTTCAATTCTGTCCCCAACTTTGAGACTGAGAGATAATCTTTCAAAATAAATTTCTGATTTTTAGCAACTAATATAGATATCCCTGAATCACAGTAAAACATTCTTAATTAGGGAAACTAAAATAACGTAGTAACATTAACATACCTCAAGTAATTGAAATGAAATCATGTTCGTAGTCACATAACAGAAGGTAATCTGATGAGGCTAATAGGCTTTGATCAGCAATAAGCTCATCCTGAATCACTTCCACTGGCTCCTGTTTCATGGATGAAGAAACTGAAGATGTCTGTAATTGGTATTGTTCCTTGGTTGGCAAGGTGTTACTGAAGCTAAGGAACACAGAAGAGGCAGAAGGAGAAGCTGATTCCATCACTATATCTGAACTTGAAAAGCTTTTGCAATTGTGATGACCATAATATGTTGTCTGGTACAATGGAGGATCTTCTTGAATTCTCTGGACCTGTTTGATTGCAGGACAACCTTTGTCATGTTTGTGAGTGCATCTATAGTAGCTCCTGCATATACACATTTTTGTTCATATTAATTCTATGAAAGGGATTATTGGTTGGTTAATTATAATTTGAATAAAACAGAACCTGAGGTATTTTGCATTTGTTGTTATCTTTTGTCCATACTTTCTCCATACATAGCCATCTTCCACCAGGATTGAGCTGTTTGTCACCCATGTTGGTGCACTTGATCTTATGAAATAGAAAGTTTCCAATTATGAATGTATCATTTCATCATTAGCTCAACTAGTTAATGATCCAGTAATCTACTTGCTAAATAAACAATGAAATTAATAACAAATAGTTCACTGATTGTACAATCATGATTATTCAATGCTGTTAAAACAACAGTTGACTAACTAAAAGTGTTTGATTTCATGAAATTTGATTGGGAAAATCTCAAGGTCAGAAAAAAAGCATTCAAATAGTAATAAACAGTATTCACATAATTTGCTACAAAGGAAAACCTAAAATTCTTACTTTCTCTTGTAGGACCCTCTTGGTTTTTTAGTTTGGAAGAAACCCTTGCAAACCTCATCAGTATGGTGAGGGTTTGGACATTTGGAGAATGGAGGAACATCTTTGACAGTCATAGAAACAGCAACCTCATTAGAGACATCATTATCATTGTTCAAAAGCAAAAGGGTGTTTGTGAATGAACACAGCACCTTGCGCACAAGATCTTCAATAAAGGGAAGCATTGACCCTTTTACATCTTCATGATGATGATGGTGACTGTTGGATCTGTGAACACACAGTTCAAGTAACTGGTTTGCTATGTCTCGCCCTTTGACTAGTTCTTCTTCCATTCTGGAACGCTGATTCACCATTGCTAGATGTTTTGGTGATGAAAAGATTATTGAAGACTTGATGAGAAATGAAGAGATACTTTCCTTTATTCAAATAGATCTGTTCAATAAGCAATTTAAAAATTCCTTGTTCTTCATAGTAAGACAAATCTGAAAATGTTGGACCAAACACAGCCAAAGAGTTTATTAGTTGAATAACAATACCAATAATGAATGTTTTATTTTATTTTTTTTTTCCTTTTGACGGGTCCAAGAGAGCTGCTAGGGTTTATTTCGAGCTGTAAACTTTCACATTGCATATTATTAGGACAACCTAGTTTAGTCAAACAGATTATATGTTTCCATAACATTTTGTTGGATACACACGTATATGTTCTTCAAAAATGATAAATTTTATTAAATTTATAAAATGTCAGACATTCTTCATTTAATTTACCTTAAAATCTTTAAGATAGAATACTTGTTATTATCATGCTCAATTTAATTAATCAAATATTAGTTATTTGAACGTTGATATGATATAGAAAAAATAACACTAAGTTATTTGTTACAAAATAAATTTAATTATTAATTTATTATTAAAAACACTGATCTAATATATTGATCAATTAAAAATGATTTTAAATATTTTATATTAAGATAATTATCACAAAAACAACAACTTTATCGTAATTGTTTTTATATTTCATCTTCGTATGATTATCACCACATGTAAGGTATGTTTAAGGGAAGAATAATTTATAATCAAATATGATTTATATGCAAGATCTTAGAAAGTAATCTTGTAAATCACAGAAGCAAATAGCTGAATAAATCACCATAGTATAAGGGCAATTCCCTAATTCCATTATCAATATATATTAGTTGCCAATTGATGACACTTCTGGAAGGTAATAATAACTCTTGATGTTTATTGATTTTCCTAATTCCATTATTATTTGATATACATGGTGGTTAGCCCACGTCTTTTTAAGTTTGATGACCAGTGCTTTCATGGGAAAAAAAGAAGTTTTTTTTTTTCTTATAATTAGTGATACATGTAGGGAGCTTTAGTTTCTTTTATAATCACTGATACGAATTACTTACAAAAGTGATTTTTTGCCATGGCATGCATAAATTTATGTTATTATTCTTAAAAGTAAGACAACTCATCGTTGAAAAGTATAAGGATTTGATTTAAATGTTATCTATCTAATAATATCAACAGTTCATAATTGTTGATCAGTTTTTATTTTCATGTTTTTCATTTATAGAATCTTCTGTTCACTAATACTAAAATAAACACATATTTTCTATTAATTTGATTTTTAAATTTTTTATGAAAAGTACTTACAAATTTTGTTATAAAAAATAATTTGTAAAAAATTATTATCAATAATTTTATAAAATATTTTGTGAAAGATACTTGTTATAAAAAAATTTAAAACATACTTACACATTTTATAATTTTATAAAATATAATTATTCGTGAAAAAATTAGTTACAAATTAAAATTTTAAAAAAGAATAATAAAAATTTCACAAAATATTAAAATTTTTAATAATGATTAATATATTTTAAAATATAAAATCAGTCTCCACCAAAATAAATAAATAAATAAATATATATATATATATATATATATATATATATATATATATATATAGGGATGTCTTTTAATTTGTTGGGCTAAAAGAAAACAATTCTTAATTTCCTTATTGAACTAGAAAAGTACATAAAAATGTTTCTGAAGGACATAATTGGCTATTGTACATAAAAATGTTTGTTTGCTCCTAATTTCCTATCAGGTGGACTCAAACATATTACAGGCACTATAATATGTTTAGTTCACTAGCTTTCATAAATCTAAAGATTGCGTAAGTTTAGTTCACCAGCTTTCATAAACCCAAAAGCATTCTTTTCTATGTCCTCATTTTTGTTAGAGAATAACAAGTTGTCTGGTCAATTATCGTTTTACCTTGGTAGTTTGCCAAAGTTACAAGCACTGTATGTAGCACTTATTCCAAAATGTTTATCATTTCAAATTTCAGAACATACAAGTACTCTTCCTAATTAGCATCTGTGAGTTTGTGACAGGTTCATACAGAACAACACATTTAGTGGGGAAATACCGGCTGGGTTAGTGTCTGAAAAAATTGTTTGTTTGTCTTGAGTATATGCAGAAGTAATTGGTGTTGAATATGCAGATAAATGTGTTCCCAAGGATGATACTTCAGCTACCCATGTTCTCCGAATGTTATAATAATATACTCTGCACTTTTCTGAATTTGAATACAAATTCAGTTATAGGTTTTTATGACACATGAGAATTGTAAAAGAGATCAGTTACATTCTGAGAAGAAAATGTGCTATTCTGATGATATTCTGAAATTGGTGTTTAGCACTTTTGAACTGAGAAAGTTATTTGATGTTATCATAGATGATTAACTATGACAAATAGAAACATATAAATTATTTGAATATTGGTGGAAATTTTTTTATGCTTTCTGTCAACTGCTAAATAATCGTTGTCAGTATACTTGTGCAGAAATTGAGTGGTCTCCAAGGATGAATGTTGCAGAATCAGAAAGCAAATATGTTATCACAGTGGAAGTTCCAAGTGTCAGTATCAGACATAAGAGTGGAGGTTGATGATCTAAAGTAAGAAGCATATCTTATATTATATTCCTTCCTATACTAATTATTATACTCTTTGCAATTTATGGTATTAATTTACGATGCACCGATACTTCAACTTAAGTCACGTATCCGTGTTCGACACATGTCCGTGTCCGATATTTTAAGATACTTTATCTATACTTATCAGTGAAGTACCTAATTTAATTTATAAAGTCGTAGTACAACACAAGAAAATCTTTGAATAATGATCAATTTTAATGATAAAAAATTAGTCATTATACAGTGACCAATTTAAAAACTAAAAATTATTGACAATTAAAATAGTTCCAAAAAATTATAATTGGTCTCTAAAGTGATAAATTAAAATTGTTTTCATTATGAATTGGTTTCTAAATTGATCACTAACATTAACTACAAGATTTTGACTACCAAAATAATTGGTCTTTAATTAGGAAATTGGTCTCTAACATATTTTTTGTTACTGAAACTGATCATTATTTGAGAGTTTTTACCGTAGTACTTTTACGATGACAATAATTTATATATTTTTTATGTTGACAACTTTAGTATATATAGTTTTAATTTGGATTTACACAATAACAATCATATATTTATTATGTTTTTAAGAATTAATGTACAATTTTCAATATTCATATATCACGTATTTATCACGTATCGTATCCTATTATTTTCAAAATAAACGTATCGACGTGTCGGATACATATCATATCCGATACACGTGTATTCGTGTATAATAGGTATTAATCATTTAGTTCTACCTAACCAATTATAAGGGAATGTTGAAGAAAAGGATAAGGCTTTGTTGGATACTACTTTCATCTGAAAGTCATTATTGTGCTTGGAGCATGTATCGTGTTATCTTTATAAGTGATGTATTGTAAAAGGTATTATTTAACTAGTAAAGGAATTAATTGAAGAAATTTTCTTGTGCTATTTATTTAATCTATTGAACTATAATTGATCAAGTTGTTGTAGATGTATAAGCACGGATGCGAGACCTGGTATTGGATAGATTGGACTTTGACTTTTAACATTCCAAGGAATTTTAATGTTTGGAAGTGGTTTTTTAATATATCAAAACTAGGGTGAATTATCTGCAAAATCTGTTAAGAACTGGAAAAATATTTGTCTTAGATTTCTTATATGAATACCTGTAGATTTCTTCTTGTAGAAATATCAAATACTGCTACAATAGGAACAGTTACAGCTGAGTTTTTTTGTTGAGCTAGTCGGTTTCTTTCCAACATTTTTGTTGAGCTAGATGAATTTCTTTTTTATTTTTAATTTTGTCAAAGTACATGCTGAACTCTTGTAAATAAAGATTAATAGACTTGGAAAGTAGAAATTTTTTTGTAATGAATAAGTAAGTAAAAAATAATTTTGAATAAAATAGATAATTGAAATATTTGTTATCATACTAATGAAAATAATTAATAAATATTTTTAGAATTTTTAAAAATTTAAAATATTTTTTGACGATTTTGAATTATTAAAATATTATAAAATTTTTGACAATTTTTAACTGTTAAAATATAATAAAAATTACCAAAATGTGATATATTCTGTAATAATTTTTAATTATCAAAATATATTGAAATATTATCAATAAGAACGAATTTGGAGCTGTTTTTAACAATTAGTATTTATTTTTCTTTTGTGGTAACAATACCGGTGTTTAAAATATTTTGGTCATAATCTAACATCTGTAATTTTAATGGTTATTTTAACTATTAAAAATTTTATTTGCAGTTTTTAATTGTTAAAACACGAATATTTTTTTTAGTTATAACTTTTCAAATAATTATCAATAGCTTTAATGTACATATCTGCATTTAATTGGATTGGAAGATGGTTTAATTTTGTTTATATTATCTATACTTTTTAATCAAAATTTTCATTTCAAAAATTAGAAATTTTTGTCACATAGTTATCGATAATTAAATCAAATATATATATATATATATATATATATATATATATATATATATATAATTTTATATATATATTTGAATTAAATTTCTTCATTTTTACAGTCATGCATATCTTCTATATTTTACTAATATATTGCAAGTTTTTTTTTTAATTTTCTTTACTTAATTGCAAAGTTAAGAAGTTTTTTAAATTAATGGGTTTGAACAAACTATAACTCTTCGGTTACTTTTAGTTATAATCAGAATTTTATACATTATTAATAAGACAATTATTTATTGCTTAATTAACTAATTTTTAAATTAAATTCTTAAATGTCTGCATTTATTTTGAAGTTATACTTTTAACAAATCAATAAGCTTTTAAAGTATTCTCAGCTGTATATTGACAAATACTTGTATAATTTACAAGGTAGTTGGTAGTTTTAAAACTTTAAAATTATAGGCATTTACATAATAAGCCTATAAGAAAATATTTGAATAATGATTAATTTTAGTGACAAAAAATAATTAATCATTATAGTGATCAATTTAGATACGAATCTATAAATTAAAATTATTGGAAACAAAAATAGTTTCAAAAAATTATAATTGATCTCTAGATTGGTAACTAAAATAGTTTCTATAATGAATTGGTCTTTAAATTGATCACTAACATTAGTTATCAAGATTTTGGTTACAAAAATAATTGGTCTCTAATTTGAAAATCGGTCTCTAAACATATTTTTTATCACTAAAATTGGTCACTATATATTTAAGAGTTTCCTTACCTTCTTAAAGTAATTTGTAAAAGGAATAAAACAAAATAATTATATTTTTTTAATATAAATTTTCATTTTTAAGTGTGAATTTTAAGCAATAGTTATAAAGCATAAAAAAAGAGAGAAAATATGTGCAACATGAGAAGATTAAGTCTTATGTAACAAATAACAATCAAATGAAAAAATATATAAATTTTGACGTACTGATCCATTTCTAAATAATTCCGTAGTATAGGCTAGAGGTAGGTTGGAGAGTGAAAAAAACTTTGGACTATGAATAACAATCATACCCATGTTGAGAAGTTTATCAGCACACTTTGTTTCCATCCTTATTATCATAAAGTGTATTATTTAATTATATTTTAACACTCTTTTCATCTTTTGATGTGATTTACAAAGATCGTGTGACCTAAATATAATTAGTTTCAAGCTAAAGATTAGGTCACCTTATGTCTAGCACTAATTCAATTGCAAGAATAGTTTCATCTAGTCTAAGACAGATTACCACAAAAAGTAGCAAAACTTCTTTTATATATTCACTGGTCTAAGAGAGAAACGAGAGAGATAGAAAGACACACCCTTAGAGTATAGGAAACTAACTCTAAGAGAGATACGATAAAGGTTCAATCTAGAAGCATTCATTTTTATTGTTTTTTAGAGTTTATTAAATCTTTTAAGATTTCTACTAATCAATATATTTCTTTTCTTTCACTCTTATGTTTTATTATTGTTCTTAATTGCATATTTATTGTTTGCATATTTGGTAGTACCTTTTGATTGAAAAATAGTTTAAAAAACCTGATTAGGATATAACAACTATATATTTCACATGGAAGATAAAGATACGAAACAATTAGTCATTTGTAACATCGGAATTTTGAACTTAATGCGAACATAAAAATTGCTAATACATTAAGATTTTTGTTATTAAAATTTAGACTTATCGCTAAGATATTAGAACTTGTTACATATGTTGTGAGTGCTAGAATAGAAATTAGAAGTATGTTGTTTGATGTTTTTGCATTGAATTGTATCATGAAACTCAACTATGAAGTCTTTACCATATATTTCATAAATTAATTTAATTGATTTCTACAATTTTAGAATTATTTTATAAAATACTTTTTTAAGCCAAAAGCTATTCTTGATAGTCAGAACAAACTCTTCTTATCTAAGAGTGTTCGAGTGTCATTATTTGATTGTGACTATACCACATGCAACAATCTCCCTCACAATAATTGGCCTAGGAATAGCTCTCTTCGATTGTTATTTGGCCCCACTTGGCCTTCATCATAGAACGATTATGTAACTCATAACAATCTCTCACTACAACATTTTGTAGTTTATACCACACTAAATTAGATAACGACTAAATAAATGTGGCATAAACATATAATAAACAACATTTTTATAAATGTTATATAAATATAATGAAAGTCCATGATTATACAACTGTTGCTTTAAACTATGCAGACAAAACCAGTAAAAATGTGGTCTAAAAATATAAGTGAGGTCTAAAATCAACCTGAAAAATTGTTGTATATTGTAAGGATTTTAAGCAACGGTTTCAAAAAAAAACATTGTCGTACTAAAAACCGTTGTCTATTACCTATAACCACACTCACCTATAATGATTTTTGTTGTAGTGTCTCCTTAAACAATTGTTCCACTAGGAATTGAACTCGTGACCTTGACTTTGATACCAATTTAAGGTCTCTAATCCACAATTTAGACTATACAAAATATTTGATAATGACACAATTTAAGGTCCTATAACCCACACAATTGAGAAAACAATAGTGCAAAATAAAGCTTCAATGACATAGATTAACGACGTGTGTAGTGCACACGTAGTATAAACAAACGAAGTGACTTGATCGTAAATAATGTAAACTTTTTATAACCTCATTTTCTTAAATGATCGTCGTTCCATGTATTAAAAAGCAAAACCACAATGGTCTAGAATTGATTGTCGTTGAAACCGTTGTTGAAAACATTGGAATCGCCAATAATGATGGCTAAGTGAAATAATCGTTGTCGATTAGGTTACGAGGGTTAAACATGTTTCACCTTTTTTACTTTCCCTCTACGCACGGTTATGGTTTCATCTTCCTCCGCTGTTGTAAAATCACCTTGTCTTCGTTGTCGTCAGTGCTGCTCCACTACCACTTATGTTCAAAGTCTCAAAATCGTTGCTGCCAAGTCGTGAAGTCACGAAGTCATCGTTGCGAAGTCTCTGCCAAGTCGCAAAGTCATCACCGCTGTTTCTCGTCCAAATCCAAAACCCCACTTCGGATTCTCGCCACTGCCACTACTACTTCTTGCATCGTTGCTCGCCTTTCTGCATCAACTAGGTACTGCGAACCACCCCACAATATTGTTCCTCCTTTTCGGGCCATTATTCCTCCTTTCGTGTGTCATTCCTTTCTCTCTGTAGCACACTCTTAGTATCCTTCGTACCATTTCTTTCTCTCTAGCGACCTCTTCGTCTCCTTCAGATAAGTTAATTTTTACTTTTTAATTAGTTTTTATTATATATATATATATATATATATATATATATATATAATTAGTTTTGTAAATTTTATATACTTAGTTTTTATTATTTCAAATTAGAGATATTTGTTTTATTATATATTATGAATAATTGATTACCTTTTATTATTTGGAGTTAATGATATTCATATTTGATTATGATATGAATTATTAAAATTATGTGTCTTGTTAAGTGTTGGTATTATTTATATTTAGTATTAGAATTATCTTTTGTTACATAACAATGATGGATCGATTTGAGATTAATTTATCACGTATAAGTGATCATTATGAGAGAGGGGAGTCGAGGAGTTTATAGAATTCATTCAAAGTCATATTAGTAGTACGAAAAATAGAGGAAGGATGAGGTTCCTTGTGTGAATTGTTTGAATGGGAGAAGATGGGATGTTGTCAAAATTAGAGAACATTTTTTATATGATGAATTTATGAAAAGTATACAACATGGATGTGACATGGTGAATTGGTAAACACTCCAAGTGTGGCTGAAACACATGAATCTATGTACTAGACAATGGACGATAAATTATAGGACATGATCATGATGTTAGAGTATAGGCCTTTGCTAAAATTGTGTATCAAAATATGATTATCGATGCAGATACCCCATTATATCTTGGTTCAGCCCCATCTGATATGTTACACCTCAATTTTTTAATTTTTTTTAACTATTAATGTGTTATAATGACGCTTATCAAATTAAGTGTCATGATTTTGAAAATTTTATTTTTCTTTTATAAAATTTGCATAGGTTACAACGACGAGTTTTAAATCGTCATGGTTGTGTATGCAAATTCATGATGATTGATATACTCGTTGTTGATTCTCCTAAATTTTTAATGACGGACTGTACAACAACAAATCTAAAATCATGGTAACATATTTTTTTAACCGTCCTCAAAAGTTATATCTAAAGTAGTGAAATTATTTTTGCTTGAAGAACCAATTAAAGAGTTCATCATAACTATCAAAATAAGCTAGTTGTAACTTAGACGAACTCTAAAGTGATTAAGTATGACAGTTAGTGGTAAGGAATATTGTTAATTGTAATGAAAATAGGTAAAATGGTAAGGTATGAGATGAACTATACCAAACTTTTTATGACTAAATAAAATAGAAGATAAAATAAAAAGGAGTAAAATTCTTCATTGCCTTCCAAAAGCAATAGTCAACACTTAAGCCAAGACAAATTAGCTAGCAAGGTTTGATTTGTTAGAATAAGCTTTTGAAAGCCGACTCTATGTAACATGACGGAAATTCGTCAATAATTTCTTAATTAACTTTTCATGAAAAAAATTAATTTTTTATGTTGCATTAGAATTGATTAAGCCAACTAATAATGCCATAATTTAACTGGCACTCCTATTTAGAGACTAATTTTATGTTCTTTTATAGTGAATATTCAATCATAGAGTTTTTTAGGTCACAGCTGAACATTTTAAGCCATAAGAAGGACGTTTAATTTCTTTTAAAACTTAATCTTTAAACTATTGAGATGTCTGAAAAGGACAATGATAAATTTCAAATAACTTATTTTGATCATTGAGAACTTCTTAGTACTTAACTCTTTTGGGTACTGGATTTTAGATTTAAAATGCAGCCGCACATACAAACCTGAACATAAGACAAATAATATAGTATATAACAAAAACCTACTGGCATCTATGATGATGTAAGATATGCCTTAGTGGCTATCATGTCTGATTTAATTAATAAAACTGAAGTGCGGTTAAATAAAAAAGTAAGAAACTATTTTATGATATAATTAAGTTTGAATTAATATATAGGATATTGAGCATGATATCTGGATTTTGACCTCTAATTTGATCTTATTAGGTCGTCTTAAATCGTTATTTACAATATAATGATAAGATAAAACTAACATGCATCTTAACTTTAATTTTATTTTTTTGAAACCATATACACCGTAGACGATTTTTCATGAATATAAGAGAAAAATCTTTATCTATAACAAAACTTTTATGTTAATATTTAAACAAATTATTGATAAACCTTTTTTATATTTATTGATTCATGTATTCGATTGTAAATAATAGGTTAATTCAAACATATAAAAAAAAACTGACTTATTATATATATATATATATATATATATATATATATATATATATATATATATATATATATCGACCTATTTTATAAATAAGTGATTTCGTTCTAGATATATATGATTTTTAAAAGAACTCCAAATAATACAATTTGTATTTTAATTAAATAATTAATTTAATAATAATAATATATTATTATTATTATTATTATTATTTAAGGTGGTCAAATGAAGAAAAAAGAGGTGGAGGTATCAAAATAATGTTTCTCTAAAATTAAAGCTATTAAAGTAATAAGATGAAAATTACCTCCACATGTTGAATCTTGAAGCACTTGCAACATTCAAATTTTCGTATTTTGTCGTAACCTTTGTCCATCATAGCAGAAAGCAGGGGCGTAAGAGGAGAAAAAGCTGGTAGAAAGGAAGATGGTGGTATTTGTGAAAGATGTTAGGGTTAGGTTAAGCCAAGATGTGCAGCAAATTGAGATTTTAGTGGCAGTACAATTCTTCATCTGCACTTGCTTTACGAATAAGTTGGTTTGGAAAAAGTTGCGTTCTGAGATAAATGCTTCTGCGGCCATTCTGTGATCAAAAGGTCTTTTGATCTCCATGGCAAAGCCGACCGGGTCCGTGGTTAGGTATTTTTGGTCATGGTTTTTCCTAACCTAGGTGAAACCCATTATTAGTATAATATGCATTAGGAGTGTGGAGACAAGTGCAAGTGCTAAAGCCATCTTTTGCAGTATCCAACGCCACGTGCGAGACAACCAATGGAGGTTGACAACGAGAGTGCATAGTGACGTCACCAGCATTGCGTAAAGGGGTTACAGCTATGACGTCAGCTACCTCCACCATGAATTAATTATTCGATTCAATATTTAATTATAGAGTGTTAGGAATAATTGCAATCATCCTACTTTGCCAGTTAATGATAATCGCTCACATAATAATTATTGTCTGATGTAAGAGGAAAAGAAAAAAATTATAATTCTACGAGTAAGTAACGTGATTTTTACCATTTTGGTTAATTTCTCACCCAAATTATTAGAATGTATGTAACTAGTATTTCTATTCGTGCAAGTACGGGATATTAAATTTTAAAATTAAAAATTATAGTATATTTATTAAATTAATTTGAAATTATAAAAGTATAATTAAATTTATTATAAATTTTATTTTATAAAATTCAATAATAATATTTTAATTGATTTTATAATAAAAATGTATTTAAGTTATTTATATATATTTTTAATAAAATGTATTATATTTAACTATTTTAAATAATATATTAAGATTTAGTTAATTAAAATTAAGAAATAAAATTTAATTTTGAATGAAATATTGAGTAAAAAATGTAGAAAAATATAATAGTTGTTTCTCTAATAATAAAAATGATGGACGATATAGAAATTGTTGAGTAGACTTAATAAAGATACAAACATTAGA
>Ga0214544_1009190_pt1 | contig 15689 bp, 9 predicted proteins | sample CNSS3metaG_FD_160074 | JGI IMG/M metagenome (GOLD analysis project Ga0214544, IMG submission 160074) | Root nodule microbial communities from cowpea collected in UCLA plant growth center, Los Angeles, California, USA - CNSS3 | ecosystem: Host-associated > Plants > Roots > Nodule | place: USA...
CGAGTGTTGCCGGTGTGAGTGTGTTGGTTGTGGCCAGTACGGATGGGTCCAGATAGATTGCCCTCCTCAGTAGTTGACTGACGAGTTTGGTAGTCTTGGGACGTTACGAATTATGTTCGTATATGGGAACTCCACCTGGCGTTACGGTATATGATCCGTAGCATGGTTACCCGCACGTGCTCTATCGGTTGTGGTCGATAGGTGTGGCAGCAAGACACCTTGAGGTACTCACTAGAAGATGTAGAACACGAATAACATGGTGGTGGCCATGTGATGTGATATCAAAGGATGAAATTCCTTTGGTGATTGTGTGATTGGTATATTTGTGCCATATATATATGTTTATTTTGTTAGCTCACCCTAGAGGACATCCTCAATGCCATCCAAGATCGCCTGACCGCTATCCAAACCTAGATGGAGACCCAAGAACAATGCCAATCTGCCCTAGAAACCAAAAACGAGTCCCTCCACTCCTCACTTTCATTTCTCATATACCAGGTATCCTCACTCCCTCCTCCCAACCCAACAACCATACCATCGCCCTTTCATAGTTCATCCCTGCATTCTATCAAGAACTACCAGCAACCTCATATAGGCACAGCCTTTACGTTCATCCCTTTTTATTCCTGACTCCTTCAATAGTCATCTCCACACTACTACCACTATGACTACACAACCTATTACCAACCCACCCCCACCACCACTCATACGTCCCCCAAACTCCAACTAGCCTTCTTCGAAGGTCCTGATCCACTAGATTGGTTATTTCAAGCAGACCAATATTTCACTTTTTACCAAATACCCCCAGAGAAACATCTATCTAGGGTGGCATTTCACATGAAGGGAGAAGCCCTTAGCTGGTTCAAATGGATGCACTACAACAATATGCTCACTGATTGGCACTCATTCACCTGCGCACTTGAACTTCATTTTGGACCCTCCTCATACATGAACCACCAATCGAAACTCTTCAAATTGCAACAACACAGGTCAGTTCCTGAATACCAAACATGCTTTGAGAAACTATTTAATTGTGTTATTGGTTATCCTCAGACACTATCCTAAACTGTTTCATTTCTGGCCTTCAACCTGAAATTCGAAGGGAACTTACCATCCTTCACCCATACTCCATATCTCAAGCCATATGGTTGGCAAAATTAATAGAGGATAAGATTAAAGACTCTAAACCCAAATATCCTCGGCCCTAATCCCATAACCCTACCCATACCCACCCGCCACCAAATCCTAATAACCACATTCCTCAACATCAACCAACCACTACTCACCTACCAATCAAATGCCTCATACCCACGCAACTTTAAGAACAGGGAACTTAAGGACTATGCTATAATTGTGATGAAAAGTTCACCCCAGGCCATAAATGCTCCACTGCGCGATTCTTGCTGCTAATGGACTACCCTGAATCCCTGACTGACCCACCTATAGACTCGCCACCAATTGACCCCAACATTCCTGAATTGGTAGACACCATTCATTTTCATCTATCACCTCAGGCTCTCTCTGGTAACCCATCTCCAAAAACCCTTAAATTCACTAGGCTCATACACAACCTTCCTATTACAGTACTGGTTGACTCAGACAGCTCCCACAATATTTTACAACCCAGAATCGCTCACCATCTCCATTTACCCATTAAACCTACCCCACCTTTTTTTGTCATTGTCGGCAATGGTGCCTTCATTAATTGTCAAGGCTCATGTCCGTCAGTCAATATCTCTATCCAAGATTCCCTATTCACTATACCTTTATATCCCTTGCCCATCGAAGGAGTTGATGTGGTACTCGGAGTGGAATGGCTCCGCACATTGGGGCCAATAAAAGCTGATTTCTCCATCCCTAGCATTGTCTTCACCTACCAAAATCACCCCATTACTCTCCAAGCCACCAAAATAGCTTTTCGCACTATAGATGGCCACTACGAGTTCATAGTCATGCCTTTCGGTTTGTCTAATGCCCCATCTACTTTTCAAGCAGCCATGAACGACCTTCTTCGACCATATCTATGTCAGTTTCTTTTAGTGTTTTTATGACATCTTAGTCTACAGTCCTACTTTGGAGGACCATCTCACTCATTTACATGTTGTTTTGAAATTATTAGAAACTAAGAATTTTGTGTTAAGTTGTCTAAATGCAGTTTCGCTACTTCAGAAATCACTTATTTAGGCCACCTCATTTCATCTCAAGGAGTTTCCCTTGACCCTGACAAAGTAATAGCCATCAACAACTGGCCGGAGCCATGATCACTCACGCAATTACGGAGATTCCTCGACCTCATCGGGTTCTACAGGCGATTTGTTCACCACTACCCTACACTTGTCGCTCCACTCACCAATTTATTATAGCATTGCAGTTTTACATGGACACCAGAAGCCCATAAGGCCTTTACAATACTTAAATAACACATGTCAAATCTACCTATAATACGGCTTCCAAACTTCAATCAACACTTCACAGTGGAGACAGACGCATCTGTAGTTGCCATCGACGCTGTGCTCAGCCAAGAAGATCACCCTCTCGCCTTTTTAAGAAAGAAAATGTGCCCTCGTCTCCAAGCTTCATTAGTTTATATCCGAGAAATATAGACAATAACATAGGCAGTAAAGAAATGGCATGAGTACTTGATGGGAAATCACTTCAAGATTTACACAAATCAGAAAAGTTTAAACACTTTTCTTACCCAAACAATTCAAACCCCGGAACAACAAAAATGGACAACAAAAATGCAAGGATATGACTTTCAAATTTTGTACAAACCTGGAAAGAACAACATCGTTGCAGATGCACTATCTTGCCAAGACATGGTTGACACTCCAGTGATAATGGTCCTCTCGGCTCCTACACCCCTCATATTCAAGGAACTAAAATAGTTTTATTCCACTACAGCCGACCAAGATCTCATCCAGTCCTGCACTCAAAACCACCCTCTGCCAAGTTTGTTTTACACTCGTCAAGGCATCCTGTTTTTTCGAAATCAGATCTTTCTCCCACCAATCAGCAATCTTCGAGAAAGAATCCTCAGTGAATTTCATGTCTCCCCCACCGCAGGTCATTCAGGGGTGAAACCCATGCTCTCCAAAATTGGTGTATCCTTCTGTTGACCAGGATGGACCCGTGATGCAAAGAAATTTATCCAGCAATGCCATATTTGCCAAAGCAACAAGTACATGCCCAACAAATCGCATGGGTTAATACAACCTCTCCCAACCCCGAATCAAGTTTAGAAAGATTTATCCATGGATTTCATAACCCACTTACCTTCATTGGCAGAACACACCACCATCTGGGTCATATGTGACCGTTTGACTAAATACGCCTACTTCATAGCCTTACCCACACATTACATTGCCCCAAGCCTTGCACAACGATTTTCTGTTGAGATCTGTCGTCTTCATGGCATGCCAAGGACCATCATTTCAGATCGAGATCCAATCTTTGTCAACACCTTTTGGAGAGCCCTATTCAAAGCACAAGGCACCACACTTCAGCTTAGTTCATCATATCATTTGCAAACCGACGACCAAACGAAAGTTTTGAACAAAGGATTAGAAGCTTACCTTAGGTGTTTCACTGGTGAACACCGGCACAATTGGTACAAATATCTTCATCTGGTTGAGCTATGGTACAACACATCTCATCATTCAGCAATTGACATTTCACCGTTCCAGGTTCTCTATGGTCGTTCCCCCCCAATAACCATAGACATGCTCAACTCACCACGCACAGAAATCACAATCTCGGACATCCTTCAACAACACACACTCATCCTCCATGAACTCAAACAGAACCTTTATCGTACTCGTTAGAGAATGATGGACCAAGCCAACCAACACCAAACTGACAGAAGCTTCGAAGTCCACGATTGGCTTGAGTATATCTTCAACCATACCGCCAACAGTTAATCTACCGTAGGCTGTGTCAAAAACTCGCACCTCGCTACTCTGGCGCTTTCCAAATTGTCCGCCGCATCAGGAATGTCGCTTACGAACTATATCTCCCGGCCACCTCACGCATACACCCCATTTTTCATGTCTCGCTCTTACGAGCTTTCAAAAGAACCCCACCCTCCAAACTCTCGAACACTCTCTCACCTTCTACGAACATATAAGAAAAATCCCCCACTTCAAAGAGTTTAACAAGTTCTCTCACTTCCCCACCTACCATATTTATGTCACTTTCCCCACCTACCATATTTATGTCACTTTCCCCACCAACCAATCCTATTATGCCACCTCATAGTCCACTAGCTGTCCCCCACATTAATACCTCACCTAACCCCCTCGAGTCTCACACAGCTAAAACCATTCAGAACCTTCAAACAACAAACATATCTCCATCAACCCTAACCCAACATGCACCAATCTGAACCCAATCACTCAAGCCCATTCCAGCAGCACCTGCCTGGCCCAATCCCATACGTATTTCCATTCTGATTGGAAATACGTAAGACCAAGGTTAATTCTTGTCGGGATCACTAAATAAAAATTAAATAATTTCTAATTCCTCAAATTATGTTTTTATTAAGAACTACATGATCTTTGATTTTCCTTTGTGAATGGAAATACATAGAACCAAAGCCAATCCTTGTCATGATCAATAAATAAAAATTAATTAGTTCCTTAAATAGTTTTTCATTAATAACTACGTGATCCCTGATTTTCCATTATGAATGGAAAAACGTATAACCAAAGTCAATCCTTGTCGAGTTCACCAAATAAAAAGTAAAGAATGTCTCAAATAGTTTTTTTATTAAAAACCACGTGATCCCTAATTTTCCATTACGAATGGAAATACAAAGGACCAACATCAATAATTGTTTGGATCACTATATAAAAATGAAGTAATTTCTCCTTTAGTTTTTTCATTAAGAACTACGTAATCCCTGATTTTTTTACTATGAATAGAAATACGTATGACAAAGATAAATCCTTGTTGATATCAATAAATAAAAGTAAAATAATTTCTCAAATAGTTTGTTCATTAAGAACTACCTTATCCCTAATTTATTTAATTTTTATTTGGTGAACCCGACACGGATTGACCTTGCTCCGAGGTATTTCCATTCATATTGGAAAATAAGAAAATTGGGGATCAGATAGTTCTTAATAGAAAAGCTATTTGAGAAATTATTTAGATTTTCTTTGGTGAACCCAACAAGGATTGACATTGCTCCTACGTATTTCAATTTATAATGAAAAACGGGGATCACATAGTTTTTAATGAAAAAAATATTTGAGAAATTATTTAATTTTTATTTGGTGAACTTGACAAGGATTGACGTTGTTCTTATGTTTTTTCATTCACAATGAAAAATCAAGGATCACATAGTTCGTAAGGAAAAAATAAAACTATTTGAGAAATTAGTTAATTTTTATTTGGTGAACACGACAAGGATTGACCTTACTCATACATATTTCCATTCATAATGAAAAATCAAGGATCACATAGTTCTTCTAACGAAAAAACTTATTTGAGAAATTATTTAATTTTTAGTTGGTGAACTCGACAAGGATTGACTTTGCTCCTACATATTTACATTCATAAGGAAAAATCAGGGTCATGTAGTTCTTAAAAACAAACTATTTTAGAAATTGTTTAATTTTATTTGATGAACCCGACAAAGATTGACCTTGCTTATACATATTCCCTTTTATAATGGAAAATCAAAGATCTCGTAGTTATTAACTAAAAAACTAGTTGAGAAATTATTTAATTTTTATTTGGTGAACTCGACGAGAATTGACCTTACTCCTATGTATTTCCATTTATAATGAAAGATTAGAGTTCACGTAGTTCTTAATTGAACAAAAGATTTATCGAATTTGGTAAATTACTCATCAATAACATTTTGTAAATCCCTCACGTTGTTATGTTAATCAACATAACCTTGGATTTGTAGACATGTTAATATTTATGAACGTTATGGAGATACAATTTAATCCCTCTAGCATTCCCAATGTTCATCCAACCTAAATGGAGAAAAATCTTTAGGTCTTATATTTATCACCTTTCAGTTCAAGAATACCACATATGTTCATCATCATAATTTGAGACTATAATAAATTATTATTTTCACCATTACAAACATGTCTTAATTAATAAACTTAACGACATAAAACTTGTTTTAGACTATAAAATTCGTACTCAATTAAACTTAATAAGACAAAACTATTATATTATGTTACTTTTGTAATACTTGAGGACAATTTAGGAAATATAATATAATATTATATCCTAATTAATAATATAAATATAAAAAATTGATATATTTTATCAAATCATATATAATTAATTAAAATTAATATTTATTATGTCGTTATAAATATTAATCAATTAAATATGTTGTGACTAATATCTAATCTATTAAAATTATATCCACCACTCAATATTAATAACTAAATATTTGCATTAACGTTATCTGTAATGAAAATAATAATAATATGCATATTCAATACATAACGTACTTAATCTCAAATCTGAAAAGACATCTAGCCTAACAGTTTTGGGAGAGTATTTCGGTTCAATGTACCAGGTTTTCGCTTTCCCATAAAACATATCGAAAAAAATCCATTTTTCATGAAGGAAAAACGGATCAAGAGTTGTATGAAAGACAAAAACAACATTAGATTGTTTTGAATAGAGACGTGAGTTCACAACTACAATATACATAATTTATTTGTGCGTATCTCACATTATACTATATTCCTATAAAATTGAAATTGTTAACGTGAGTAAATGCTAATACCACATTTAAAAGATAATTGTTTATCTACAATGTGACATCATGTTAACACCTTGGATATGGTACCATCATCCCTAAATGACCTTAGTTCTATCCTTAGTAAAGTTAATTGATTGATTTTCACATAAAAGTAGTGTCTTTATTGAGAGCGTGATGTTATTTTAGTAAAAAAATTCCAATAAATGACATGTTTATTGTTTTCTCATTTGAATGAAAAAGTAAAAAAATAAAAGAAGCTAAAGCTGCAATCATTTTTTGCTGAGTACTACTACCCAAACCTCATCACAGCACCACCAGATTGACTCTAATGGCCTGGATTCAATTAATTTTCAACTCTCATCTAACATGAAACATACTCTCTTACAAGTTACGAAGATCTCATAGTGTGGGACACTAATCAATGGAAGTAAGCCAATTGCCAAATTGTTGATAGAAATTGTGGTGATAAAATTCCGAATTTGTACGGTACTTTATACAACTTTTCGAATGAAGTAAATTTTTATGAGTTTACAAGTCGATTTTATAAATTAAGTCTACGAAATTTTCAAGAGTCTACATACACTCTTGAGTTTATGCATGCTCTCACTGATAAAAAATAGAATGTTTGATTCAGCAAATGTTTAATCAGATTTTTTGTTTTTGTTTAATGCAGCAAATATGAAGCTTCTCAACATTGACTAACTCAGTTGCGTATATTCATTATACGTCACATCAGTAAACATGTCAAAGTGAGCCAACTTAGTTCACACGGATTAGCTCACCATGAGTCGGGTTGAAAATGAGTAAACCAAACTCGGTTCACTTTATGGTTAGCTAGAAATTTTGTAACCCGGTTCAATCCACCACGGATTGGTGGGTTAAGTGGATTGGCTCACCAACTTACATAAAAAATATTATTTATTTATTTATTTTTTTAGTATTCAAATATTTAAATAAATTTTTAAGTATCCCATGAGATGACAATCGTAGTAAAAATCAAACTATACATTTTTGCCATGCTAATTTAGAAAAAACTGTTTATAAGATAATTATTTGAGTAATTTATTATAAAGATTATAATTAAATATTAAAGTATCAACATATATAACTTGACATTCAAAGTATCCAAATATTATTGAGCAACATTCTACTATTTAAAAATACAAAATTGTGAATAAATAATTATTAAAAAAAATTGTATAAAAATGTTGGTGGGTTAAGTGGACCAGCCCACCTTCAATCTAGCTCGAACCCGTTTAACCCGTAGATTAAGTAAGCCGGGTTAAATTCAATCTACTTTTGAAAAAACTGAATATTTTTCGATTCAATCCGACTCAAACACGTGGTGAGCCGAATTCACTTACGATCATTTTCACATCTCATCTCAGCGAACTAGATTTACTTATATATGAATTATTAATGTTAATATTTAATACATTTGTGCGCTAACTTGAATAATTTATTGCAAAAAAAAAGTACATTAATTATTTTTCACCTAGCTACAAAGGCATGCCCCGTTTATGGGTGCAGTATACATTCGTGCTAAGTGTCAAAATATGAATGAATACATGATTTATTTATGAGGCTACTAGGACAATTAACGGCTTCCGATTGCAAATATTGAACATATTGGCTGATTCTGAAAGCACGTTTTTCTTGTTAATTTTAAACTGCAAAGAACTGAGCCATCTATGTTTCTAGCATTGGCGCTTTTGTTCAGCAACCACTAGTGCATGCCGCGCTTCCACTTCCTCAGGCTCTGCCACCACCACCAATGCCTGATGCTGTTCCTTTTCTGCCACTTCATCAGCTTCTACATGTTCCGTGATATTTTGCCGGAAATATCTGAGTATTACAAGCAATATAAATGCTGCAAAGAAAATTTCATCATAAGAATCAACTCGGTACAATGTTGCCAAATGCACTTTTCACTTTACATCATCCGGAGTTTGAGCAGAATGAAGTCACTTTTCACCAAGTAATATGGAGTTTGGATTTTTTACTGAACTATTTTTTCTCTTTTGTTTCTTTAAAATATACTGATGTACACTAATTTTTAAAATATATTAAAAAGTAGTATATTTTAGAGACATACAACAGAGAATAACACAAAAACTCGGTAGAGAAACTGGCTTTTTAATTATGTAAGGAGCAAAAGTCTGTATTCAGGTAAACACTGTTTTTATATTCCAAGTTAGATGAGACTAGCATTAGGCATTGCAATTTTGGAGATTGTTGATGCTCAAATAGTCATGCATCCTTTTGCAAAAGGCAGTGAAATAGTATATGTTAGACAGATATAATAAGTTAAAATTACTTAAAAAAGTAGCTTACTGGAGAGTTACCTGTGCAGATTCGAGTCTTTATTGTAGATAGATTCCAGAAGGTAACAAGCACCGAAGCGAGCACTTTCTTCTTGTGAGTACAAACATTCCATGTGTCCAACAATCGCAATTTCAAGCACTCAACTGCATAGCAAAACATTAGTGTAAAATACAAATCTGGATCAGCCTAAAATGTTGTCAATTAGAGGCTGGAATTATACCTCTCTGGTTTATCTGAGCCGAGTAACAAGAATAAAGCTTTGGTACACTGAAGCTGACAAAAAATCCTGCTCATGTATGTATACACCAAGTTAGTAAGATTATCAGAACAAAAATATAATACAAAACATGATAATAATGCGGAAAATGATTGAGTTCATGATGTTCTCACCAATGGCACAGAGCCTCCAAATTGTAATAAGATGACCATACTCCGCTCCAAGTAGAAGGAAAGGAGCTACCTGCAACAAAAAAGTTAAAATGCAATCTGATGAAATAAACACTAACGCTCAAAAAGAAATTTTGCAAACAATCAGGAAACCAAGATTCTGGTTTAAGAGATTACTCTCAGGGTCATGCACGGTTCTCCTGAAAACAGCTCTCTAGTCTTTGAAATTGCAAAATTTAATGCAGGAAGAATCAATTTTGCAAGATGTAAAATGTCATCTTCTTTCAGCTTGGCAAAACTCCTTTTCTCAATCTGGTTTCTGAACACATTCACACACAAATTCCTTAAGTACATCCAAATCCAAAACCAAGATAGCTTTAAAAGAAAAACAACATCATGATAAACTAAACTTGTGTTACCTTTGGAAAACTGAGTTTGAGAAGAAGGAAACACCCAACAAGAGAATTGCCAATCGCGATAGGGCCGAGAAAATGCTGAAATGGGAAGCACGGGAACGTGTCAGACTCTTCTACTAGAGAGACACACAAAAAGAGAAGAAGCACTCAGAGACAGAAGCTGCAGACCTAACATTGATTCCTTTAGAGAAGCAAGAAGACAAGAAACAAAGACACCCGAAACCAAACCAAAGGGTCGATTTCGAAACATCTCTCCACATAATCAAATCAGTGATAAACGCCCCAACACGATCTAGATCACCCCCATTCTCTTCATCAGCTTCTAAACATCAAACCAAAGTAAACGCATCAATGCATTTATTCTATGCTTCATGATAGATAACATTAAATGAAATCAAATAAACAGAGCAACAAACAAGAAATAAACTCAGTTAAATTCTTACACAAATCTAGCAAACCACCAAATTTAGTAACAAAAAATTTAGCTTCGTGTGTCTGTATGTATATGTTACCTTCAAAAAGGCAAAAATCTGTTCTGGTCTCAAAGAATCACAAAATTCAGTTAAATTACTCATTCCTCCTAAAGAAGGTCCAATCACAGAAATAAAAAAAATCAATACAAATCTAATAAAATTATCCTCCGAATTTATTGAAATAAATTTAACAAAATTTACAAAACTTAGTAAATTAGAATTTACTTTAAGAACTACTAGAACCAGAAATATTTCCTGCCTTTTATCTATCTATCTATCTGCTGCAGCACCATCTATCTCCTCATCCGAAATGTTGAGTAACAAAAGATAAAAAGGAATTTTGTTTATGAAAGTTAACCTTTCCATACTTATTCAATCATAATTATATTAACTACTTTTTTAAGTTGACCTATGATTAGTATGAAGTAAAAGAAAAATTACATGCATCAAACAAATATCTGTATAAAACATATTTACACATCTAATAAAAGTTGATATGGTTATCTTACTCATTAATAGAATGTGTGACCACAAGATAGATTTTACTATCAAACATTTATCAGATTAATCACCTAAATAAGCTAAATAGAATTTATGAGTATTCTTAACTAACATTTATAACCTTAAAACCTATTAATTAGTAACACTGCATTTATTCATACTTGGAGATGAAGTTGAAGGTGGTTGAAAAGGCACCAAGCTGAGCCTCTCCTTCCTGTGTCTCCCGCTGTGCCTCCTCTTCTTCTGTTTCACAGCCTCCTCCACCGGACCTCCCTCCTTCTCCTCGCGCCTCCACCTCCGCGAGCTCCTCGGCGACGCCGCATGGTTCTTGTACCTGCGCCGCACTCCTGCAGCCTCCGGTGCCTCATCATCGAGGCGCGCCTTGGATCTCCGCGCAGAAGAAGGGGAAAGAAGAAGAAGGTCCCTGAGTGGAAGAGAGCTTTTCGGAGATCGGAGGAGAGAGAGCGGAGACCGTGACGAAGAATTGGCAGTGGTGGCCGGCGGTGACTGAACGCAGTCGATGGAAATTCGAAGAGGCTCAACCGGAACCGAGTTCTCGTCTCTGCGAACCGAACGCGACGATGACTTGGTTCGGGACCGGTGGTGGTGATGATGATAAGGGGAAGAAAAACAATCCATGAATATGAATATGAATGTGAATGTGAATTTGAATTTGAGTTTGAGAGAAGTGATTGTTGAATGGTTTAACGAATGAAGTGTAAATGTAGTAGAGTGGTGTGTTAGAGCCGTTGGGAAAAGACGGCGTTTATAGCCGTAAGTTTTTGAAAAGTGGTGGTGGGGTGGTAGTGGGGTGAGACCGTTAGGACCAACGGTTAATGTTAGAAAAAAAGAAGAAGCTAAAAGTCAAAAACGTGAGTGTGTTGGTAATGGTAACGTTGGAACTTGATTCTTAGTGGAATGTGACGTGAAAAAGTGATGATGAGATCCTCTTGAGAGTGAGTGAGTTTCCTTTATTAAACTACAAAAATTGAATGATGCAAATGTTTCAGAGTACTTCTTCTAAGTTCTTACCAATAGTTGTTTTAATGCAGCCTTTAAATTCTTACCAATAGGTTTGGTCAATCAATCAGGTGTGAGAAAACAAAAATCCTCCTAAAATTTGTAATAGATTTTTTTGAAATGGATACAAGTAAGACAAGAGAGTTTTAATAGAGACATATGTGAGTATTATTATTAGGGATGGCAACGGGTCGGCTCGGGTCGGGTCGGGCACGTGTATATCCGTAACCCGACCCGTCAAAAAAAAAATTCGCATGTTACCCGTCTGTTTACTTGTTGGATATTCGTTTAATAAATATTTGCGGATATTTTTAAAATCCGCAGGTACTCGTGGATACCCGATACCCGCAAATATTTAAAAATTTTATATTTTATAAATTGTTTAATATAAAATTATAAAAATAAAATATAAAATTAAATTAAATTACATTAAATTTTAATTATAATTAAATTTGACATAATAAAATATACTGATAATTTTAATTTTAATTAAATTAAATTTAATAAAATATACATTAAATTTTAATTTTAATTTTTTTGCGGGTAACGGGTACCCGCGGGTACGGATAATATGATACCCGTACCCAACCCGTTTATAAGCGGGTATTAAAATACCCGCTACCCGCGGATAATAAATACCCACGGGTATTAACTATTAGTTGCGGATCTATATTCGCGGGCACAGATATTTTTGTCATCCCTAACTATTATGTATTAAAGTAATATTAGTTATTTCAAATTTAATTATATATAATTTTATTTGGATTTAAAATTATTTTTAAAAAGATTAATTTTTAAAATTTATAATTAATATTCTAATTATTTAATTTTTTTAATTAAATTTATTTACATTAATATTTTATAACGTAATTTTATTTGAGTTACGTTTTAAAATTATTTTTAATTGGGTTTATATTTTAAAGAATTCTTTTTATAAATAGTTTTGTTGAAAATAAAAAAGTAAAACTAGAAAAACATACGTGAATGAAAAAAATATGTACATTTTTTTATAGATATCCGATAAATAAGGAAAAAGGATAATTAAATGGAACACTTTTAGATAAAACTAAGTAGTAACCGTGTTAAATTGTAATCCCAATAAACTAATTTTAATTTTTAAAAAAAGTTAAATTCACCATCTTCTTATTTTCTCTAAAAAAGATTTTGTATCAAAATTATTCCCTTAATAAAGGTTGAGTTGAAGTTTTTTTTTTTTTTTTTATCAAAAGTTCGTAACATTTATCTCAACATTGAACAAGATTCTAAAAGTATTTGTATAAATATTTATACTTTTTTATAGTTTAAATTATTATTATTATTATTATTATTATTGAAAACTCTTGCTTTTCATGTATTCGTGATAATAAAAAATTATAAATTATTGTTATTTTAAATAGTTTTTATTTATTATATATAGAAAAGTAAAATTAAAAAATAAATGTGAGTACCAGTAAAAAACAATCATCCCAATATATCAGTATAGATAAAAAATAATAAAATGAATATTATTTATATATATTATCCTATTTTAGTATCACATTTTTATTTTTAATTTTATTTTTTAATAAATAACTGTTTATTTAAATTAAAACAATTATTTGACCATGTTTAACTTTAAGTAATCGTTTTATTATATTTAACTGTTTTATATTCATTTAATATTTTTTAAATTAAAGTAAGAATTTTTAATAAAACACATTATCTACAAAATAAATAAAAAATATTTATAATAAAATTTAAAATTTTATTTATTTTTATTTTTAACATTAAAAAAATAACACACATGCCTGAATACATACATACATATATATATATATATATATATATATATATATATATATAGAGAAAGATATTTATATAGGAAGGGATATTCCATTTTGATGTTTACATTTGTATTTTCTATTTTACCATTTAATAAATAATTATTTTATATTTTTATGTCTTATAATTATTAGAATTCATTATTTCATTCATTTAATTTTTTTTTAAATTAGTTATTTTTAAACTGAAATAAATATCTTTAATAAAACAAATTATCTACAAAATAAATAAAATATTTATAATAAAATATAAAAAATTATTTATGTTTATTTTTAACATTAAAAAAAATAAACACACATGCGTTGAGCTTGGCACATGTGTTGTGTTTTCACTAATGATATATAAAAGGGATTTTACTTCAAACTATCAATATTTTTTTCCATTTTTATCTTTTAAATATTTTTTAAATTAAAATAATTATTTTATTAATATTATTTTTAAGTGATTCTTTACATAAATTTAGTCAATTTTATATTTGTTATGAAATAAAGCATAATAGGGAGAAGAGAGAAAAATAGAAAATAGAAGGAAGTATAGAGAATGAGAGAATAGAAAACAAATTTATGTTTATTATTATTGATAAGAAGAATCATATTTATAGATACTTACAACATGTACTTCATCATAAAGGAACAAATCAACTAGTTAATACAAATTTTTACATAAAGAGTAATGAATCATATAAGTAAATATATCAAATTAATGGACAATCATTAATTCATTAATTCATAATGACTTTTTTTTAACTTAAACATTTTTTAATTAAAAACTTACCAATAAAATAAATAAAAACTATTATATACAAAGGGAATTTCTTTCCCTTGTCCACACTATTTTTCAATTTTATTTTTTAAAATCTGGATAATTTTCTATCGATATTATTTTTAAGTGATTATTTATTTAAATTTAATCATTTTTTTATTTGATTTTTTTTAACTTAAACATTTTTTAATTAAAAAATTACCTATGAAATAAATAAAGAGTATTTCTCTTTTTGATATTGAATTTTTTTACTCACGTTTACTCAAGTTACCGTTTTACTTTTATATTACTGATTTTTTAACCGTTTTTTTAATTTAAATATTTTTTTAAATTGAATAAATAAAAATTTCTTAAAAAGCAAAAAATAATAATTATGTATAAATAATAATTTATTATATCTTTACTTAATTGATTATTTTATTATTAATAGATTTCAGAAATTCAATAATAATAGCTTAATTGATTATTTTATAGATAATATATTAATCTCACATATATTAATGATAATGAATTAATTTATAGATAACACTCCTCTTGAGTGTTCATTGATAAAAGAATGTGTCTCGTTAAAACCTTAGAAAAAAATTCTTTGGGATAAAAAAAAATTAGTAAAGGAAAAAAAAGTACATTCTGTATTCTTTAATACAATATTGTTCATCATATATTATATTTCTCCCCCTCATGTAAACTTATATCATTAAGACAGAGTCCGAACTTGTGAACATTTGCTTAAAAGTTCTTCTTGGCAAAAACTTCATAAATAGACCTGCCATATTTTCACATGAATGAATTTTTGGATATCTATATCATCCTTTCAATTGAACAATATACTATTGTCTTTATATATGACTGTTGATTCCATCTTTGTCGGGGATAGTCACAAGTTTCTTGCACATGTTGAATTATAGACCTTAACCAAACATATTCACAACTTTCCTCGTAATTTTGTATGATTAGACAATGTTGCTACTATGATTTGTTTCATATACCTTCATGAAACCATTGTGCTACCACATGTGAACAAACATCTTCTTTGTGATCAACCATTGTGACATTGTGAAAATATGTAAAATAACATGCATATACATAACCCATTAGTCTGAATCTGAATCATTTGAATGGAATAAGCTCATATTCGTAGTACCCTTAAAGTAACGAAGTATATGTTTTACTCCAAACCATTTTCTTCTTGTAGTTGAAGAACTATATCTTGCTTAACAAATTTATAGCAAATGCAATATTAGA
>Ga0214544_1009191_pt1 | contig 15688 bp, 7 predicted proteins | sample CNSS3metaG_FD_160074 | JGI IMG/M metagenome (GOLD analysis project Ga0214544, IMG submission 160074) | Root nodule microbial communities from cowpea collected in UCLA plant growth center, Los Angeles, California, USA - CNSS3 | ecosystem: Host-associated > Plants > Roots > Nodule | place: USA...
TAATAATATATATATATATATATATATAATATAGAAAAAGGTAAATAAAGATGAAGTAACTTTCAAAGAGAATACGATCAATTGATTCTAAAGCAAACAAATCAGATTGAGTTATCATATAAACCTCTTCATATTAAAAAAGAAATTATTGACATTCAATTACTAAAAGAATTACCTTTTGTAGTTATCAAGGCAAGAAGGATTCCCATAGTGAGTGCATAATCTATTTATATATTTGAATATTTTTTTCTCCTTCTCCACAATCTCTTCCCTTATTAAAGAAACATTCTCTTTCAAAACAATTTTGACCATTTTTAGAAAATGAAGAAAAGAATAACACATTATATTTTTCTTACTTTTTTAAATTAAGATATGAAACAATTTATAGTAACTTATTTCACATATTGGAATTAAGGAAGATAGTCAATGAAATATGAAAAGCTTTCATGCTTACAAGGTCGAAACTATAAAATGACATTCAAATTTCTTCCTATTTTATTTTCTTATTCGTTACTATTTTTATTCTTTTGTTTGCATGTTCAAAATGAGTAACTTTTTACTTGTAGAGTTTAACTAGAAGAAACAATTTCATGACATGAATTTTTTGAAAATTTCTACTACAATAATTCACATGGAAAAATGGTATCAAAATATTTGTTAGATAAAAGGATCACTATTTCATAACATAGTCCGTAACAATTTGTTAAAAATTACACCACAAGAAAACTCTTAATTAATAATCAATTTTAGTGACCACGAATTGTTAGTAACAATAATGACCAATTTAAATACTAATTTACAAAATAAAAATTATTGGTAACTAAAATAATTATTATTATAAATAAAAAAAATATAATTTGTCAATAAATTGGTCTTTAAAATTAGGTATCAAAGTTTTGATTACCAAAGAAAATTGGTCACTAAAAATTGACTATGAAGGTTTTGACTACCAATTGAATAGTTTATAAATTTTTCACTATAGTGACTAATTATTTTTAATTTCTAAAATTGGTTTCTAATAGAGATTTTTCTTATAGTATTATAATTCACATTTTCAAGGATATATTTATCTTAGTTTAATTAAAGGGTAAGGAAATTGATTTAATTTTTGGAGAAAAAATTGATCAAAAATATTTAATTTAGTTTAATTTAAATTATTTAATTCTAATTAATCAAATTAGTTCATAAAGAAATAAATTACTTTAATTTAAGTCTCAATTTGGAAAATAGAAAGGTTACTTTAATAATTGACATTTGTGATCACTAAATAAAATACAGCTTATTACTTTATCTTTTCAAAAACATTAGAATCATAATTTAAAGAGCTAAAATTACAATTTAGCCTCTTTTTTATTCCTTAAAATATTTTTTATTTTTCTACAAACAAATGGTTTCCAAATATATATATATATATATATATATATATAGAGAGAGAGAGAGAGAGGTTCTTGTTGCCTCTGAAAAATAAGTTAATACTGTAGATTTTATGGATATTGTTATCATTATTTTTTTTTAAAATAAAGATTTTTATTCTATACATTCCATCAGATACATGTTATTTTATTGAAAATGAAGTTCATAATTTTACCTTTTTGGGTCATATGATTTGATTCTATGGACATGACTATGACACTTTTTCTAGTGATTCCTATGGCAAGTTGAAGACTTTTGACTATGAAGAGTTTTGTTATCATCACTAGCATTCACATCACTACAACCTTTGCATTTGTACCAACACCATCTTTTGTGCCTGTGTGGTTCATAATCTATCCTTTGAACTTGTTCCATTTGTTTATTGAAAGTTAAATTTGAACGCGATGGATCCAAAGGGGAAGTTCTCACTTAAAATGACTCCAAAATTAAATATATCTATGTTGCTGGACCCAGTTGTTCTTTGCAATGAACACAATGATGATGTTAAAAAGACCAAAGGGTGGGCTTGAAGGAAAAAAAAAAAAAAAAAAAAAAACACAACAACAACAAATTACAATGATCCACACACGAGGAATAAGAGCAAGAAAATCAAAAGGTTTAAGATGGATGTTTGACCAAAGAGAGAAGAACAAGATAAAAAAGAGTATCCTCTCTGAATTTGGGGCTTCAAAGAGTCATGAAAGTGATTTAGGAGTATTTCTCTCTTGTATATGGCAAATTTTAGCCTAATTTTTTTCTACTACAAGGATACTTTTCACATATTATTATGTTGGAGGAGTTTGATAATTTCATGTACATCTCAAGTAAAAATATGTACTCATCCTCGTGTTAACGTATAAACTTTTTGTCTTATTCTCATCTTGTCAGCATAATATTTTTAGACAATTAATTATACCATTAAACACTTGAATTTCACAAGTTAAACATTATCATGAAAAAATAATTAAATAAAAAATAAAAAATATTAAAAAAGAGTAAAAAATAATTTAATGTGAGACCTAAAATTTATAATTCACCATTTAAAAATAATTATATAAAGAAAAAATATGTGTAATTAAGATTGTAAATAGGAAAAGTACTTAGAGTTGTGAGTAAACTTTGTGGATATAAAACAAGTCAAACAATTAAAAGAAAAAGAAGAAAGAAATGTACCCAAAGAAAAAAATATATAGAAGGTTATGAAACTAAATACTAACCTAATAGTATATATAAATCTTTAGATTACCTAATTAATAAATTATGAGTATTTTAGTAATTTAAACGATGACATGATGAAGACGGGGATGCGTATCGGAGCGAGGATGAGCATGGGGACGGAACGAATATGTACATATTCATCCTCCTAGTGTTGTATCTTGGTCAAGAAGTTTGAAGGGGTCAAAATAATATACTCAAATTTTATATATTTAATTATTATTGCTAATATAACAAAGGTATATATAATTTAGTATTGAAACTCTTGTATGTTTTTCCTTACAAAAATTATAGTTTTGAAATTGTATTTGATATGAAACTCATTTTAAATTAGTTTTTCTAATTTCATCTTTTTTCCTGGATATTCTCATATTTGAGCATGTTTTCTTATAATAAGTTTTAAATAATTAATATGAAACATTCCGCCTATAATTTAAAAGAATTAATATGAAACTTCCCACTTATAATTCTTTGAATTTTAAGAAATGATTCTCTAATTCAACCATTGAATTCCTAATATCATGCTTGAAAATAGGTGAAGAAGTAAATTTGTATTATTTTTATCTTCAAAGGTATATACCCTTTTATCACTTTACAAAAAATGAATCTATTATTTTATTTTTCATCAATATACCCATTTAAAAAAAATAAGACTAAAAAATAATTTATCAAAATCTAATCAAAAATTGAGAGACGTAATTACTAAAAATAAATATGATAATCAAGTCATATTTAAGAAATGATTATGAAAAAACTTATAATATACTACCTATATTCGTCTCTATATCCAATTAAAAAGTTAAATACTACCTATATTTGTACCTAGTCAATGCAATAATTTTTCATCAAAATGAGCGCAGGTTCAAAGAATACCCAATAAAATCGATTTTTTTGACATCCCTATGTTTGAGAGATAAATTTATAATATATAAATAAATATAAATATTTTATTATAAGCAAGTTATGTATAGTTGAGTTAAACTTAAAATTTATTTTTTAAAATGTTATTAAAAAAATCAAAGTTTTTTCTAATAAAATTTGTTATTCTTCATGTCATTTGCAATTAAATCATTATCTTACCACCATTAATAAACTTAATTTCCATTTCGTAAAATATTATAATTTTTCTTTACGAGAAAGAAGAACAGTGTTGCCTTTCTGAGGTTTGAGGAGTGAACTTCTATTTTTTTTAGAATTTTATAAATTTCTTATGCACAAACTTTAACATGTTGAATATCCATTATACTTAAGTTAGTAAAAGCTTTAAGCAAAACATATAAAAAATTATTAAAAATATTTATAAATAAATACTTAAAAATTGACTTTCAATTATTAATTCATATATTAAGCATTTGAATAAATAAATAATTGAAAGCATTATAATTTTTATGAGATAGGTGGTTACAAGTATTCCTTTTCATATTCAAACTCAAAACACGAACTAAATTGAGTTAGCCAAAATATTAATTATTTAATCAACATATTAAGTTATTTTTTTTAAAGTACAATGATCATATTTATATTTAATTTTTATTTTTTTGGTTTCTCTTCAAATAAGAAAAAATATATATAACTCATTTAAAATTTATGACCTCATATAATTATGTTCACACTTTTACCACTTGGCCGACTCAAGTACATACACATACATTCAAATTTGTTTCAATTTCTTGATTTCTATTTGCATTAGAGGAAATTGAGTAAAGAAAGAAAGTTTAATAACATATATAAAATAAAACAATTTAATAATTTATTTTAAATTATTGTGCAAAACCTTTATCTGATAATTACTTTGGATTCATATTTCTTCTTTTTAAAAGTTTGTTTGTTTCAACCATTTAGTCGAAGCAAATAAACAAGGAAAAGGTGATCCATGTCCTGGATTTGGTTGGCATTTGACGAAGACAATGCAGTAAAGTGTTAGTGTCTTGGAGTCTGTTATGTTGAATAAAGCATTTTTTATACTTTTCAAATTGTAATCTCACTCATTTCTGTTTCCATGTGTTTCTCATTCTTTCCAAAAGGGAGATTTTGGTTCTCCCACACTTTGCTCATTTACCATTTACCAACTTATATTCAAAGTTTGATATTATTTACAGTGAGTACTAAGAATTTTGAAAATTAGAAATAGGTAATTGAGACATAATATTGTATTTCCTTTTTAGTCTTTCTAGACCCGTCTCAATTCAAACTTCCTTTCATCATAAGATTCATTTAATACTTTATGCGTGTTTTTTTAATCAGTAAAAAGAATTTATAAAAATGAATATGTATGTGGGATTCATCAATTCATATACAAGAAAATTAGTGTACTTTGTGTAATGAAACTGCATATTACAAAAGATAAATATGATATTTCATTTAAAATATTCCTAGATATGTCCAATCAAAGAATCCAAGAGGAATTATTAAATAACTTAAAAATTGAGCATAGATAAGATTGGATAAAAAAAAAGAATTTTCTCTTTGTTTCTTTGATTGTTGTCTAGTGGTACTTCAAGTCTTATTTCTTTCTTGCACTTTATGTATTGAGTGTGATCTCACTTAGTGTACTGAAAAATAAAACACCAAGAACAACTAATATTGTCATAGGTCATAGATTATGTATATTAAAAGCTAATCAAAACCAATTTAATGTATCAACCCAACCCTTCACTTTTATATGCTTATAATGCATGTTGTTGGACAAATGCACTAGTCAAAAAATGATAAACTAGCTTTTTTAGATTTGTTTCTAATCTATGCTCAAGCTTTCAATTGAGCAGTTCCGAATATTTCATTTCCATCAATTATGGCATTCCTAAACAACACATTATTTCTATGATCCCATATGCATCTCATTATTGCCATCCACATAGTTTTGTAGATAACGTTTTCGTTATTATTCATCCCAAGCATGTAGAATTGATGGAAATGTTGTGTGATAAAATTATGTTGAATTGTCTTAAGACTTATCCACTTATTTCATAGGTTCTAAACCATGGTAGACACTTTACAATTTAAAAAAACAAATGTTGGATAGTTTCATCTTGTTCTTTGCAAAGCACATATGTCTTGCATGGTATCATTATTCCCATATGTTAAACGTTATCCCTGGTTGTAATTATGTTTTGGCTCATTCTTCATATGAAATGTTTTATATTAGGGATTGCACTTGTTCTCTATCATAACTCAAAAAATTTGTCTTTTTCTTTCGTTATATTATTTTGTAATAATTTGTATCCAGATTTGACTGTATATTATTTGTGTCTTCTCCCTTCCTTATCCAATAGTCTTGACCTTATATTTTTGGTAAATACCTTATTAATTCATTTCTGAAATATTCAACTTGGGGCAACTCTCACTCAAACCACTCCCTCCTCCATTCTAATTTTCATTCCCATTCACTATTATTCCAAATTCCCATGTTTGAAATTGTTGCCATCTTAAGATTTCGATTATTATATAGCCTAGGGTATTTTTCACCAAAGGATAATTCTATATTCCATTTATCATACTAGAATTTGATTGATGTTCTCGTTCCTATACTCCATGTGATATTGTTCTTAAATACTTTATACATGTGTTTGTCTCAGGAAATGCTATTATTTAGGGGTATATGTGAGGATGGATTTGTGAGTGTCTTTTATGTCTATTTCAGTATATTTGCAAGGATTTAGAGATGAAGATTTGTGTAAATGAATGTAGTAACGATTATCGCATGATGAATATATGTGGGAGGATTAGGATGGCAAAGTGAGTCAGGTCCGATGGGCTTGCTTGGAAAAAAATGAGTTAGGGATGTGCAAATGAATGAGTCGGGGATGTGCAAATGAATGACTTGAGCCAGACATTTGAACCCACCAACCTATTGCAACCCTGCTCGACGCCTAACCTATCAATCTGCCGGACCAGTTCGCGAGTTAGGCAGGGCTAAACTGTGGCACATTAGGAATTAAAAAATGTAATTGTGTTGTTTTGTTGTGTGCAGAGAAGAAGTGATGTCTTTGTGCAGCGTAACTGTCATAACGCATGCCAAATAAAGCGAAAAAAGAAAACATTTATCCAAGACACCACAGCAAGGCGATGAGTGCGACGTGACCACCACAAATAGGTTCTCGATCTCTCCAACGACGTGCATGTGGTGGTGGCGTGCGATCTGTGGTTGTGGTTAGCATGATGCTACCATTTAATCTAGTTTACACCAATTTAACTTGTAAGCTGAGATCTTTAATTGCATTGTTGTGAGATTATACATACACAAATGCATGTAATGCAGCAGTAACATTGATTGAATAAGAAAATAGACTGCAAAACTACAGAAAAATAAACCTTTATGAGAATGATGCATCAACTATTCGAATCAGATATCCCATATTTGTACCAAGTGATGACACGATAATGAGATACTACTCATCCAATCAGTGGCGAATCATGACTATCAATTTTGGGGGAGGCAAAATTAAATTTAACAATAATTAAATCAAAACTAAAATTTTAGTTATTTCGTTTTTAATGTATAATCATGTGTGCATGAAATTTATCTCCCATTTCATTTTGAAATCATGTTTTGATAAATCATTACAAAAAAATAGTTTAAGTAAAATATACTTTCTATTCTTGTCAAATATGGACATAATTTTTTATTGTTGGATAAAATCTTTACATTTAAATGGTTAAGAAATCCACAGTAAAATAGTGAAGTTAAAATTTTAAAATAGTTTTCTTTTCAATATGATATTGACAACTTATTAAAAAAATTGTTAAATAATAACAAATGAGCAAATAAGTAAAAAAAAGTCATGATACATATTTTCATTTTTCTTCATATTTTAAATTTAATAGTTGTTTGATTTTTATCTCTAAGGAAAATAATTTTTGAATACTCCTATTTTAAAACAATAAAAGCATATTATTTTATATTAATGAACAACTGAAACCATATATATATATATATATATATATATATAATATTATTATATATTAAAATAATAAAAGTATATTATTATATGTTATAGTCATTGCATCCAATCCAATTCTGTAATATTATTTGACTAAAAGTTGTAGATATTATTATTATTATTATTATTATTTGAACTGAATTTGATTATATGTTGAACCATGATTAAGAAATTACAATGCTATATCTTCTAGTTATAGCTACAAAAGTTCAAATTCTAGATTAGAACAAAACTTATAGAGTCATCCACACTCCCATTATATTAGAAGCCTACCCTAAAATAAAGGGTTGGGCTTTGTATTTGTACGGTGACCCTCCCATTGTATAGGACGGAAAGTATCAAATTTTAAGACATATTTTAATGAAGCAAACGATATACAGAACCTCACCCTTCAAAACAATATATTTTTCTATAGTTTTTGTGTAATACATTGATCACTTGGTATTAAATAATTTCAGCTTCTTACCAATCTTTCTCCACTTACTTTATAGGATCTACGATAAATGTCTATATAATTATTCATATATTATTTCAGGAACACTTTCTTTCACTAAAATATATATGCTATATATAGTTGCTGCCCATTTAATTTAAATAAAGTATACAGAACAAAGATGTATAAAATATTATTAAAAAGAAAAACACCTATTTGACTTCATTATACTTTTGCCCTCCAAGTATCATAAATTTATAATTTCTTTAAAATTTCAATTATAGCTAATGCATGTGATTAGTTAACTCACATTAGCACATAGATACTAAATTATCACATTAATAAAGTAGAACCTATTATGTTTGATGTTTAATATTTGGAGATATTGTTCCTACAATTGCAATTTGAATTAAAATCACATAATTATATAATAAACGAAATATCAAATGTATCATCAAGCAAAAATGTAGTTTCGTATTTTGAGTATATATTAAGCTGTAAAATTGAAACTTGCGAAATGGTGTAAAAGTTTTGAGGAATATAAATATTATATACAATACAACCTTGTAAAAACACCAGAAGTCAATTAGATCATTTGAAGGGCCTAATACTTATGTAAATGTGCCATGTTATATGCAACTAAGCTTTTGCAAAACTATTTGAAATTACGCCAATTAATATTTAAGAAGCTTAATAAAATTTAGTATTAACCGTATAATTTCTAAATACATATATTTAGGGGGAAATAAAGATTTTAGTTTAATATTTTGAGTATTTTTAATCAAATATTGATGGAGATTTTTTATTGTCAAAAACAACGATATAAAATTACGTTTTGTTGAGTGCTTGATATATGTATAAAGACATTTACCGATTAAATAAGATCATAAGAGACACATATTATTTTTAATATATTTAAATATAATATGAAATATCTAAATTATTAACAACTATAGTTGTTAATCAAATTTAGATATTTCATATTATATTTAAATACAATAAGCGGATTTGATTTGAATCTTACTTTTAATGCAAAATCCAAACCAAATTGCTTGGCTGAGAAAAAAACTAGATTAAAAACATCTAAAAAAAAAAATTCAGTTTTCATTATTTTTCGATTTTTTATATTGGTTTTCTGTTGCAATTTTAGATTGGTTAAGTTTTAAACAAATGTTGGACTTATGTTTTAGAGCAGGAGACGTATATTTAATCTTAGAAATATCAATAAATTGACAAAGAACTATTTAATGAGTTTAATTTACAAAAAATAAAATCTTGATCTGAAACCAATCTCGGAGTATGTTTAATCCATATATAAGTAACGAATTCGTAGAACTTAACGACTTTAATTAATTAATTGTAATCATTAGGAGAGTAGGAGTTGATTTATTTATATATTTATATTTAGAAGAAACATGGCTTACCTTAGGTTACTTTATAAATTTTATTTTTCTAATGCCTAATCAATTTATAATATTAAATTAGGAAGCTTTAAGTTACTTTAGCCTAACACATCTTCATTTCTTTTATATTTTTATTTACAAGGAAATGTTTCTAATATCTTCTAATTACTTGTAAGTTTATTCTCTTTAATTATTTTCTCTTCAACTCTTACACTAACTCCACCTTTTTGTGACATAGGTTCTTCTTGAGTTAGAATCACATCAACTCTATAAGATAAGTTTGATAATACAAATTAGAATTTTAAGATATTTAAAATAAGATAGAATTTAAGAATAAATGTGGAGGCAACATAAATCTGAAGAGATGGGAGAGAGTCAAGACAAAAGTGATTGTCATTAAAGTTTATCATTGAATTCATGTAATAAAATATATGTTGTTTGATGACAAGAAAGAAAATATGAAATTACAAACATAATAATAATAAAAAAGAACAAAATCCCAACCATTTTATTTTAAATTTATTATAACTAATAAATTAAAACTTCTTTTTATGATTTATATATCCCATATTTATGTCTTCCGTACTAACCTCTTATCATGTTATAAATATTAATTGTTAGTTGGTTTAGTACTATATTAAAAAGACAATTGTTAATTGGAACAAAGCTTTTTTTCCTTTACACCTATTGAAATAAAGCTAGTATTTAAATAGAAGAAAAAATTATTCTGTGCCTTAATATAATATAAAAGCATTATTTAATTGTTATAACTTATTTAACTTTTCTACTTTAAATTAATAAAATCTTATATAGGTGTTATAATCACCACTTAAAACTAATTAATATATATATATATATATATATATATATATATATATATATTTTATATTATCTCATATATATATATCACATATTCTTATATAATTTATCAACATAATCACCAATTAAAAAAACATGTCATTAATATAAATGAATTTCTCAACTACTTTTTCAATTAAAAGTTACGTGAATTTTATCACTCGTGCAAAAAATATTTAATTTTATCTAATAAGCTTTGATTTCAAGAAAAATAAAACCTTTCAAAACACATAGAAATTTTTGAAAATATTTGTATAACTATAGGCTTTGATTCTATAGACAACCGAAATCTATTATTAGTCAATTAGAGAATGGGCTTTCGTTCTACAAAGAACCGAAGCCTATTCTTCTATCTAAGGGTAAATTTTTAGAAAAGTTATTTCTTGCCAAAACATTGTGCTGCTATAGAATCTTTGTATCTCTTGTACACTTGCGAAAACTCATATACTCTTTTTTACATTGCAACTGAATAGGTCATTGTTGATCTCCACTTCACGCAAAACCCTTCCATATTGTCATTGTTGGTCACCTCGAAACATCTTATTCTCGTCTCCTCTCTTCCCAAATCATCTTGTTCTCCTCTCCTCTCCATTTTCATTCTTGGTTGCCACGAACCATCTCTTGTTCCTTGGAGGTTCATTTTCCCCTTTCTCACTTTTGTTTTGTTTTGTTCAACATTTGTTCGCAATTAGGAGACATATAGTGACTCGTTTTGGTCTTCATCGCAGCTTTGTCAAGGTCACACCTTGGTCCATTGTTGACGCCTTGGTCCATTGCTCACGCCTTCTCCTTCCATTTTTCAAGAATTACTCATAGTGTTCCCCACCTGTGCACATATCTATGAAGAATATGCTTTCATTGAGAACCAAAGCCTAAAACTTCATTGTTTTTTTTTTATTTCACCTTAATATGTTTCGGTTAGAGAATAGAAGTAGAACCTAAATAATAACCGATGTTAAATCTCTTTTCCATACTAGTGTATCAACAAGATGTTAGAACATTTAGTCTATATATTCTAACAGTTGCAAGATGCCTTCTAGAAAATAAATTATTTATTAAGCATAGTCTCCTAAAAAATAATACATGTCATTCAATCAAGATAATTTATACTCTTAATCCTGATACATAAACCTCATTAAGATTCTTATAACCATTAGATCATTAATAAATTTATAATGACTACTATTTAAGATAACATAAACATGATACTATAAGTATCTCAAGCACAAGTAAAAGAGTCACACAAAAGAATACCTATAAAAAATTATCATAAAGATATTACATCATATATATATATATATATATATATATATATATATATATATATATATATATATAATCAAATTAAGTTGCATAGAGAAAAAAAAGGACAAAACATTAATTGCGGCATGTTGTAACTAAAATAAGTACTACTATTTGAATTTAAACAATATTGAGTAGACAATCATGAATTATGATTTTCATTAGCATGGAACCCACTTTGATTCATATTGGGTCTAATTATGATAACACATTTGATTTAATAATAGAGAGGACCCTGTGGGCCATTTGTTCTTCCTTGCAACGTGGGTTTTTTTTTTTTTTTCGTTTTTCACCTTTGATTATCAATTAATCATCTTCAAAGTTTTTAAACGTTGGAAACAGGAAAGAAATGTGAACCGTATCTTATTTGAAAATTATTGCTTTCTTTTTGTCATCATTAATTAATATCAGCTTAAAAAATTTAATTAATTAGCTTTAAAGTTAAGTTGTAGAATATATTTCACATCTCTACGGTTTTTCTTTAACGAAGGGATTATTCTACAAATCACGGTTAGTGTTAATGTGTAGGATCAAATAGCTTGTTAATTTATTTAATTTTTTTCATCTATTAATCAAACATTTTATCAAATTTCTTAATTTTTAAAGTGTAATTATACGGTTTTTCTGGTATTCAATCAGGTTTCTAAATTTAATAATATAATCCTTTGATTTTTTAAAAATTTATATTTTTAGTTTTATAAATTAACATCATACGTTGATCATAAATTACAAAAATAAAATTCATTTATTTTTATTTTTTACAATTTTATTGTTAAGTGGATGAAAAATGATCAAATTATTGAATTTATAAATTTGAGATTTTAGTTCAACATTTTATTAATAGTCAAATCAAGTTGAATACCATAAGAAAAAATAATAATAGAAGTAAAGGTAATTGAGAATAATTAAAGTTAAGGCAGTGTGACTTATTTTCTTGTTATCGTAATCAGTTTTCAAGCTTAACATCGAATAAAAAATTATGTGTGATAACTTTTTCTCTATAGTATCATGCATATATAATCGCAATTTTAAATAAATAGATATAATTAAAGTTGCTTTTGTCTCGTAAAGATCTTGACACTATTCAAATAAATAATTTTGAGAAAGGAATTACAATTTTATAATATAATTTTATTATTATTATAACAATGACGTACACACGTGATGACCTGAATGCATCAGGTTAAATTTTGTATAAATACATAAATAATTTGCCACATTGACCTAGAAAAGCCAACCTCATCAATAGCACTCACAAGAGAACAATCCTCACTTTTTCTTCACCAATCAAATGGTAGACTCACCAAAGTGTTTACACATAACCAAGTAAAGGTAACTAGCAAATTATTTTTTAAATTTTTTCGAGAAGTAGAAAATTTACACATATATATAATATTCTAAAATTTTCAACTTTTCTATATACATTTATTGAGATTTAATAGTAAAATCTTCTCCTCCCGTTTCATTTATTTATAGATATATATAATAAATTTGACCTATAAAAAAGGTCCAAGTCTATCATTGTGTTGCCAATTTAACCTGTGTGACTATCCAGCTAAAGGAATCATTTCATCGTTTATTTCTGACTTATTTTGATGTCATTTCATTTGGAGTTTCACAACTGGATGGTGATGATGAAGTTTTCCATTTGCCATCGAAAATTTTCAGTGCCTACCTATTCTTAACTTTGTGCTCAAAATCTCAGAAAATTTTTAGATCTAAATTTTTTACTAAATTTATTTTTGTGTTGTCTTCAACCGAAAATTACTGATATTGATATTTTAAAAATATTTTAATATATTTTAAAATATCAAAATTAGTATATTTTGAAGACTTAGTATAAGAATAACACAGAAAATCAATCAGAGAATCAAAATTCAAAAATTTCTCATATTCAACTTATAACCTTTTAAAAGTGACTTCACAGATGCAAAATATACATATATGATGCAATAGAAAGGGTGGAAAATATCCCATAAAAAAGATGGTCCAAGAGAATATTTAGAAAAGGGAAAAAGTCAGAGGATGGTTGATCTAACACAAGGTTGCTATAGGAGACAAAACCATGCATACACATAAACACATAATGAAAAAAATGGAGAATTTGCACTCAATGACCCAATCCCCCACCAAACACATATGAGGTCATATTAGATGTTGAAACTTTTGCAGTACAGCTGTGACAGTGTTCCCTTCAAGTGAGGTAGGTCTACACCATGCAGCAGAGTGATGAGATCAAATGCCACTAACTCATGTGCCAATGAAATGAACTTTGCCACACAAACATTACCAAAACAATTGAATATCAAATTAGGATAGTGGTTCCACACAAGAATGCATAGCAGATAGTGACCGAAATTTGGCTTAGAAAAATCATTGGTACTGTATGATTCGATTGCTCATTCATGGGTCCCATACTAGATATTGTCTATTATTTCGATTGTGTAAAATTGATCATGGTTTGACCTCTAAGGAAGACACCACAACATACCACAACTGGGCATGAAGAAATTAGGTCTTTTTGTTTTAACAACTACATTATAATATCATGGTTGGACTCATCATTGAGGTATTAGTACTCATATGCAAGATTCACTTCACACTATTCTCCCTCTTTGTCATATACTATTTGTTCTTTAGTGTGCTGTGAGAATCTAAGTTTATCAACATCTTAAGGCAATTAACTAACATATAAATTGTATACAGTAGTATGTTTTTAACTAAAACAAGGTGGAAGATTTTGCTGACAAAAGATGGAATGTGAATATGTTTGAAGCAACTTGGTTTAAAAGGTTGGGATGTGAATAAAGTAAAATGAAGTTTTAGGGTTCAATTCCTAATAAAGAAAAGAGGCAAATAAAGTCCTGGGGGTAGCTGTAAATTGTCTTTATATAATCAAAAGTCAATTTAAACATTTGGGGTTGGTAATTAAGTATAGGTCTTCTTATCTCTTCTGTCTGGCAGTATTGTAAAAGTAGTAATATCTTATCAATAAAGAGAGAGAAAAGAAGAGAAGGAATACTTGCTTCTACATTAGATTTGCTCAAAGCTTTATTGTGCTTCTTTTGTATTTTAGTGTAGGTAGTTAGTGTGATATAGCTGCAATTGTATTGGGTGCTAATCTGTTATTAGTGTGGGTAGATTTCATGGCAACAGTGTTTGTTTTGTCCTCAGTTTCTTTTCTCTCACTGAAATCTGTGAATGTATCATTTTTAACTGTGAACTGTTTAAATTGAAAAATATAATAAAATAATCATGACCACTTCTTCAGTTTCTCTCAAAAGACTCTGCTATCATCTTTACAAACAAGTATGTGCAGAAATTATAACAGCCTTACTCAGAGTTAGCTATCATGTGTTTAGTTCCTATAAAGGGTAAACCAAGACAACTCTAATCATCAATTTGGTCCTTCAATATGTGAGGCACTGATAATTTAATACCTAAATGTGCAAATAATATCACAATTATTTGTTGCTGTTAAGTTTCATGAGATCACCCTTTTTTTATCAAAATATAATTTTAAAGATCAAATTGACACTAAATTAGAGATTATTTTGTAATTAAAATATAATATCCAAAAGATTAATCTGTTCATTTTTCAGAGACTGAATCATATTTTCTGTTGTTTCAAGAACTAAATTGACAGTGTTTCTTGCATGCAGAGATCAAATTATTCATTTGTCTTAATCTAAATTTAATTTTAAGAATTCCGTGGTGTGAAATGTACATTTTTTTTCCTCTTGCACCTTACTTCAATTAACCACATAATACACAAAGACACACATATGCTTCCAAGGATGCAGAAACAATGGCATCTACTGTTGTGTCTTTGTCAAAGATCAAAAGTCCAAACCAGTGGCAGAGAACCTTAATTTCATTGTGATATCTTCTGTGTGATTATTTGTTGTTTCCTCCCCTCTTTTCTTGTATATTCTTTTTCATATTATTATTATTATGATTATCATTGGGTAGTAGCAACTAGGACAAGACTCAAATCAAATAATTGTAAGGTTTGGCCTGAATCTCTGAGAAGAACAGCTTTAACATAAGATTGAAGTATGATATAAGGTGTATGCACATACATAGATATCGCTTTCCATCTTTACAATTGGAAGAAGGACTGA
>Ga0214544_1009194_pt1 | contig 15682 bp, 5 predicted proteins | sample CNSS3metaG_FD_160074 | JGI IMG/M metagenome (GOLD analysis project Ga0214544, IMG submission 160074) | Root nodule microbial communities from cowpea collected in UCLA plant growth center, Los Angeles, California, USA - CNSS3 | ecosystem: Host-associated > Plants > Roots > Nodule | place: USA...
AATATATAAAGTGGAATATATATATATATATATATATATATATATATATATATATATATATATATATATATGAATATGTAAGGATTGATGCATATGATATATGGTGATACTTGTGTACGCGTATGATGAACCCATCTAAATTGAGATTATGCATGGGAGTCATGTTGATTTCTGGAAGCCTATATTCTTGATTGTGGTTATGCATAATTATAAGAGTAGGATTGATTTTACTTTGTTCTAGGTGCTTAAAAACCAGTACGACGCAAGTACTGGTGTAGCGCTTGAAAATGGTGTTTGACCGCCACGCGATAGCTACGAAACCAATAGGGTATTGAAGCGTGTGGCGCCTTGCGGTAAGGGTTGTCCCGCTAGGCGATACTTGCAGAAATAGTAGCATCAGAGACGCTTGGCACTTGACGACTCGTGAGCAGCGCCAGGCGATAGTACTACAACAAAAATTGTGTAGCTAGTTTTGGATATGCGTGATCTACAAGGTTTGGGTGATATCTCTAAGGTCGGCTTATTAGTGTTCCTTGAGTTGTGGCTCGAAACGTATCCCTTGAGTTGTGGCTCGGGATAGGGGTTAAGCGCGTGGCATTCCTTGAGTTGTGACTCGGAATGACATCTCTTGGGTTGTGGCTTGAGATGGCGGATGAATACGAGGAACTCTTGAGTTGTGGCTCGGGTTGGCGAGTGTTTCCAGTGTGAGTGTGCGTGTTGTGGCGCGTACGGATGGGTCCAGTTAGATTGCCCTCCTTAGTATTAAGCTGACCAGTTTGGTAGTCTTGGGATGTTATGAATGATATTCGTATTGGGAACTCCACCTGGCATTACGGAGTGTGGTCCGTAGCATGGTTTCCCCCACGTGCTCTACCAGTTGTGGCTGGTAGGTGTGGCAACAAGACATCTGGGGGTACTCATCGAAAGACGTAGAACACAGGTAACATGGTGGTGGCCATGTGGCATGAAATCAAAGGATGGAATTCATTTGGTGTGCTTGTAATGATATGTATGTTTTATATATATATATATATATATATATATATATATATATATATATATATATATATATTTGTTTGTATTAATTGTAAGCTCACCCTATCTGCTTATATTTGGCGATGATCGTGTACGCGGTACACGGGAGCAGATGATGTTGCAGGTGGATCTGGTGAGGCATAGAGCCGGAGCGGGGCTAGTTGGGAGAAGATTTTTCTCAGAGTTTTATTATTTTATGTATTTTAAGGATTATGTAAATGTTTGGATTATTGAACATGGTTTTTATATTTGAATTTTATAAATTATGAATTTCAGATATTTCACGATGAAATAAAGTTTTAAATTTCTCGCGTTTTTGGGAAATGAACTGAAATAAATGAGAAATATTTATTGTTTTTATTTTATTATTTAAAATTCGTAATATTCGGGCGGGATGTTACACAAAAGATTCATTACGCAAGTAGAAAATCTATTTAGTCTATATGTCAAAACAACCTCTATTTTTGCTTAAGTGTTGGCCTTAAAAATGAAATTACATGAAAACATTTTTCTAAAAATAATCAGTTCAAAAGTATTAAAAGTTGAGCCGTTAATCAATTACCAACGGGGTGTAATTGATTACCAGAAGGTATGTGAAAATTAATGTTCAATTTTTGAACTGGTAATCCATTACAATCAAGTTGTAATCAATTGCTGTAATCGATTACCATGATGTGTAATTGATTGCAGGAAGTTTCTAGCAGTTAAAATTCAAAATTTTAACCAGTTTTTCCGATGGTACAATATTAATCGATTACCAATATTTTTTATTGATTAACAACATTCGGATTATTTTGGAAAGCTTACAACTCTTATAGAAAGCTTGAAACTCTTTTACATAGACATTAAGCTTCAAAATTTTCATCAGAAGTATGAATAATCACTTCATAAAAGATAAAATTTTCAATTTATGAAATACATTATTCATAAACAAACACTTGCAAAATAATTGAGAATTCTTATGGGTTCTTCAACTTGTATTACTTACTCAAGAGAGTTTGTTTCTATCAAAATTATTCTGTTGTAATCAAGAGAGGTTATCTTTGTGTGTAAAAGTAATTCAACACAAGGGAAAGAGTTTCTAAGGTGATTGGATGTTCATTTATTGTAAGTATTCACAAAGATACTAAATATCTCAAATGGGTGACTTGAATCCTAGATGTAGGCAAGGTTTGTCCAAACCAATATAAATTGAGTTTGCATTTATTCTTCTCTGTCCTTTTATATGTTTATTCTTTGAATTATTTGTTAACAATCATCTTTCATACATTATTCATCTTAAAAGAAGGAGTTTAACTAAGTTGCTATAGAAATTACACAATAAAATTACAAAGATGACCAACATTAGCCAACATAGAAATATTTCCAAGAAAGATGAAACCACCACAAAGAGGACCAAGAGGCTTAAGAAACTTTTCAAGAAAGACGAAACCATTACAAAGAGGACCAACATTGCCATATTTTGTGCGTATGGCAGGTTCAGGTACCGCCATATATTCTGCCGCTACAATGAATAATATGGCGGTCTTGGACGAAACGCCATAACACCCGCCATTAAATGCATTGTGCAAATAATGACAGTTCTAACCGCCGTATTTTGTGTTCAAATAATGGCAGTCAAAATTGTCCTAATTTGTTTATTTTAAAAGAAATATAATGTGAAATACAACACATAGAAATGCCATTATTTGCACTATACTGACGCATTATATGACGTTTCAACTGCCATAATTTGAATGTGAATTTTTTTTAAATAATTTTTTATTTATAAATATTTAACCTGTTTTCCATTATTATTTAACCTGCTATGCTTAAAATTAAGAAAAGTATAAAAAACGCATAAACAACATTTTGATCATTAATATTTTCATTCATAATTCATATTAAAACAAGTCGATACTATGAAACAACATCTAAAAGATTGCATATAGGTTTGCATATTGAAAACAAAATAAAAAAAAGATCTTATACATAATACATTTTGCTAAATTTCTATAGCTATGTTCCTAACTACTCTTTTCTGCCTCGCTTGATCTTCTTATGCCAATAGGTGATGGAGCACCACTTCCAACATCAGGTACCTGCATTAGAAAAAAAAAATTTAAGTTATTCAAATTTACATGTGTATTATAATAAACTTATGTAATTTGTTAAATAAACTATTAAACTTTACTTGATTAACCGAGGGATGTACCAAACCTACTCTATAATAATCTAACAGCAATCTTAATTGTTCCTAACCAATTTGACTCTCGTTCACTCTTAATGCAAAATACCCTTTGACCCTCAAGTCATAAAAATTGGATATTTGAATAAACTGATAATTATACCTGTAGCGTGTGAAAGTTGTCAAGACTGACTAAAAATCTTCAAGACCAACACTATAACCTTCTCGACTTTTGCGACTCATGTCCCTTTCTTGTTCGCTATGAGGCTTTTTCTATTTACGACTTTTTCTTGACTTATGAGACTCATCTTCATTAGTTACGACCTTTTCTATTTCTCCAAATTGCACGGGAATCACCACACTATGTTACAGTAAATATTCCATTAATTAAAATTAAGAGAAAAATCCAGAACAAAAGCACAAAATTGGTAAGAACGTCGTTGAATTCGAGAGAGTGGAACATTTCAAGGGTTTCCTTGTAGGTGTTGATGAAAAGAATTAATGTTTTCAATCTCAATCAAAAGCAACAGAGCATACTCAAATTTAATTGTGGAAGAAACTCATAACAAAGGGAAAGACCTTGTCCGTACCAATAATGGCTTTACCGGAAATGAGCAGATGCATAACGATGCTCGTGGCGACTACTGGTGAATACGAAGAAGAAATGGCTTGTGACTGAAGCAAAAGAGAAACAATTGTTCGATGCTAGTATCATTGGAGTTGTCAGAGTCGTCGAAGTTGTATGGCGAAGGAAGTCGCGAGGTAGTCCACTTGCAGCCACTGGCTCTACGATCTCCGACAAGGAAGACGATAACCACAACGACTAGGTGATGTGAAAACGTGGAGGCGTTGGTGGGTCGCAATCGAAGTGCGAAGGAAGTCGCAACAAAGTCGAGGCATTGGTGGAAACGTTGAGCGGCGACTTCTTCGACGGCAAGGCGCTGTGGAAACGATGAGTGTTGGCTTCGACAAAAATGGTTGACTGTGAGGATTTTTTAATTTTAGGGTTTTGTCTTAACTTGAGAGAGAGCTTTGTCTTATCCTCTAAACAAACTATATTAAAATTCAATTTTCATTTTATAATAAAAAAATAAACGAGAAAGGTGAATAAAACAATTATTGCGGAGGGAAAGATGGCGCCACGAGAAAAGGTAGTCAAATGCATAATGAGAATATAACGACGTTTCTAAATGTCATATTTTGCATACAAAATATGGCAGTTACAAAATTATCGTAGTATGAAGCAAATTATGACGATTTTTTATAACCGCCATATTAAAACCGCCTTATTTACTTTAATATTTTGTAGTGGCTAACTGAGACACATTCAAGTCTCCACATCATTAGACATATCTTCATAAACATGTGCTTCTACAAATGATTATGTTTTGACATCACATATCATGTCCTTCAATCGGTTGTCTATAGTTGAATTAGCAACCTCCTTGGTTGAGTACACACACGAACAACTTAACAATTCATCATGTTATGTCTATGCCATATATTTTTTTACAAATTTATCACATATAAAAGATGTTTCTTAATTTCTTTAATATATAGTCTTGTTCCACTTAAACCATCTACACCCATTCAAAACTTTTCTCTACCATTACTAGTTACAACATTGTTATATTGCATGAATTGTAGAAATTCTGAAGTCCTTTATCGCAATTATTAATTATGTGTTAAATCAATAAACTTTGATGCATATCTTGTACATAATTATGGACATATAATTTTGTCACCACACATGCAAATATTACTTATAATCAAATGTGTGACTTACCCATTTAGGAAGTTATTTTTTATAGTTAATTAGTACATAATATCAATTAACATTTTTTATATTTCGAAATTTTTAATACTATTTCAAATTGTGCTTTAGATAACAATAAAACAATTATTCTTAAATATGTAACCAACTATAAAAAGTAATCCATTGAAAATTAATAAAATATAAAAAATATTATTAAATTATCTATATTAATGAACAATTAAAGATTAGTTTGTCTAAATAAAGAATAGACAATTTTCAATCAACACTTGGTCCTTTTTCTTATACGAAAGAAATCATAAAGATACAGATGGAAGGTTGTGCTTTAATATTTATATTGAATCTTAATAAAAAAAACTATAAAATTTTCTTAATAATAAATATATCACACAAATCTTTAGTCCCATAGCACTTTAAATACACACTTGTTAAAAAATAATAATATAATTATTAGATATCAAATACCTACATATCCAATACCAACATGTTCAACACACTACAAACCACAAAAGTTGTAAGAAATTCAAAGAAAGTCAATATCAATAACCATATATCACTTAACATACTTTTTAATGACCTAACCATCAATGTAAATGACATGTAATGTTAATTTAGAGATTCTAAATTTATAACTTCACCAAACTTAAACTTTATTATTTTAAATATATATATATATATATATATATATATATATATATATATATATATAAAATAAATTTTGTGTTATATAAGTTTTAAACTGTCATATCAATATATAACTCCGTCTTTATCATATTGTTTTCGTGTTTCATGTTGAATACACGGTTTTAATTTCAATTGTTGTGATTATGTGACGCGGCAATTGTTAGGAATACATCCTTGTATTTTGTGATTGGAGAACATAGCCTTTGTCAAATAAAACTGTCTCTGACAACCTTTGGCTTCTTTTACAACACTGTTTTTGGATAGTTTAAATAATAGATTTAAGCCATCAAAATCATGGTAAAAAAAGTTAAACCAATAATGACTAGTTGGTGCTGCTTCGTTATATTAATATATAATCATCTAAGTATGTGATAGTACGAGGGGATCAGTGTAAGAGCATAATAGATTAGGATATGAACAAAAACGTTCATCTAAAATGAAATGTCGTTAGAGTTAGTTTAGTCAAACTAGTAAGAATACCATATCTTTAAATTAATTTTTTAATGAGTTAAAAAAAACATAAGGTTTGTATCAATTTTATTTATTATGTAAAGATAGTGTCGACTTAGCTCACAATATTTTATCGAAACAAATCAAAATAAAAAAAGTTAGACTAGACTTAATTTAAACTCACATTATTTATTTTTAGTTATTTTTAGGTTTAATTATGCCTTTGGTCCCATTTTGGAGTTAAAATCTCAAAATGGTACCCAAATTTTTAAAAGTCTCAAATTGGTCCCCTTGTTTGTTAAAACGTCTCATGTTTGTCCTTTCCGTTAAGTCAAGGTTGACGTCTTAAGAGGGAGTGCCACGTGTCAGTTCCTCGATTTTTTGAATTTTTTTATTATTATTCTTTTTGAATTTTTAATTTTTTTTTAATTTAAAAAAAAATCAAAAAATTGCCACGTGTCAAGCTGTAATCGTGCCACGTGGCAGTGACAGAGTGATGTGGCAGTGACAGTGACACGTGTCAATATTACGCCAGGTGTCATTTCCTTAGTCTCAATTTTGTCCCTTTATTTTAATTTGTCTCAATTTAGTCCCAATTTTTGTAAAAATTAGCAATTTTGTCCCTCTCCAAATTGAAATCAAATTTAATTTCTATATAAATGTACACAATTTGAGACGTTTTAACAAAAAAAGGGGACCAATTTGAGACTCTTAAAAATTTGGGTACCATTTTGATATTTTGATTCCAAAATGGGGACCAAAGGCATAATTAAACCTTATCTTTAATTAATAAATTTATTTATATTAGTAAATTTAATATTAAGTTTTTCAAAAGAAATTTTTTTTTAGGTAAAAATGTTAATTAGTATCAAGTTAATTAACGTTATGTTTTTAAATATTTTAGTTATAGATAAAAAAAATTGTTAATGCCAAATTAGCATAAGCATAAGCAAAATTGATACTAATTAAATTAAATATTAAAATAAATAGATGATAATTTTATTTTCTCTAATATTTACTTAAGTTAGTATTATTGTTGTTGACATTTGAGTTTCATTTTAACCAATTTGAGCACAAAGTTTTCTATATAAATATTCTCACTGATTTTCATCTATCTTTTGTATCTGTTAACCTAATATATTTTTTCTCGCAATTCTTATGCAACTATCTAGGAAATGTCTACCAAAATGCAGATCAAGGAAAAAAAAAAGTACTAATCACCACGAAGGAAGTTCGATCTCACACTCCTTTCTCTACAAAACTCTTTCAATTCCATTTATGTGCTTATTTGTTATTTTACTTATAAAAAAATATTTTTTTCAAAAGAATTTGTTCCTACGAAAACAATAACAAATTATCATGAGACATAAATATTGTCTTACCCAATCTTGGAATCTTTTAGATGTGTACTTTTCGGTCTTGTTCGATATGTCCTTGTATCTTGTTGTCAAAGGGTATACTTTAGAGCTTACCTGCAGAAAGGAGTCCAACGATCAAGTCAATAAGAACTCTCAAAGTCAAATCTCAATTCTCAATATTAATAAATTGCGTACCTTTGATTGTTGTGGTCCACCTGTATTTATAGAGCATTAATTACCGTTTTACTTCGTTTATGGGTTGGGCCCTTATTTGGGCTTCTATGGGCCTGATTCAAGGCCCATGCTTCATGTTTGGCACAAGGGTCTAGGTGGCTTAAATGTTTTATTCCAAGTCATAGTAAGGGGCCTTTTCTAAGTAGGCGTCCTTTCCTAAGTAAGTAGCCTTTTCTGAGCAAGCGGCATTTTCTGGTTATAGAGGGGTTAAGAGATCCATACATTTTAGCCGCTAATCAGACATCTTTGTACTTGACTATGCTTGTAGTAGCATTAGTTCACGGCCAAGTTCGAGTATTATTTTATGTCGGTCTTATCCGAGTTCCGTATAGTACAAAATCATTATCATTAATGTCAACCACACAACACAAACTAAATTAACATTAAAAATAAAAAATTAAATAAATTTTAAAATAAAAATTCTTTGATGGTGCCTTTGTCAACTCTAAACTAACACTAAAGATAGCCTTCAAAAGTCTACGCACTACACTATTTTGTAGTTTAAACAACAACTTGAAAATGTTGCCTAAAGTAAGAAAATCGTGTACTTAAGTTTAGACAACAATTTACCACAATTTTCCAACTTGCTCAAAGACAACGATTTTTTTCCTAAGACCACAAAAGTTTTGGAAACCATTGCCTTAGAAGTAAATAATAGACCACACTTTTTAGCCAACATGTTATTTTATAGTTTTATACAACACAATTTAAAATGTTGTGTATTCTTTTAGGCAATGATTATTTAATTATTGTGTTTATGTTTAGAACATAATTATTTAATCTCTCCTTGAACAATTGTCTCATGGGGAATCAAACTCATGACCTTGGCTCTGATACCAATTGTTAGATTGAGCACTTACCATTAAGACAAAAGATATAACTAATAGTTAAAGTTCAACTCTTTCTTCTAAAGATTGTAACAACAAAAGTGTCATGATTTGATTGTGACTTGGCTCCGCTACCCTCCACCACAAGAAAATTGATCCATCTTACAATAATTTAATTAGGTTACATGACGATAATTTAACAATATTTAAAGTTAAATTATCACAATTTTCTAGCATATTGCTTAAAACAAATAGGAACATTTTTTTGTATGCTCTCTAGGTTTAAGACAAATAAAACTCACTGTATAAGCAACAATAAAAAAAAAATTGTGGCTTATTCCTATTTTACGCAATGGTTTTCTAGTTTTTGTCATGCTAGTACTGCCTAATCTATAGGTATGAAGAAGATTCATAGTGATAGTATAACTGATAAGGAAACAACACAAGGAAGAGGCAACAATTTTATTGTTTTTCTCACATTTTCTATGGGCAAATTTTAAAAAAATGTTGCCTAAATAATCAACGATTTATAAAATGTGGTCTTTAGTAGCTTTAAGCCACACTTATATATTTGTGGTCATTTTTATGTTTAGCAACACTTTTATACATGTGGGCTAGTTCAGTGTGGTCTAAAGTAAAAAAATTGTGTAGTGACGCTAATGGATTAAAGCTTGTGGTGTTTTAGCTTGTTGGATGTGAAATGCAAATCTCATACTATTAACTAATTAGTGTCAACTTTTTATCATACCAAATATTTATTTTCTTGTAGTGGATGCATAATAAGTTATGGTAGTGGTCACAATAGTCTTTTATGGTGATGGTAGCCTCTATTGTGCATAAACAAAGAGGCTCATACATTTAGGGTATTTTTGTTGAAATTTTATTTTAAAAGTAATTAGTTGTTGGGGGAAGTTTTTTTAGTGCAAACAATCTATAAAAATTTTACTTTGTGAAAATATTAGTCCATAATGTTTGTATAGGGTCGGTAGGACCTTTGCAAAATCACCAGTGCAGTGAGGGCTTTTGGCCCCGGTTATTTTCGTGATTTTGCCTTGGTTTTAGAACCGAAGCATATTGGGGTGAGGCCAAAAGGCACTTCTTTTGGCCCTGGTTATCACCCAAGACCATAGAATATCTCTTTTCTGCCTCGGTTGTAAAGAGATCGAAGCCATAAAACCCTCTTTTCTGCCAAGACTCTGCAAGTGGCTTGTTAACCACATCACCACCACCGTAATCACCTTCTCCCAACATATCTTCCCTTCTCCTCTGCAATAACCCCAAATTACTCCATAACCTACTGTGAAACTTGTTCAATCCCTGTTGACCATCCTCAATTGCAACATCACAAGCATTAACCTTGGAACCAGACCCCATTACACTATCAGACGACTAGAACCACCAGGACAACATTCTTCGCCATTCTCCAAAGTCACGTCTCCCTCTTCTTCTTCCTCGACCAAAACCTTATCACCAACACGAACCATGGGGGAAACCCTAGGTTATGCTTTCCCAATCAAAGAACCATCCCAAGGAAGCTCGAGGAGCTTCAAACGAAAACCGCGAGTCATCAATGGATAACCTCGGATCAGTGTCGCACGATATTCTACCCAACGCGAAATCGTATTCTCCAACCTCTGATTGCGTCTCCCGCAACGACTTAAACCCTAGCTTTTCGACCAAACAAACGTTCGCGCTGGCAACGTCGCTATGGCGGTGGTTTCTCTTCGGATTCAACTTCCGTTTCCATTTCATCAATCGCTTGCTGAATTCAGAAGCTGCACCGCGAAAACTCGCCGCGATGTCTTTGAAATCTCTCCCTGCGCCCTTCCTGCTCCGCAATTCGAGATCTATGCCGATTCGTTGGCTTCTTGCTCTTGTAGTCGCGGGGAAGAAAAATGGGGTTCGCCAAATTGGAACCCTAAATAAACCCTATGGCTTCGATTCCCTTAACAACCGAAGCCATATATCCTTTTTGGCACTGGGTCTTGCTGGACCGAGGCCTATAGCACTCTTTGGCACCGGTTTTGGGCGAATTGGGGCCTATACCACTCTTTGGCTTCGGGTGTTAGGTGAACCGAGGCATAAAACTTGGTTGTGATTGCAAAAAGGCCACCGCGCCATTATATGTTTCGGTTCCTGGCCAACCGAGACATATAAGGCGGGGTAAAAGGGAAATTCTGCACTAGTGAATCAAATCTTATGGTTTTTAATAACATCTTTTTATATCAAGCTTATAGTTATAGAACTTATAAAGATTAATGTAGAAGATCATGTGCAGATAAAGCAAAGATCATGTCTTAGCCAAAGAAGAGCTAAAAAGGTCACCTTACAAATATATATATATATATATATATATATATATATATATATATATATATATATATATATATATATATATAAAGGACTTAAGACAAAGATGAAGAAAATAACTACAATCTACAATTCTTTCAATCTTCTAGTGATCATAAAGTGATAAATGTTATTTGTGGGTGAGCAAAAACCTTTGCAAATTCTTTATTTTGTGGATTAAACCTAGTAAGCTTAAAGTGTGCTATCATTAATGGTGTTCTTTTCTTTCTGTGAGGTCTTAATATCAAGGGGAGGTTAAGACGGTCTAACAAGGAGTGGTTTGTGTACTCTTTATTGTCAAAAGATTTGTTTAGTGGAACCTCTTGAGCAATTTTCTTAAGGAAGAATTATATGTGGCTCGTTGTTTGTATCGTTTTGTATTGTTTATGCATTAAATACTCTTTAGGTCTAACATGTGAGTGGTTATTCTATGTTATGTAGCGTGATGCAATGATAGGCATATAATTGTCTTATCTTGAGTAGTCGATGTGTATCTAGGTTATGTACATACATGGACAATATGTACCAGGTACATACTATACATGTGACCCATAGACTCAAGTGGACAAAAACTAACAAAGAGTTTAAGAAAAATCCTTGAAAAAAAGGTTATTTATTTATTTATTAAGATGTGTTAGGGTATAAGCAAAAAGATCCCTCTCAAGATGAATCTTATGGCTTGCATATCATTGGAAGTCTAGTTGCCCCCTGAATAGGTGTTTCACTCTTCAGACCATACCTACTAATGGATTGCTTCTTTTTTTAACTACATTTGTGTTTCATCACTCACACAAGTCTAGGTTAGTCATGGGGACCCTCCTCATATGCTTGGATTGACGCTAGTTGTAGTGTGAGTAGTGGGAGTTATGCTTAAACTCATCAAACATTCCCTTGTCTTCTTCTACGTCCACATGGATTGTGCCACTTTGTCGGATTCTAAAGGGAATTAATGGCTAGATAGGGAGTAGATATGATTTCTCCAAGCATATTCAAGGATGGATGCTCGAGAAGAAGATCGTAAAATGTGTTGGTGATAAGTGTCTAGTATTAGCTGATTTTGAGATGAATTTATACTTTAATTTTGTTAATTTTTTGTATAAATCACCCTAATTTAGTTTGTTTTACAGTTTTCAACACCAATGGAGAATAAAAGTGGAAAAATAAAGAAAATAGATGAAATTCAAGCAATTATAGACAAAATTGATACTAGTGCTATTAAGTAGAACAATTAAGGCTTGAACCATAAAGCAAACCTATTGCAAAGGGAAACCTCAAGCATTAAACCTGAGACTAAGCCATGAAGACTCCTTCCTAGAGAAGTTATCTCAGGAGCTAAAGCAGAAAAGCATGAGGCTTGACCATAAAAGTAAACTCAGCTAGAAAGGAAGCCTCTACAATTGAAGCCACAAGTGCACTGTTGAGGACTACCATGCACAACTTATAAAAACAAAGTTGCACCCCTGTTTTAGAAGACTTTTCAAGAGCTTTTTTAAACACTTGTCTTTGTACTTAGTGAACATTATTAGAGGGCATAAGAGAGCACGATTCTTCAAAGTATTGTATTGTTTTCATCTATTATTGAAGCTAAACCTCTATAGAGTTGAAGATAAGATGTAACCCTTTAGAATTCTCCTATATTAGTATTGTTCTATTTATCAAAGTATGCTTTTATTATATGTTTGTGAATTAGTTTATGCTTGTTGTTGAATGAACTAATCATTCAACTTATTTCACTAGTTTGGGATTGAGTAAGAACTAGTTTCAAGTTGTGGTCAAACTAATTCTCCTTCTGCTTTTAGATGATAGGAATAGATCTAAGTCTCTAGCTGGTTATAGAGTCTTGATCTTAATATAAGTGATTCATTCAAGTAGTCACTGAGGAATCATACTGAAGTTTAATGATCTTAGGCTTAAGGTGCCAAGAATGGACCTAGAGTTACATTTAAAGAGAACTCCTAGGACATGAATAATTGTATCTTTGTAAATAATAATTGAATCAATATAAGAGAGGGACAAAGTGGTGAAATCTAGCTTCAACATGTCTTTATCATATTGAAGTCAAACCTTTACCCAAAACTATTTTAGCACATCTTTATTGTCTTAAATCAACACATTATATACATTGAATTTGTTCCATACTTCTCATTCAAATCAAGCAAGTTTGAATATTATGTATTTTACCAAATCCTTATGGATACGACACTTATTGTACCACATACTACCCAATATACTTACAAGAAAAATTGATTACATTAGAGCATCAACAATTGACATCTATAATGAGCTACCATACACTGATGGTCTTGTAACTTTTGTTGCCTTCATTGAATTTTGTTTAGAGGCCAATGTATCCTCTAGTATCCACTTGTTCACCTAAAATATAATAATTTGTTCATCATACAGAATGATGACATCTCTCGATAGGCATAGCCGTGAAAAGGTCTTCTCATAAAAATATATTCACCAAGTTTTCTTAATTTTCTAGGTTTTTCACCATGAATAATTAGCTAACTCGATGGTGATCACCATGGAATATTCATACTCAGGATCAATTTGAAAATCAACACATGCTCCTTTTTTACCTGCTTATGATAGCTCACATATGGAAGTTCATCCTCTCGTGACACCTCCAAATATAGTGTTGATTACCCATGTATAGTTGCACATTGCGCCCCTTTTTATCATCTCTGCTAATGAAAGGTTGTTTCCTCTCGTCATCTATGTTGGAATATACAATCCCACTTGGGTAATGTACACATTGATGTGCTCATTAGGGTTTATGTTGTCGTCATATTGGCTTATTAAGTAGATTATGTGTAATTGAGTATGTAATGTACTTAACCAATGTGTATCCAAATACATACCATACACACGTTTTTCATAGATGTATAATGTATTTGAATATGAAGTTTAAAATAAATGCTAACAGTCATTTAGTGGTAAAATATAATAATTATTTTATTCTATTTTAATTAATTGTTTTACTCACTAGCTTATTATATTTTTTGAATCTTTTTGTCCATCTTCTTATATTCGTATAGTTTCTTTATTTTTGCGAGAAAAAGAAAACTAGAATAAAATACAAGGTTGACATATGTATTACGATTATCACCACCTTTGTTTTTATTATTTTTATTAACCTTTTATAAATCATTATTTTCATAACTGTTATCACTACAATAATTCATGGTTATTATTTTTATTTTTATCAAAACAATTTTAATAACAATAAAGAATTATCCACTTCTATAATTAGTGGTATGACTTTCATCACCACCTTTATTATTACCATTTCATTATTATCTACTAACCAATAATTATTTATTTTCAAAGTTATAATTATCACTTTCGTCACATCGTTGCCAGTTCTCTTATTATTGTCATTATCACCACCATAATTATTAAAATTAAAATAATCTATTTAAGATAAAATATTATATTTTTAGTTTTATTGTAAATGTGTATGTGCATGGTTAGTCATTCGATATTTTAGAATAAATTAAAATCAACAATAAGAAATGTAAATCTTGTATTACTATTTTTATATTAATACTATTAACATAAATTATACTTTTACTAATTATTAATACAAGTATTACATTTTTCCCTCTTACAATAAAATATAGAGTAAACTGCATTCTCTTATAGTAAAAGAAGCAATATCTATTGTCCCTTCCTTTATGTTAAAAAAATACAGTATAACGCCAGTACATTTAATTCATCACAATTAAGAAACTTCATAAATTTTAAAAGATTTTAATTAAAATATCTAGTAAATATTTTTATGTATCACATCGCTCATTCAATAATTCATTTTAAATATACATATATAGTTACAAGGCCGATTCAAAATAAAACAAGTAAAACACTCATAAATCTCTAAAAAAATAAAGCCTTAAAAAAATTAGTTCTAATATTTTTCTATTAAATTAATTGTAAAATTGTGTTTGAGAAAAAAAATCTCAAAAAAAATTTAGTAATAATATACCTATATTAAATTAATTTAGAAATGTTTAAGAAAAAGAAAGACTCAAAAAAATTTTAGTATTAATATATCTCTATTAAATTAATTATAATTTTATGTTTGACAATAAAATTTAATTAAATTATTATTAATGTTTGTTAATTCTATTAATATTAAAAATGATAATTAATGAGTTAAAAAAAATTAATACATTATAATTTTGTTTCAAAAAGAAAAAATAATGATTAGTTATTATATTTCACTCTTGTCTTTCCTTGCTTTTTTCTATCATAGAGTTTTTCTTTTGAAATTTTGATAGATTTTATTTTGTGAATTTCATGTTGTTTGTGTGTACCAATCTTTTTATCCTTATTTATGGTTAGTATGTTTTTCTTCTATTTATATTGTTGTTTTTATTCTACTTGTTGAACTTGTATTAGAATTAGAAATGTGTTTCTTTTGTCGGATTTTATGTTTTTGTACTTTTCGATTTGTAGGTTTTAAGAATTATGCTGCATATATTTTGATGATAAGTGTAACTTTTACTTGGACTCAATTGCAAAACTATAACTATGTTGGTTTAGTCTTTTGATAATGGATGAAATAAGCTATGAATACGAGTTGAAATTGTAAAATATTGTAAAAGTTAAATGAAATTAATTAGAAAAATTCAATAAATAATTTTGTATAAAAATAAAATTTAATTAAAAAGCCTCATTTTTATATTATTTTAGATTTTCCAAACCTTGAGTGGTCCTAATAGTTACATGTAATTTACTTTTAAAATATTTTTTTTAAGATAATAAATATGAATTGAAATTGCAAGATTAATCAACACAA
>Ga0214544_1009197_pt1 | contig 15677 bp, 20 predicted proteins | sample CNSS3metaG_FD_160074 | JGI IMG/M metagenome (GOLD analysis project Ga0214544, IMG submission 160074) | Root nodule microbial communities from cowpea collected in UCLA plant growth center, Los Angeles, California, USA - CNSS3 | ecosystem: Host-associated > Plants > Roots > Nodule | place: USA...
TGTTTTATTGTTACATGAACTAGTTAATTTATGAATTTTTTTCTATTAACATTATTTTCTATTAACAACTTTTAAACCATTTTAAATAAAGTTCAATGTAAAATATTAATTAAATGAACTTAATTTGGTTAAAAATATTTACTTGAAATATCAATTTTGAGGGAAATATTTGTGTACAATTATATAGAAATTAAATTTGATTTCAATTTGAAGAGGGACAAAATTGCTCATTTTTACAAAAATTGGGACTAAATTGAGACAAATTAAAATAAAGGGACCAAATTGAGACTAAGGAAATGACACCTGGCGTAATAATGACACATGTCACTATCACTGCCACATCACTATGTCACTGCCACATGGCACGATGAGAGCTTGACACGTGGCAATTTTTTTGATTTTTTTAAAAGAATTCAACAAAAATAAAAATAAAAAAGTTTCAACAAAAGAAATAATAAAAAATTCAAAACATCGAGGAACTGACACGTGGCACTCCCTCTAACGGCATCAACCTTGACTTAACGGAAAGGGCAAACATGAGACGTTTTAACAAAAAAGGGGACCAATTTGAGACTTTTAAAAATTTGGGTACCATTTTGAGATTTTGACTCCAAAATAGGGACCAAAGGCATAATTAAACCTTTTATTTTTATTATTACTATTATTTTATTATTACATTATTTTTCTTTCTGTTATTATAGTTCCATTTTGTTTTACATCTCTCATTCTAGTTTAATAAAAAAAAATAACAAAAGAAAAGAAAAAAGAAGAAAAGAAAAAAGAGAAAGAAAGTTATAGGTAATGTAAGGTCTCTTTATTATCAGACCCATACCTGTTATGCTATCATGGTTTTTGTATTGGGAATGACCTATAATAACTAGTTGGCCATGGTCATGATGGCTGAAGGAGGAGGAAGCAACATCTCCTCTCAGCCTTATCCCATAGCTCGAGATTGGAAGGTGCAGAGAAAAGTGAACAAAAAAAGGAGAGAAGGACAAAATAAAAACAGGAAGATTGATGAAAGGGGGAGGTGAGCATAATTACTATCTGTTATTTATTTTGTTTATTCCTATCGCACATGCGTAAAAATAATATAGAAGAGAGCACTAATTTTTTTTCTTACTTCTCAATTATCGAATAATGGCTACCATACAACACCAACCAAAACAAATCATCCCATCCCATTTTCCATTATCAATTCTTGCTAAGGAATCCATAACCAGCCAAAATCCACCACCAAACCCCTTCTTCATTCAAATACCGCAACCGCAACACCCCATTTCAGTGCTAAACATTCTAATCTCATCATCCCTAATCACCCACGGCCAATCGAAACAGAGGGATAAGAAAGAGTTGGGGAAACAGTGTCGGCACCATCGTCGGAGGTGAGTTAGAGCTTTGGACGAAGAACGGGCGTTAATGGCCGCGACCCTAGAGGTCGTGCAGCGGCAGCTCGACTCGTGTTTGTGAGAGCAAGGGTCGAGCATCCCTGGGTTCTCGACGTCGACGCCCCTAGGGGAAGCTGGTGTTGCCGATGGTGTCTTCGACTAGCTACGGTAGATGTGGCGATGGCAGTGGCCCTGTGTGCTTGCGCAGGTGTGGTTCGAGTCGCGCCTAAGAGGAAAGTGGGGTTCGCACGTCTTCGAGCTCTCGTCGTCAATGGCGATTGGCGTCGTCAGCCGGCTTGTTGCGTGGTGGCGTGGTGTGGTGGAGTGGTGAAGTGCTGTGGTGGTGCGGTGGCTGCAAACTTTGCAAGGGGGGAGCCGTGTGTGAGAGGAAGAGAAATAAACCCTTTCAGGGTTTTTGCTTTTTAAAAATAAGAAGTTGGGTTTGGGCTTGCATACCCATCTTTACTCCGCGCACCCCGTCCTTAATCTCTTACACCTCCCAAATCTGATAACTCGCACCCCCTATGTCTATGTTTCTCATTTTTGGACCTGTGTTTATGCATTACTCATCGCACCTCCCACATTACTCATGCACCCTACTATTGTTGTTTCTTTTACTTTTATCTTTTTTGTTATTAATTTTTTTTCTTTTTCTAAAAAAGATAAAATGAAAATATTTTAAATTATAAAAAATTACAAAAAAAATAGAAAAATCTAAAAAACGAAAGATGTTCTCTTTTGTTTTATTGTGTCTGTTTGGTCGCCCGCACCGTGTGACACTTATTTTCAAAAATACTAAAAATAGTTTTATTTCTCTTTTAGTGTTTGTCCGACCGCTCGCGTCGTGTGACACATGTTTTCAAGTAATTCAAAAATACCAAAAAATAATATAAAATTTCAAAATATAAAAACATCAACGTTTTTAAACAAAGATATCTTTTTAAGAACTACGTGATCCTTGATTCTCCATTGTGAAATATGTAGGAGCAAGGCCAGTCCTTGTCAGGTTCACCTCCAAAAAATTTAAGTCTTTTTTTTTTCAAATAGTTTTCCAAATCGTTTTTCTTAAAGAACTATGTAATCCTGATTTCTCATTTTTAATGAGAATACGTAGGACCAAGGTCAATCCTTGTCGGGCCTAAAAATCAAAAAAATATTTTTGTTTCTTTTTAGTATTATTTGTCTCTTTTTATTTAGGGAAAATTATTCTTTTGAAAACCACATGAACTTTGCATGTTGAATTAAGGGTACCGCCCTTGGGCGGGCGCTGCAGGGTGCTAACACCTTCCCTACGCATAACCGACTCCCGAACCCAAAAATTTGGTTTTTCCGCAAACTTGTCTTATTTTCATGGTTTTCCATAGTTTTCCAAAAATAACTATGGTGGCGACTCCAAATCTCCCTTTAAACCCTTTTTCTTTTTTGGTTCGTCGTCCCGTCATGATTCCGGTTGCGACAATATGCCTCGGTTATTAATTGAACTGAGGCCATAGAGTATATTTAGGGCTCAAATCCTGAACCCCCCTTTTTTCTTCTTCTTCCTCGCGCCATTTCTCTCTGCAATTGCTGTAACTCTCGTCTCTCCGTTGCCACCACGCTGCCACACCACGATCCTCAGGCCACCATTGTGGCGTCACCTCCGCTGGTGTTGAACCTCCATTTCCTACACCTCTATTTCATGTATGGCACAATTCTCTCCTTTCTCTCTAGTCTCTTTCCTTGTCACATCGTCCCCTTCGCTGGTGTTGCACCTCCATTTTGTTCATGGCCATTTCGTACACCTCTTTCTCCGTTTTCCGGCCACCGTTCCTCCAAGGTAAGTTTCCAACATGTTTTCCTTTCATTTTCTGTTTTGTATATACAGTATTTTCAATTTGGAAATTATTGCGAGAATTGATTTCCATTGGATTTGGAATTAAGTGGAGTGTTTTGAGTAATTTTATAAGAGAATTGAGTTTGAATTTAAGAGCATTGGGTCTAAAATTTAGAGCATGAATATGAATTTAAGAGGATTGTAACAACACTATAATTCAATAGGTAATATATTATGTTAAGGTTTTTGGTTGTTTTTGCTTCTTTTTTTTTGTTGTTCATGACCTTCTCTTGTGTTTTTTTTTTCTCTTGTAGCTCTCGAAAACGTGGTTATCATTGCATTGCACCATCTTCCATTGTCATTCGCTTTTTGCGCTCCCAGGTTCCTAATTGTAATATTGTCCTATAATTATTTGTTTAAATATGTTGTTTGATTTTCTTATAGTGTGAGTTAGCCTTAGTTTCCCGTTTGAGATTCATTATGAAGATTATGTATTGTCCCTGAGTTTTCATTTTGAAGAAACTACGTTTTTTTAAAATTAATATCAGGGGATACAATACTAATAATGTAAATGTATTGAATCTTGAATTGTCCAATTGACAATTTAAGAAGATTAATCACTTTTTAGTAGTTTATTAGTGCATATATATTTTAAAATACATATCTTAAAATTCATGAATATTTGTCAACTATGTTTTGTATTGATCTTCGGATGCATATTTGATTGTGGTTGATAATCACTTTCATTTCGTGTATCCTGAAGGCCAATGCGAAATGCTGGCAAAATTTTATGAAATTTAAGATATGTATTTTAAAAGTAATATGTATCAATAAAATAAAGAAAGTGAATCTTCTTGAATGGGATAGGGTCACACCTTGATTATGACGTGAGCATTGATTCAAAGATTACTGAAATTGTTCACGCAATTTCGATATATATACGTATGGATCAAGATTGGATTAATTTATCACATATCATTGTTGAGTATGAGAAATGAGTAGAAAAATCTATACAATTTGCGCAACGTTATAAGGGTAGAAGTGTTAATGAGATGAACTTTAGATGTCCTTGTATCAACTTTTTAAATGGGAGAAAGTTGAATGCAACTCAAGTTAGGGAACATCTTATTTATGATGGTTTCCTTAGAATTGTATACATGGCACGACGAATTGATAGACTTTCCAACTGTTGCCCAAACTGAACATGTTGTCGATTCCACCATGGAAGAGCGATAGGAAGAGTGAGTGGAAGAAGACAATATGGAGGACATGTGATGAGTTCAAATTTTTTCCCTCATTTAATGTTTAAATTTGGGAATTTAATTGAATTTTTTGTGCTTAAAGATTGATTTAATTAGGATTTCTGATTATTGGATTTATTGAGTACGTAAGGTAAAAATGACGTAAAAATTGATTTTAGTTTCATAAACTATTATTGGATATTCTAACGTTTGTTAATGCAGCTGAAGTTAAATTTGTATCATTAAAAGTGTGGATTTGAAATATTCAAAGTTACAAAATAGGTCCAAAATCAACATATTCTGGAAAGAAATAGTCAGGAGCTAAATGCACCCCCTGTTTTTATTTACACACTCGTCCTGCAAGTGGACCACAAAAACCTGTTCTACACCCCCAGTTTTTACTAAGTTGCACCTCTCCTACCACTTAAACTCCACTCAACCAGATTATGTCATGTGGCAATCCCCACCTTTCAAATCAGGCCAACCATATGCTGACACATGTCATAATACTTCATTCACCAAAATGACCAATTAGGCACTGCCACGTCATCATATCCTCCATCTCACACATGAAACCCTAACCCTAATTTTCATCATCTCCTTCCATCACCATGGCAACCGCCACCCTTGCCGGCAACAAACTTTTCAACCACCGCGAGGCACCGCGCACCATCATCACCACGCTTCTCCATCTCCACCGCACCTGCAACCTCCATCATCTCGTCAACCTTCACGAATCTGAGCCGCATCCTCCATTTTCGATCTCCATCCTCTCACAGTCCATCACCTGGAACAGCTTCATCTCGTTGCCAACACCACCATAATTTCGACGTTGATCTGAAACTCCATCACCACGCCTCCGCAAAGCTTCCTCGAGCACCGTCTGGACCTGCAACACAACACCAACGTGAACCAGCAACGTTCCTGCATCTCGCGTTGCGGCCACCATTCACGTTTGAGCACCTCCATTGCGCTTCACCATGCCGGAAATGGCGCACCATTCGCGCATCCAACCTGCACCACTGTTTCACATCTGCAACCGCAACAGCAGCCTCCATTCACGTAGCGAACTAGCGACGCCATCACCACTCCCATTCGTTCACGCACCTGTTGCAACCGTGAGCGAGAGCAAACAACTGCCTAAATTTGCACCGCAAACTAGGGGAGAGGAGACGTGAACCATCACCACCGTGAGTTCCATTAGCGGAAACGCGAGCAAGAGCTACCCCCACGCAGCAGCCATTGCAGAACCAAATCTGTAACCAACACGGCCACCATGCCAGTGAATTCGAGCCACCGCGCCTTCGTCAGAGAAGAAGACGCAGCAACCACCACGAGTTAGCGCTAGCAGTAGAGGAGCAGCCGTCATTGCATTTCCAATCTGCAGAAACCCTAATTCTGGAGAGAGAAAGTGCACTACCACATGTCAGGCTGCTATTGGACAGTCCAACTGGTCAACGGGTCAACTGGTCAAAGACAGCAGTCAACTCTGGTCAAAACTGCAAAAATGGTTAAATTAGAGGGGCAGAATTGGAAATTGGACAGAAATTAAGTTGCTAATTAATTAAATAAAAATAAAAGATTTTAGCAACTGACAGATAAAGCCCAAAGTCCAGTTGAAGCCTATATAAGAGACTTAAGGGAGCAGAAGCGACACAACTGACAACTTAGAACTCTTTGGTTTTGGCAGACACCGTCATCCATCACATCTCTCATTCTCTCTTTTCTTTTTATATTTCTTTTCTTTCCTTCATATCATCATGTATTCCATCAAAGCCATGGAGGGCAAAGCTTTTAGGGTTGATTCCACTGTAATTTCTTAACTGGATTCTGATGTTAGATGAATTTATGTGTTTGTTATTTTGATTATTGTTGTGGTTTTTGTTTATCTATGTCCTTTGTTTCTTAATCAAATAGAAAATAATGATTTTAAATCTACATGCATGCTAATCATATGAGTTAAAAGGTTTTTAAATTCAATTGAGACTTTACTTTGATTTTATTTAGAAACTTTCATTTGATTAAATAAGTTTTTGCCAATAATTGAGACTCTACTTTGATTAGAGGTAATTACTTTAACTAAAATTAGTCAAGACTTTACTTTGATTAATTAAGTTTTCTATTTGGCGAAGAAACAAAGGAATAGACATGATTAGGCATAGTAAAATTTAATTGAGATTGTACTTTGGTTGAATTTACTATGGATAATCTAAAAATTCTCACTTTTAATTGAGACTATACTTTGATTAAAAGTGAGAATGCCAACAAATGAATTGAGACTTTACATTGATTGATTTGTAAATCAACAACAATAATTAATTTAACAATAATCTCTAGATAACCAATGAAGAATCCTATTTTGAAAAGGCAGTGGAATTGACCTATTTACTATTATTGTGTTTACGATCTTTTATTTGCATGTCATTCATTCTTTGCATATAAAAACCCTTATATTTTTATTGTTACTAGTTTTAATTGCATTTTTCTAAGAATCAAATATTTGAGATCAATTCCGTATTCGTTGTGAGATGAATCAGGGTTATCTTAACCCTAACTATTTTTTTCACTACTAACTTGGCAGAACTGAAGTTTCTAAAGTTAAGTAGTGGTAATTTGATCGCCTAACGATAGTGATATCAAGATGATACGAGATGTTGGCTTAGAAGCTTTTGCACAAGTGTATGTGTACGAGACGATGTCTACTGATGTGGAAACTCCGTTGTATGGCGGTTCAACTAAGTTCATGCGATTATTAATAGTTTTAAGACTTATGAATTTGAAAGTGACCAATGGTTGGAGAAATAAAAGCTTCACATAATTGCTCGTGCTCTTGAATGAAATGATTCCCGAGGGAAATACTCTACCCACTCGAAACTATAACGCCAAGAAAACTTTGTCTGATGGGAAAGGGGTATAAAAGGATACATGCATGTCTTAATAATTGCATATTATACATAAAAGAATTTAAAGATTTGAAAAAATGTCCAAAGTGTGGGTCATCACAGTACAAGCGGGGAAGAAACAGTGAAGATTGTGGTCAAGTAGAGAAGGAAGGATCTACTTTGAAAGTATTCTGGTACCTTTCAATCGTGCCTAGATTTAAGCGTTTGTTTGCAAATCCTAAAGACGCTAAAAACCTTATATGCCATACAAATGAGAGAAGATGTGACGGACAACTTTTTCCTCCAGTTGATTCAATGCAATGGAAAAATATTGACCATGAATTTCCCAAGTTCGGTCAAGAATGTAGAAATATTCGTTATGGCTTAGCTACAGATGAAATGAATCCATTTGGTAATTTAAGTACAAACCACAATTGTTGGCCCGTTATATTATTCATTTATAACTTATCTCCTGGATTCTGCATGAAAAGAAAATACATGACGTTGTCTATAATGATATATGGTCCAAAGCAGGCTGGAAATGACATAGATGTATATCTAAATCCTCTAGTTGAAGACTTGAAGTTGTTGTGGGTTGATGGGGTTGAAGTATTTGATGTTGTTGCTTCTAAAACTTTCATGATGCATGCAATGTTATTTTTTCCCATTAATGACTTCTAGCTTATGGTAATTTATCGGGGTATAGTGTCAAGGGTCATAAAGCATGTCCTATATATGAAGAAAACATTGCATCCCATCAGTTGAAAAAGGGAAGGAAGACCGTGTACCTACGCCATCGAAGGTTTTTACAAGCTAATCATCCTTATCAAAGGTTAAAGAAAGCATTCAGTGGACATCAAGAGAATGACAAAGCACTAACTTCATTAACTGACCTTCAAATTCATGAAAAAGTTAATAAAGTACATCATGTATTTAGTAAAACGTCCATGAAGTCATCTGCATCCAGCCCTTAGAAGAAAAAATCAATATTCTTTGATATTCCATATTGGTCAAAGTTACAAGTTAGACATTGCATAGATGTCATGCATGTAGAGAAGAATTTTTGTGATAGCTTGATTTGTACACTACTTAACATTTAGGGAAAGTAAAAAGATGGAGTATGTTCCTGCAGAGAACAAACAAGATAAGTTAGGCACAAGCGTCACCTTACCCATGTAGTCCGTTATCTCTTCAGTTGGCTTCTTCCTGCTTGATACATGTCAGCTTGGACCCAGAGGGGGTTACCTGCAGAAGGGACTCTGAAGCTCAAGTGAGTCAAAACTCTCAAAAAGGTCAAATCTGTGATTAATGAATGCCTACCTTTAATTATTGGGGTCCACGTCTATTTATAGAGCATTAATTATGTCTGGTTATTCTATAGGTCGGGCCTTGGCTTGGGCTTTAGCTGTAAGTGGGCCTGGGCCCTAGCCCAGGCCCTTAGGACCTATTGAACGCTGGGGGGTTTCATTATACTGAGTTTGCTGGAGTAGTCAGTCTAGGCCGGGTACTTACCTTGACGACTTATGTTGGTTATATGAGGTCTAGGTTGTTCCTCTAGATGTTTAGGTTAGAACTGGTAAAACTTAGGCTAACTCGGCCTAGGCTGAATACTTGACTAGGTGTGGTACAGAGTAAATGCTTGTTTGGATTTGGTTGAAATGAAGATCCGAGAAGACTTGGCACCAAGGGAGGTTGGTAGGCATACTTATTTGCCCCCTACATGTTACACTATGTCCAGACAAGAGAAGATAAGTTTTTGCTTATGTTTAAAGAGTGTCAAGGTACATCAAGGATACTCTTCAAATATTCAAAGTTTAGTGTCCATGCAAGACTTGAAGCTTATTTGCCTAAACTCTCACAATTGCCACATCTTAATGCAACAATTATTATTTGTAGTTATTTGTGGAATTTTACCAAAAAATGTTAGACAAATTATAACGCATTTATGTGCATTCTTCTCTTCAATTTGTAGCAAAGTCATTGATCCTTTAAAGTTAGATGAACTTCAAGCTGAGATTGTTATCATCTTGTGTAAGCTAGAGATGTTTTTCCCTCCATCATTTTTTGACATCATGGTACATGTACTTGTTTATTTGGTGAGAGAAATCAAGTTTTGTGGACCAGTATACTTAAGATGGATGTATCCCATTGAATGTTACATGAAGATTTTGAAGGGTATGTGAAAAATCAATATCATCCAAAAACTTCAATATCTTCAGATTACATGGCAAAAGTAGAATTGATAGGAGTTCCTCAAAGATCATGGTTGAACAGGTGTTCTATAAGTAACAACATTCGAGGTGTGAGTGTGGTTAGTAAAGATCGTGAAGAGTTGTTGCAAGCACACCTATACATATTGAACAACACAGATGAGGTAATGCCTTACTTATTTGCACACAAAGTCATTGTGAAAGAGAACAATCCAAGACAATTAGAGAAATGGCCATGATGGAGCATAACAGAACATTCATGCCTTGGTTTAAATCTGAGGTTTGGAAAGATTCACAATGTTCTGAGACTTTGATGTGGTTAGCGAATGGGTTAAAATTTGATGTCATCTGTTGTACAAGTTATGAAATCAATAATTGCACATTCTATACGAAGTCTCTAGATGATAAAAGCATAGTATAAAATAGTGGAGTCAATCTTGAAGCTGAGCCGCTACAATTTTCTACATCTAAAGATTAAAATCTTGTAGTGGGATCAATGACATACTATGGTGTAATACAAGAGATATGGGAGGTTGATTATACCATGTTTACTATTCCATTGTTCAAATGTAAGTGGGTTGACAATAAGAGTGGTGTCAAAATGGATGAATCAGAAATGAATCTAGTTAATTTTTGAAAGGTGGGTTATCGAGACAAGCCATTAATCATGGCACAACAAGCATCTCATGTTTTCTATGTTAAAGATCTTGTGTCTAAACATTGGTTTGTCGCTCTTCATGGAAAAAAATAGATTGATCCTAATGAAGAGAATCTAAGTGATCTTAGTATTGTTGTCACCCACCCATTCAGAAGAACAATAAGTGTTGATGACATTCATCTAGTTAACGATGTAGATGCAATTCGAAAAGATCACGATGAAGGATTATACATATGACCAATCAATAACTTTATGTATGAATTTCATGTTCTTGTTAAAATTTAGGTGTTTTGTTAAATAATGTGTTATATGTTATTTTATATGTTGCTTATTAATGTTTTTTATGTTTTCATTTCACAGATATATGGTTGAACATCATACTTCATTAGAGGATGAAACACCTACTAAGAGACCCACCAGAGAAGCCACTAGGGTGAGACAACTCTTGATTAGAAGAGTTAAAGGTCAGAAAATACCAATTAATATTAACGTCGACACTAGAATGCCTAAAGGTCGTTATGCAGACATCTTCAAAAGCTATTTAGGAATGTTGGCACAAGAGAGAATATCAATCCTTACTCCATCTTTTGATCATGTCACTGAAGTTGATCGGGAGATGATATGGTAGGATTTATTGGTAACTAATATTAATATTATTAACCTTATAGTTTGATTTTGATGATAATATGTTCAATATTATTGATGACATTTTCTATATTGTAGCTAATGTAACATCCCTAAGGAATATTACTAATATTTAATATATATAATAAGAAATAAAAATAAATGCCTCATTTAATATAATACCATTTCCCAAAAACACGAGAAATTTAAAACTTTAATACAATGTAATAAAAACAGGAGTCCATAATTATAAAACTGAAGTAATATTCAAATGACTCCTTAAAGGGTTACAAAATTATCTCAAAACCAAAATAATAAATATATATACAAAATCCCATGCTATCCCTCGCTCCGAGTCTATGCATCTCTTGACCCACCTGTCACCTCATCTTCTTTCAGATAACAAGTTATCCGAGCCACACACACACAGAAAGGGTGTGTTATGCACAATATATAAACAGATACATGAAATAAATATGCCACCCCTCCCAAAATAACATAACTAAAATTTCATGATTTTCAAATTACCCAACCATGACCTCATAGTCCTTCATGAGTCATATACATGAACTAGGTCTTAGGACTTCACTATGCTTCCACGAAACTAACCCATTCGTGGTCCAACCCTATGAGCCTAACCCGCTCATAGTCCTGCCCTACAGACTCCTCGTCTGTAGTAAATCATCCAAGCCTCCTCAACTTGGACCCTGGCACGCACGTAATCACCATACTATGGACTCCTCGCCCAATAGTAGCCGACGAGAACATAACAGTTCCTTGCCCATCGTGCGCCCGACACATGTAATCACCATACCAAGGACTCCTCGCCCATTAGTAGCTGACGGGAACTCAACCAATTCCATGCCCATCATGTGTCCAACCATCAAGCACATCACAAACCCCTATTGGACTTAGTCCCTCAAGCCCAAACACCACACCACATGCATATACTTCCTATACTTAGGAAAAAGTAGCCAAATAACACCCATGGAAATTCGCATAAACTCGTTTAAGCCAGGGACTCTCGCGCAAGCTAAACCCTTAGCCTCGCTTAGGCTAGTCCACCTCGCCTGAACGAGCTCAAAAACAATGGTCTCACCACGTTATCTCGCTTAGGCGAGCTCTTCTCGCCTGGGCGAGTCACACCTTCGCTCAAAATAACACACAGACCTCGCTTAGACGAGTATTCGACAAAAAAATCACCAATGCACTTCGAGAACTCGCTTAGGCAAGCCACTCTCGCCTAGGCGAGAGTGTCCATCGCTCAAAACTCAAAACTTCTCGCTTGGACGAGAAGTCACGCTCAAAATGGTACAAGTTTTCATCGTGATCTCACTTAGGCGAGCCAATCTCGCCTAAGCGAGACTATATTTCGCCCAAACCCCACCTTGGTCGTCTGATCGAATTGCTCGACTCTGAACGCTGAATGGACTCTTGCTTCTCCCTTATGTTGCTAGATAACTCATTTTTGTTAACTTCTGAATATAATCTATCATTTTAATGCCTAAAAATGAATTTATTTTCTTCTTAAGCGTCATTGGTAGTTACTTATGGTTTCCCTAAGGGAGAACCTTGCTTTGTGGTTTTGCTCTTTGCACCACCCTACCCCCAACCATCTTAGACAAGTGATAGATTGGTAAGAACCTCAATGTTAATCTTATGAATATGACATGTTATATAAAAGTATGCTAACTTATTCCCTTTATCATAGTTCAATTGTTGGACATAATGATGAAGGATTGACCCCAACCAAGGATGGAGGCACATGCTTAAGAAGACTAAGCATGTTTAGAAAGGAAGTTAACTAATCCTTCATCCCTTTCATTGTGTTTGTTATTTTCGATTCCCAAAGTTGACTTAGTTAAATCAACTTTAGTTGACTTGTTGACCTTTTACTAGGTTTGACTTATTGATTATAGTTGACTTGACTTAAGCCAACATGTTAATCTATGTTTATTTTCTTTGTAGGTTAATTAGGAGTAAGAAAGCAATGCTAGGTGGCGCATAGTGATTGGGGAGCATAAATGATGTGGAGGAGACAGTGAAACAAAGGCATAGAGCATAAAGTAAAATGCATGAAGCAAGTGTACCTATGTACCTTTGGTCTCCTTTGTTTTTAGCACACTTTGGCCACTTTTTGGAGACATATGAGACACATTCTTTGTCTCCTTTTGTACTAGAACGAAATTAGCCTAGCACACACCATAGTTAGGTCTTTTGTCTCTCATTTTTGTAACCTTATTTGACCTAGTTTCTAGAAGCTAGGGTTAGGTTTTTGTAGAGACATCCTTAGGTATCTTTTATTTGCTTAGAGGCCCCTAAACTCTTCTATATAAGGGGTGCTCCTAGGCATGTAAAATGGTTGAACATTTTGAAGTAAAAACACTCTTGTGTCTCAACCATTTGTGAGAGTTTCCTCCCTTGGGAGTGAATACTTTTAAGCCTTATCTTGCATAGCAAGTGGCGACACACATCCATTCAAGGTTGTCATGGCTTCTAGCCTAGCCTTGTAGTGGCATGCTTCTCACATTTTTACCATTTATTTCCTTTCCATTTTATGTTTTCTTGTTCCTTTAATTGTTCTTGGTTTCTATGGTTTATGTGCTTTCCATTTCCTATTTGTTTTGAATCAATCCATCATCTTCTTCTCTTGAGCTTTGTGAAAGGAACCTTCACATCTAGATAGCATGCTTTCTTAATGTCCAATGGGGATTTCACTTAGCTTTCTTAATCAACTCACACCATATTCAATAATCTTAAAAAGGAACAAGATAATCCTTCATCACATAACATGTTGTTAGGGAGATAACGGCTAAGGCCAAATGTGTTGCATGGTGTTCTCTCTAGGTTTGATATTTCTATCCATATATTTATAATTGTTTGATTGTATTTTTTTCTTTAATTAATTGTAATGTTGTTGATATAATGTAGTGTAATAGACAAACTGGCTCATATGAGTGTGGTTACTATATAATGCAATGCATGACAACCATTGTGCATGCTTGTATTAAAACTAATTGGGAAACCATAATATATATTTGAATTAAAACGAATACTTTGCAATATTGTCTTTCTATATACTAACTTAATTTAATGTCTTATTTTGCAAATATTCAAGATTCCTGCCCTATTCCCCATGAAGTCCATAAACTTTGGTAGGATAGCATGTGCAAAATTTCTAATTCAGATGTACAATAGTATTGATTAGGATAGTATTTGGATTGTGGATGACTTTCAATTGTCTTGTAAATGTGTTTGGATTGTGGATGTTTCATAAAATATTATGTTCTTGTCTACAGTGGTTTCTGAAAAAAAAAATGAAGGTTTAAATGTGGGAATTATCATAAAACAGAAAACGTATTTAAAAAAAAACAGTACATTAAGCCTCGGTTCTTACCATAACCGAGGCAAAAGCGGGGTGTATGGCCTCGGTTCAGGCCACAACTGAGGCCAAAAGCTCCTCGAATTTTTAATTTAATTATTTTTTTTAATGTATGGGTTCGGTTTGACAAGAATCGAAGAAAAAAAAAGTGTCTATGACCTCGATTTAAACTACAATCGAGGACAAAAGCTCTTCGAATTTTTGATTTAATTAAATTTTTTTTATTTATGGATTCGGTTCGGTACAAAACCTGGGCAGAAAAGTTCCTTATATGGCTTCGGTTGATAAGAACCGAGGCAGAAAGGGGGTAGCCAAATATGCCTCGATTCTGGAACTGGCAGAATATGAAAAACAACCGGGGCCAAAAGATCTTACAACAGTGGTGAAGTTTACAAATCGAGTTTACGAGTTGAGTTTCCGGGCTGACTTTATGGGTCACCTTTACGTGCCAAGTTTACTAGTCATTTTTACAGGTTACGGGTGCAGTTCACAAGTCAAGTTCACCGGTTGAGTTTACAGGTCGAGTCTTCAGGCTAAGTTTACGAATTTGGTATTTATGTTAAGTTTACTGGTTGTATTTACAGGTTGAGTTTACAAGTCCAATTTATGGGTCGAGTTTAGTAATTAACTTTACGAGTCGAATTTATGGGTCCAGCTTACAGTTTGAATTTACTGGTTGAGTTTACAAGCAAAGTCTACGAATTGAGTTTAAGTGCTAGAGTTACAGGTTATAATTATGAATCATCTTTTCCTGGTCAAATCGGTTGGTCGAGTTAACGAGTCTAGTTGAGAGGTTGATTTTTTCTGGATAGGTCTAGGGGACAAGGTGACGGGACGAATTTACGAATCGAGGCTATGAATCGTTATTACGATTTGTGTTTTATGAGTCAAATTGGTTAATCGAGTTTGTGGGTCTAGTTCACGAGTCAATTTTTTAGGTTGATTTTACGGGTCGAGTTTTTGTACGAAGGTTTCGGGTCATCATTACCAATCCTATTTTACAGGTCGAATGAGGTGGCCGAGTTTACAAGTCTACTTAACAGATTGATTTTTTGAACTTACTTTATATTTTTTTATTTACGGGTCAAGTTTACAAGTAACTGTCACGACTCGAGTTTACGAGTTGTCTTTTATAAGTTCAATTTTTTAGTTGAGGTTATGGATTGAGTTTGCAAGTCCAGTTTAAGGTGGAGTTTACGAGTCGTGATTATGAGTCGTATTTTACAGGGTCGAACTTTTTGGTTAATTTACGAGTCGTGTTTTCGTTTCGAGTTTACTGTCAAACTATATGGGTTGTGTTTACGAGTTGAGTATAAGGTGGATTTTATTGGATAGGATTAAGGGGAGAGTTTATGATGAAGGCATGACCACCTCCTTAGAAGCTCCCTCAAGAAGGATCACTAGAAGCATGTCTAGAGGGGAGTCTTCTATTCCATCACCTTTATCTTTGTTTTGCATTACTTTAGTTTGAATTCCCTA
>Ga0214544_1009201_pt1 | contig 15672 bp, 11 predicted proteins | sample CNSS3metaG_FD_160074 | JGI IMG/M metagenome (GOLD analysis project Ga0214544, IMG submission 160074) | Root nodule microbial communities from cowpea collected in UCLA plant growth center, Los Angeles, California, USA - CNSS3 | ecosystem: Host-associated > Plants > Roots > Nodule | place: USA...
AGGCCTTTTCAGTGTCACCCAGTGAAGCATAACCTTGCATAAGAGTTGTATATGTGTGTTCATTCGGTCCAATGCCTGCCAGATTCATTTCATCCAATATTGCTACAGCCTTGGCCATCTGCAAGAAATGTAACATTATTTACAGAAAAGGTTACATAATGTATGACCACTAAAACAAGAAACCTAACAGAAAAATCCCAGAATATCTATTGTAATCCAATCATACTAAGCAAGAACTTGTTAAGACAGAGACAGTTTGATAAGTGAAAAGACAACCTTTCGTTGAAGAGTATAATCCTCATCGATTAATAGTTTCATCTAGACAACCCATGGTTTGGATGATTAGAAATAATAATAAATTTTGATAAGCTAATCATAGTCTCTCTAAGTGTGTATTAAGAAAAAAATAAAAGTTCTTATGATTAAAAGTGATTTGATCAGTTAAAGCAAGATCGTCTAGAGTATGTACAATACAACAGTATAGAGTATGTACAATACAACGATTAAATGATGACCATCAGAGAGGGTCCACATGAAAGCAATAGACATCGAAACCACACATATGTACAACAATTAGACGATGACTATCACAGGATGTTAATATAAAATCAATTGAAGCTATTGACACGTGTACAACACAAGATTCAAATTTCATTTGCTACTATTTAATCTTCACCAAATGCAAGTAACGAATTTCCACAATGATTGTAAAACAGTAAATCAACCTTTCCTTAGTTTGTGTGATTAATTTGTTGTTAGTAAGACAGAGATGTTCAGAAGAAAAGTTGTCCTTGCATATTAAGTTGAGTGCAACAAAAGAAGATATCAAACAAAATGGTATCATCCTCTGCTAAAGTACTGACAAGGGAAAAAATCAACATGCAAGCTTCAACGGTCTTTTTCAAGATGCCTATAAATAGAAGTTTCTCCATGTAAAACGAACCAATGATCTTCCGTAAAAAATCAATGCATTGTGCCTTAGTTGTTGCCAAATCTTTTAAATGCTGAATCTATATAGACAATCTAATAGGCAATAGACAGAGTGACATTTCTTAGTAAACCCCTCACTTTGTGAAATGTATTCTCTGAACAAAGAGTGACCATAGGTCATATCCTCTCATAAAAGAAATTTCCTTACAATCTTTCAAACAACTTTGTTTTGTAGCCAAGAGTAGCAATAATAAAATACTCGGGAAAACCAGAAGTAACTTAGTGCTAAAGAACATTTGTGTAAGAAATGGCCCATGTGAATAAGTTCTTGAGACTGCTATCTTCAGTATCAATAAGAGATAGCACTTTTTATCGTCAATGGTTAGCCTTTATTTTAGTGTTTCCCCAATTCTTTCAAGTAGGCAGAATTGTTGAAATCTTATAACAGTAAGAAGCAATGGAAGCCAGTGTATGCAACAGCTGTGCCAATTTTAAATTCATAGCAATCAATTAAAAAGTTTACAGCTACCAGAACTTCAAGAAAGAACTAAAACTAAACAAATTCAGGCGAATTTAATTCCTTTCTAGAAAGTGCATTATAACTACTGAGTATACCACAGTTAGCTCATTGGCTATTTTTATTTATTTTTTGAAAATTGAATAAATAAACATATAAAGGTAAGGAAAAGTAAAGACCAAGTCATGTCATTTGCTTATTATAATAAACAATTGTTTATCAACCTCAGGTTACCTGGCGCTTCTCAACAAGGCCAAGAATCAGAGCATTATATGTGTGTACTGTGGGAATGCAGCCACTCCTCCTCATCATATCAAATACCTCCAGGGCTCTCCTCATCTCTCCAGCTCTTGCAAAACCATGTATAATGGGCAAAAATGTGCGTGTAGTAGGTCTATGTCTCTCCTTCTGCATTTGCTTCACCATACGAATAGCGCGATCCATATTACCCATTCCACAAAAGGCTGTTACAATGTTATTGTAGAGAACTACATCGGGCTTCAAACCAGTCTTAGTAAAATCTTCAAAAATGGAGAATGCATTAGCCCAATCTTTTAACTTCAAGAATCCATTGATCAACATAGAGTATGTCTTCATGTTATGTTCTATGCCACTCATTTTCATCATTTTGCTTATTTCCAATGCTTTAGAAACTTTTCCTATCTGAAAAAAAAAGATAACAAAGATTGGCATCAACAAGCAAGAACTACTGATGGCATATACATTTACTTGCTTGACCAAAATTGGGTATCAAATATAAACAGATTGGACATGATGGGCAGTTTATTAGCTGGAAATGAATTGTCTATCAAGTATTGATTTCATGGGCTTTGCAAGGGATTTGATTCAGAATTGAAAACATTGATATTGGATCATTGTATTTCAAAGATAGTATGACAGGCTTAAAAGCTGTTCTGACAAAATTAAAAGAAAAAAAATGTTTAACTCCTCAAAACTTTCATAGCTTTCAAAAACTAATTATAATTATAACAGAGTGCAAGGATCAAAGTGAGGATTAATAGTTGATAACAGAGACTTACTTAACAGATAAATAAAAGGATTAATAATTGCAGGGGAGCTTATTTTTCTTCATGAGAATGAACAACTTTTGTTCAAATTGGTAGATTGACGCTTGATGTTTAAACCTAAGAGCTCTTGTCGTCAAACATCCAAAGTCTCACTGCTTCCCATTCCTAGAACATCATTAAATAATTGATATTTCCATATATTTGAAATTTATACTAATCTTAATATGAAGGGTGCCTTAAATAATGTGAATTTTATTGGTATGATCCACATGATAAGACAAAACATGAGGTTTGCGCACTCATATCTTTAGGGAACTATTGAGTGAATATGCTTAGCCAATTTTGGTCTTAGTTCAAAGAGCTGTGCTTGGTGGGATAATATACCTTCTTTTGTTATACCCCCAACTTTCGCTAGCCAATTTGTTAACTTCCTTATTATACCCCCACTATTATTGTTTTCATATCCTTTATTTTATGGATTGGGGTGCGGTGGATTATTATTAATTGTGGTGTAATAGTTGGGATGGCAAATTGTGATGCTTTAGCAGTACCATTTTATTAAAAATAAATAAATGTATATGATAGGAACTTCAATAAAATGTGTACAAGAAAATCAGGCAGTAACTACTGGATATATAAATGATCCAATTAATGTAGAATGTTATGTCTTACCTTGGTGTAAAGATTAATGAGACAGCCATAACTGACAACTGATGGAGAGAAACCACATTCCTTCATCAAAACAAAGAAATAGTTTTGTGTCATTTAATGAAGAGTGCAACAATGCATAACAGTTTTACATACCAAATCCAAATAAATCAGTGATTATCTGAGTAATATAACACAGGCTAAATTAAAGGGTAAATTTTAAAAAAAAACCAGAGACAATTGTGTTAAGAAACAAAACTTAAAGGGTACATGTATACTTGATGAAATAACTCTAGACTATAATAAAACAACTGGGAATTGTTACCACCTTTTTCTTTTAAAAACTACAGACATAGTAAGAAAAACTGTTAATATCTGCATGGTGACAGATAAATTCATTGAGAAACAAGCTGGACAATGTAAAAAAAAAAAAAAAATCTATAATGAATTTATTGTGTTTGAGATCCCACATCAACTATTGATATGATCAACTATAGTATATCATTAAATGTAAATCTCACCTTACAAGGTAGTTTAGTAATGAGTTACGCCTAAAACTCATCTTCTAAGATGAGATCAAAACTTATCCTAACAAGGTTTGCTAATATATCTTGTCACTTAGTATCGAAATGTTATTGGACTACCTAGAAATATCACGTCTCATTCTCAATATGTCTAATTCTTGGCTTGAGGGAGTGTATTGGAGATCTCATATAGACTATAGATATGACAAATTGTAGTATATAAGTGAATCAAAACTTTATCTTACTTGCTAGTTTTGTGAGATTGAGTTAAGTATAAAACTCACCTTCTAAGAGATTCGAAAATAAGTTGAATCACCATATTCAAATGTGGAGTTGTCAATTTGACTCATAGCCCATGAATCAAATCCATCCCACTCCTAAAATAAGCCCTCTTTTATTAACCCATCAAATGAGTGGGTTGAAAAAGCCCCTACCCCAAGGTGAAACTAGGTTTGACCCACTATAACATTAAAATAAGACTTCAATTAACTCCTACATATTGTTAGAATTGCATAAGTCCTTAAAATATTTTAAATTGAGATGGATCCCCAAATATTTCATATTAATTGTAAATTGATACTTAATATTTATTATATGCAACTTAACTGCGAGGTTAGGGCTCAGCCTGAATCGTGCTCGACTTGGTCTCACCTGCCTAGCATGGGTTGGACCTAATCCAACTAGACTTTTCTTGACTTAAATTGTAAGACCCTAGAAAATTTAATTAAGTAGAATAATGAAATTGATGAGTTAAGTTTAAATTATAATTTTTGGGATGAGTAAAATTATCAAACAAGTTAAATAATTCATTTGGTTAGAGTACTTGGGTAACATATGTTCAGTTCAATTTTTTTTTTTAAACAATTTCTAAAATTTATTTTGGAATATTTATGAAGTTGAGCTTGTTTCTTTGGTCTTTGAGAAAAGTAATAAATGTCAAATAAGACCTAAAGTGGTGATTAGGGTTTTTCTTAAGTAAGGGCTTTGGGATAGTCTATATTTTTGGGACAGTGTCGTTTGGGAGTGGGTAGGGTAAAAGGAAACACAAAAGTATCAAGAGTTAGAGCAGGAATAACAATCCAGTGAGGGGAGCTAACTGTTTTAGTTGTTTTAACTATTTTATTTGTTTAAACTTGTTTTTGTATCTTATTTGAGAATTTGAGAATATATATAACGAGTTTTGGTGGCATATTGATGTGGTGTGAGAAACCTTGTATCAACAAAGGATGATTGTTGACATGTTTGGGTGTGTGTGTCTCTCAGCAAGAGGTTACGTCTTGGGCTCTTTGATGACACTCCTTTCACGTGCTTAATGGAACAAGGAGGCTCCATGGCTTGATGTAGCAAAAGATAAGTGCAGAAAGTTAGTTTCGGTGGTGGTGAAGAAACTCTAAGAACATTGGGTCAATCTTAGAGGAGGAAGGCTAGAGGAGATTCAAAAAGAAGCTCTAGCTAAGTGACTCTCAAGTGCAAGTGTGGAGTGATCTCAACAACATATCCTTACACATTCAAGAGTGATTTTACAAGTGATGGTCTCATTTATAGTAGAAGACAAGCTCCAAATGCAACCTAAATGTGCACCGAAATTGAATGTAAATGCAAGCTGAAAAATGGCGCCTAGATCTAGATCTAACCTCCTAGATCCACAATTCTCAGATCACTAACCACATGGCATGGTCACGCCTCGCATCATTTACAACATGTGACAAGCTAGCAACATTCTCAGCCTTGGCTTTTTAAATTGGGCTTGAATGGATCCAATTTCAAAAGCTAGGTGAGTTATGGTCCAATCTACTTTCTAGACATTTTACAATTTATTTTGAAAGCATGGTCTAAACGCTTGGCCCAATTTAAATCTACACTAACGGACTAGGACAAGCCCACAAATCTTGATATCTTCCTTGGCCTATGAAAATAGCATTTGAAGCCCATGAAGCCCATTGGACTCTTGAAGCTCCATCTCTTATATCCTTCTCATCATGCCTCTAGTGATTGGGCCTATGCTTGGGCCCAAGTCATCATTCTTGGTAAACTCTACATGGTGGTAAAGCTGGTTAACTTTGCCCGTGAGTCTCTCCAAGAGAGTATTGATGAGTGAACTTCGTCCGAGACTTTGGGAGCAATGAGGGGTTCTAGCTCTAGTGGTGAGTGAATGATTGGTAAATTACATGTGTGGGTTGCAGTTGAGAACCTGATATTTGCGTAGTTCTCGGCGCACGAAAGGCTGAAAACTCTGTGAGAGGGTGTAACAATTGCGGAAGTAGTTTATCAGGTGGTTTTGTACGAGTCGATGTCTTGTGTTCAGACCATTTGTGTGTTGAACTTGTGTGCGAGATCATGAGTGGTTGCATTGTTGCTTAGATAACATGTTTTGAGCTAGGTTATGATCATGGGTCAGGTTAGAATGTTGGTTGAGGGATATAATGTGAATTTTATATTGTTTAGTTGTGAATTATGAATGTAAGGTTGGTTGTTTGTATATTATCTTACCCTTATTTTATTTATGTGACTCTAATGATCGTATTTTTATACATGAGCAGATGATCTTATCGGTGCTGAGGAAAATCCACAACATTAGAGAAAGTGGTTAATATTGAGAGATATTTGGGAGAGCATTTTAGTCTTAGGTTTTTCCTTTTCAATAAATTCCATGTTTTTAAAACAATGTTTATTTATTTATTGAGATTTCAAATAAGAGATGAAAAGTTCTATTCTAATTATGTAATTTTTGTTAATTATAGATTCTAGGATGTGAAAATTTGGGATGTTACATAAACCCAACCTCACTTGGGTCCAACACGACTCAGCCTGACACTGATCCCACTTGAGCTCGGTCTAACCTGACCAACCTTAACTTGAGCTTGACTTAGTCCCACTCATCTTGATCTGGGCTAGGCCTGACCCAGCCTAACATGGGGAGGTGAGCTAATCTACAATGGTTGCCACCAACGATGAGTGAAGATTCTCCATGACTTGCTCTTATGTGAAAACCTATAGCTAGAGAGTGGAAAAAGCATGGCTGGCTGGGAGATTTTTTGATACTTCAAGTCCAAAAATATCATTGATTCAATACTATAAGTGATGAGAAACAGAGATGATAGCTGCTGTGGGAAGAATATCATGTTGTGGAAATGAACAAAACTTATAAAATCACTAAAGCACTAATGTTATCTTGAAAAGTATATGTGAGTAATGGGTAAGACAAAAACTAGCGTACAGCAAAAAACACAAGACAGCATTTACCCTCTTTTGAAGAGAATCCTACACAATCTGGAATGTTTATGTTTAAGTCATCCTATAGTATTCAACATTCTTATGGTGTGGGACAATTTCTTTTAAAGATACAATTGATGACAGCAAAATAAACACATAACATACTGTTAGAAGTGGGCTTTAAGCCTAACTCAACCCCACAAAATCGACTTATAAGGTGAGGATTGCACCCACTTATATATTGTGAATTGGCCTTATCTTTAGTCGATGTGGGACTTCCAACACACCCCCTCACGCCGAGGTATATTCATCTCGTGTGTGGGACAAGAAATTAATGGGTGGTCCGTTAGCGGCCCGATATCGGGTGAAACAGAATGTCCAAGAAAATTCACTAGGATAGGCTCTAACTTGGTTCTGATACCATGTTAGAATTGGGCTTTAAGCCTATTGATTATATTTGTAACAAGCTTGGCACATACGATTTGTATGCTCCAGCTTGAGGGAGAGTGTTAGATATTGTTTGATATTATTAAGATATTGTTAGATATTGTTAAGCACAATATCAAACAATATCTTCTATTTACTCTATTTATTTTCAGTTACTCTTTTTAATTGTACCTCTCTCTATTATAAATAGATTACCCTATGTGTGGTTTATACACAAGGGAGATTAATCTCAAACCCTATTTTCTTTATTTTCAACACATACCAAAAGTAGAAACTAGAAAGACTAAACTATTGGTGATGAAAATGATAAACTAAAAGGAGCTTATACCTTTAGTCTGTCAAACACAACCAAGCATTTTTCTTCATTACCAATCATTGTATAACCATCCATCATGGTATGATATATGTCAATGGGAGCATCTATCCCTTGTTCTTCCATCTCCCTCACCAAGGCTTCAGCTCGATCCATATTGCATGTCTGACTGTAAAATGCATCAGGATATCAAAAACAATGAGAGAAAAGAAGGAAGAAAATTGAATAGAAATGGCAATCATTTGAAAATGAACAAAAATTAGAAATTTACAGAAACAGAAATGTAACTTAATAGACAGAAACATTAAACACACTACTGAATAATTAACTGGTTTTGTTTAACTTTTTACCCAACATTGAATTAACTGACAACTTGATCGGCAGTTTTTTTTGTCTTGGCAAATATTGATACTAACATTATGTTTATAGTCCTTCAAAATATAGGATAAATCTAATATTGGTCCCCATTTAAAAAGAAAACAGTTTAGTCTCTCAAATATAAACAAATATGGTTATAGTCCCTAAACACTAAATTGGAGGGCTGAAATGATTTTTTAGAACAGCTTTCAGTCCCTCAAATTTATTATTTAGTACTAAAACCATTTTTTTTTTCAAATTTGAGACACAAAAATCAACTTTATTTGGAGAACCACAAGAAGATTCACCCCAAATTTAAGGACTAGAAATTTAATTAACCTATTAGTATTTATTTCCCAGATAAAGGTTTCACAAGAAAAATATGGAAATGACAAAAGTAAATTTCGAGGAAATTTCTCCATTTAGCAATGATCTACCCAATACCTACAGCACATGACAATTAAAGGTCTATCACGCAAATAAAAATGAACCCTTGAAAGAAATATGAATGATTACCAGTGCGCATAAATTATGCTCCCATAAATGACAGCATTTAAAGATGGCAGCTTCTCTTTTGCCTCCTTAAACCAATGATCTGCAGCACTTCCAAAACAACATCAACTAGTTATCTCCGTGATACAAACTGATGCATTAATCTGAACTCATTCATTAACAGGCCATCAAACTATTTCCCATATAGAACTAATCAAAACTTTCACACAAGCACCACGAAATGTGAGACTGAGGTTGTTTAAATATGAAAAAATAGAAATCAGGAAGAAACCAGAAAATTCAAAGATAAAAATATCCAATCACTTAGACATCAGAGAAAAACAACAAACCCAACCATAGCAGTACACTTCAGTCTTCACACTTTGGTGGTTGGGGATGAGAAGACCAAGTGAGCACAACAGTAAGTGTTGCAACGTTAAAGTTTACCAGGCTTTTATGGGGAAAAAAGTAGAAGGGCCAAAAAAATGACAGAGTTACTGATGGCATCTAACCTACATAAATAACTTTCACAATAAAGTATATACAGGTCTATGGCTTCCTTAAAAACTGGAAAAATAGGCATTGTATTTCTAAAGTCCAGGGGCAATCAGCAGCTACGATTCCATTCTGGATATGTTCACTGAAGTTTTGAAAGTTTACTTTTTATTGTTTGGATTCAGTTTCTCCATTACACAATAAATACAATGTTTTTCCACTAAAAGAAAAAAATGGAATAGAAACTATCCTTTCAAGATTCATCCCAGTGCACTGCTGAACTGACCAAAATGATAGTTTTGGACTAGTCACACGAGATGCACAAGAATCATCATTGGCACCTTTCATTTTTTTTTCCCTTTGGCATGGTATCAGAGCTGAACAACAGAGTAGTCTGAACAACATTGTTCATAAATTTAAGATAAAATTCAAAAATTCAGCACATCTAAAGTGGGCATGCTTACTAACCATACATCAAGCCCAAATTAATGGGGCAAGTTAGAGAGAAAAAAACTCACCAAACCATATATAACTTCACCTAATAGCTTAATCTACAAGGATAATGGGTACATGACCAAAAGAAAGAAAGAAATAACTAACAAGCAGAAACAATACTTCAACAAAAAGATTCAATAATGGCCAGAAATTTATCTGGTTTACATACTCAGCATTGGCCATTCTAGCAAATCCTCCCACAATTATACTGTATGTCACTATAGTGATTTCAATGCCCTCTTCCTTCATCTTTCTAACACAATGTAAAGCTTCTTCCATGTCTCTACCAACTGCATAAGCATGAATCAGACTGCAAACATTTAACATGCATTAATTACTAAGGTCAGAAGAAACAGCAAATATTGTGCTTTTTAATTTAACTTTGAAGAGAAGAAAGAGTTGAAAAAACTAGGATAAACTCTCCTTAAACCAAAGAACAAAATAAAAACGGAAAAACATAACAAATACAGAATTCCAAATAAAATCCCTAAAGAAGTATTAGAGTTCTAGAGAGAGAACAAAAGAGAAATAGAAAAGGTAATTTGTATTGATGAAAAGTTACTTATGTGATAACAAGGTGGGATTCCAAACACCATCTCACCAAAAATTGGACATCTCAAGCATGAAACTAGATATTTGAGGGTGGTTCGATAGCAACCCAATAGTTGGTGACATGATATAGACCCAATAAATTTTGTTAAAATAGACTTTGATACCATCATAGAAAGTGGACTTTCAGCCTGATTCATCCTCACAAAAGTATTTGTAAAGTGAGGTTTGCACTCACTTATATATTACAATTTAGCTATATCTTTAGTTGATGCGAGATCTCAACCAAGAACATTGTTTGAAGGGTGAAAATTAGAAATATCAGAGATTCAACATTTAAATATTCTTTTTCCCAAATCAATATTTAATAGTATTCAACTTTGAAAAGAAAAGTTAATGGATTCACATGCTCATCTCTAAAAAGATAACACCTCACAATCATAATGTGGTTATAGCTTAAAAGCTAAAAACATTTTTTGCCGATGCTGATATTCAAATTATACCCCAGATACAAAGCAAAAAATTTAAAGAATTTACCTACTATACACATGTGAAGAAGGCTCTATTCCCCTTGCTCGCATACTCTCAAATGTTTGGCGTGCATGATGCATGTCCCCTCGTCGTGCATAATATTTAACCATTAAACCATATTCCTTTCTAGCAGGCTGAAAAATTAAGGAAAATGAAATGAATTCAAGAACAATACTTATAATTCAAATTACAAAACTGGCACACTAAAATTTTCCTTGCAACTTTTATGGGTATGCACTAAAAAACGCTATTACCTTTTCTAAAAATAAAAGGAAGCATTGTTACCAATATAAAAGTATTGGCTTTGACCCAAAACATAGGTTTCTTTTTCTTTAATTTCACACAAGAAATAGACAAACTTAATAATTAAGGTAAACAAGAATTTTTAACCAATAACAAAAAGAAGTAGCATTACCGTAATGCCTTGTCTCAACGATTTTTATGTTGCATACATTACTGTGCGAAAAATCAAACAGAACATGCTGGCATAACTGAAGAAAATCAAGATACCTATTATTTATGTTAGCATAGGTCCATGTTTTAGGCCCATTTATTTATTGCTCTTAGGGTTACCTTTGTTATACACCTTTTGTGGCATTTCATACTCACTCAATAATATACCATCCCTTCTTCATGTGTTTCTATAATAATAGGGATATCAAGAGCACCATGATTGAGAAGGGATCCTTGCAGTAGTTCCTCTTTCCTAAACCCTTAGTCATGCGCCCTAAACCTATTTCGCAAAAGCAAAAGTTATGATTGGAAGGAATTCTTGCAGTAGTTCTTCTCTCTTAAGCACCAAGCCCAAAGCCTCTTTTGCAATTTTTCAGGTTTCACCTTATCACAATTTTATTTTATGCTTTGAGGTGTTTTTGAAGATTTTGCAGTTTTGTCCATGCAATTTTGTACGAGGAGGCTTTGCAAGTTTGTACAAGGAGGCTTGAAAATTTTGTACGACTTTAAGGTATTTGCAATCCTCTAATATTGGGTTTGTACTCTTTTTGTTTGTTGCTTCCGCTGTGTGGTTTTGTATTCGATTTGTTATGACTTGTAAAGATGATTCTCTTAAGTCTATTAATGTGCAATTGAATAATAAAAATTATTCCTACTGGAGTTATGTTATGAAAAACTTTCTCGTGGAAATTCCATGTGGGTTATATTTCAAGTGCTAAGGCAAAACTGATTGATACTAAAGCCTATGATTATACTATTTCTTTAGCGGTATGGGATGTTGACAACTCTAAAATTATCACTTAGGTCCATAATTCTTTTACACACTCGATTGACGCTCAATTGACAAAATATGATACTCGCTCAATTGACAAAATATGATACTGCAAAAGGAGGTCTGGGATCACTTATTATTAGCAGAGGAAATTAGACTTGTTTCCCAATCACAACCCAACATAGCCTTGCAATCTCAAAGTACATCATCACCAAATATATCCTCTGACAAATGGATCATTGATTCAGGTGCCACTAATAATATGTCACATCATTTATCATTCTTTTGTTTCGTTATCACCTGACTCATCCATGTCAAGTGCAACTACTAACAGTGGTTTAATTCCATTATCTGGTATTGGTACCATTGCCACCCATCTTTGTCTTTGTCACCTGATATTGTTATGAATCTTGCTTTTGTTGGGAAAATATGTGATTTTGGATATAATGTGTGTTTCCCTCCATCTGCATGTTTTGTACAAGACCGCATATCTCAAAAGGTGATTGAGATAGGTTGTAGGTAAGGTGGACTTTATGTCTTGAATCAGTTCAACGAATCAATAGTTGCAGCTTCTAGTGTGGATTTATCTTCGTTTAGTTTGTCTTCTTCTTAACCTTTTTATTTGTGCATTCTCTCGTTTAGGTCATATTTCTGCATCTCGTTTAAAATTTTTAGCATTTACAAGAGTTTTTGGTACTCTGGGCATTCATGATATTTTTTGATTGTAGTGGTTGTAAACTGGCAAAGTTTTTTGCTTTACCTCTTTGTAAAAGTATTTCTTCTTCTCTTGCTCCTTTTGATCTTGTGCATTCTGATGTGTGGGGACCTTCTCCTGTATCCACCAAAGGAGGTTCTAGATATTATGTCTCTTTCATTTATGACTTTACTCGTTTCACTTGGATCTACCTTTTGAAACGTCAGTCTAATTTTCTCACAATTTCAAAAAATTTATTACTCTTGTAAAGAGACAACACTCTACTACCATAAAAACCTTTCATTGTGACTTGGGGGTGAATACACTTCTAATGATTTTACCACTTTACTTGCCTCTAATGAAATTATACATCAAATGACACTCCTCAACAAAATGGCGTTGCTGAAAAAAAACATCGTCATCTTCTTGAGATTGCAAGATCATTCTTATTATCTGCATATGTTTCAAGTATCTTTTGGGGAAGCTATTCTTACAACAACTCATGTTGTGAATCGGATCCTGACTTCACATAATTCTGGTTTGTCTCCTTTTGAAAAATTGTACGGTCATGCACCTGATTACTCTGCTTTGAGTGTTTTTGGATGTACATATTTTGTTCTAAAACCACATGTTGAGCGTACTAAATTATCAGCTAAGTCTACTTTGTGTGTCTTTATGGGATATGGTCTTGGTAAAAAAGGATATCGTTGCTTTGATCAGTTAGTAAAAAATTGTATGTCTCACGTCATGTTGTATTTTTAGAACATATTCTATTCTTTTCTATTCCAGCTAACTCACATTATTTGACTACATATGATGTCATTAAAATTGATCCTTTTGATATTGATGACACTACACCTACTTTCATACCAATTACAAATATTGCACCAGAGGTTGTACCTGTTGATTCCCCTACTACGCTTGCTCAATCATCTCCTTAGGTTGTTGCTCTTTTGCCACTTATTCGACCTAGTCGTAATCGTAAGTCTACTCAACTACTAGATTTTGTTTATTCCTCTTATTCTGGTTCATTTACTACTTTTATTGCCTCTATTCATCGTCTTCATGAGCCTTCATCCTATAGAAAGGCTATGTGTGATCCACTTTGGCTGAATGCTATGGCTGAGGAACTTACTGCTCTACATCAGACTCAGACATGGGATCTAGTTCCCCTACCACCAGGAAAACATCCTATGATCTCACTGGGTATACAAAATCAAGACAAAAGCAGATGGTTCAATTAAAAGGTATAAAGCTAGACTTGTTGCTAAAAGATATACTCAATAGTATAGCATAGATTATGAGGAAATATTTGCTCCTGTGGCAAAGATGACTATTGTTAAAAACCTTGATTGTTATCGCTTCGATTTTGCAATGGAAGATTTTTCAAATCGACGTGGAGAATGCTTTTTTGAATGGTAATCTACATGAGGAAGTCTACATGATTCCACCACCAGGTGTCTCTCACACATCAGGCAAAGTTTGAGGGGATGTTAACGTAGGCCCATGTTTTAGGTTCATTTACTTATTGCTCTTAGGGTTACCTTTGTGTATATATAGCACACATCTTGTAACATTTCATACTCACTCAATAATATACAATCTCCTTCTTCATATTTTCTTTATTTTCTACAATCTACCCTCTCTAGCTACCCTCAAGAGTCCCACCTATTCAACAAGAATAATACAAAATAAAATGTCTTAGCAATTGCCCTTCAGAAATTGAAACTAGAAGCCAAAATAAAATGTCCATGTCTTCAAAATTGCATCTTTAATTCCATATTCATTTGAGTCTAATATCAACTTTTCTCTTTAATTTCTAAGCCATCATATTGAAGCCCCCTTGTTTTAATATAACTTTTACCAATGTCACTTGTGTTACTATTTAGGTACAGGGAGACATAATTCATGGATGAACCTTACAAATTACAATTGTGGGAAGTTTGTTTTCAGAAAATATTCGTTTTACTTTATTTCCTACTTCGAGAGGCATGTAAAGTAACATCGAACAACTCTTCATGATTTTCTACTTTCATTTATTGTTTTCACTGCTTCCTAAAGGTTCATGTAATGACATTAGGTTCATGTAATGTCAAAATGTCAGACACAATAGCAACTTAAAAATCAAGCAATTTAACTTTCATGCCTTGTCCTTGTAATGCCAAGAAATTCGAAATCATAACAAGTTCTACTTTTAAGATGTCACTGAAAAAGGAAAAAGTTTCCTCAAAGTGAAATAGCTGTACAATCAGAAGTGTCTCTAGCAAGTATACTTATCCACTTTACTGAAAAAAACTAGACAAGTAACCAATGAATAAATCATTCATTTCATCACTAAAGTATTACTACCACTTGCATAATCCTTTAAATAAACTAATTATAAAGAACCTCTCCAAATTAGAACATGGAGGTTAGTAAAATTTACACTTTCTTGTATTTTATTGTAATGTGTCTCAAAGTCCTATCAAATTATTTGCTTATATATATTCGAAAGGATTGATCTCTGGTAAAAGGGTTAAGTATTTATGATGTTGTAGGTGAGTATGGGGGAGAAGACTTATACCCATAGGGCCAGAGTCTCTGATTCATGTGACACAAGTTGGCGGCTATCAGAAGACTAAATTGATGGATATTCCTCTGAATGTGATAGGAGAATATTATCCCATGCTAGCCAGAAGATTATCAAAAACAATTTTGGATATCTTTTATTTGCAGAAAAATTGCATTCTCATGCCTTCACACATTTTTTTCCTATCAAAAAAACCTGTTACACAATATAAAGGACAACCTTAATTTTGTAAGATTGACTCTAAACTCTCATTCTAAGATGATGTTACAACCTACTGGAGGAAAACATAAGTAAGGGCAGCTCTATCTTCATAGTTAGGTAGGTCTAAATCTACGTTCTAAGAATTCCTATACTAAAAGAATTGGAAATGTAAAAGTTACCAACTAACCCCACTATAACATCTATTTTTACTTTTCCATTTTTAAGTATTTTAAAATTAAAAATGTTCCTAGAATCCTTAAATGTTATCCAAACACATTTTTAGACATATATAACAATCTTGAGAATGTAATTTGTCATAATGCAGCAGCATAACTTGAAACAAACCACTTTAGGAACTATTTGTATAGGAAGTTTATATACATGTATAAATATATGTGTGTATGTATAGAAAAAGATGATAAACCTTCTTAATTTTCTCGAAGG
>Ga0214544_1009202_pt1 | contig 15672 bp, 12 predicted proteins | sample CNSS3metaG_FD_160074 | JGI IMG/M metagenome (GOLD analysis project Ga0214544, IMG submission 160074) | Root nodule microbial communities from cowpea collected in UCLA plant growth center, Los Angeles, California, USA - CNSS3 | ecosystem: Host-associated > Plants > Roots > Nodule | place: USA...
TTATTTCTATTTTATTAATAACAAAAATAAAAATTAATTATATTTATTTTCAAAAAAAACTTTATCTTTCCATCATTAAAAAAAAAAAAAACCAGTACAGAATTCGGGTCCCTGGGGACCGAATTCAGACTGGTATAAGAAAAAAAAAATTGCAAAATTGGATTTAGAATTCGGTTGCCCAGAAACTGAATTCTAAACGTAGAATAAAACCGTGCTATGCATGTAAATATTGTGCACAGTATGCTATCCAGGGAATATTTTACAAAAAGTGTGCTACATGGGAAAAAAAATCTCTATCACACACTCATCTCCTTTAATCACACTCATCATCTTCACGACACTGATTCACACATTTCTCTTATCTCCTTCATTTAGATTCATTTCAATCAAATTCATATCCTTCGTCCATACTCATATTTCATCCACTCCAATCTTTTTCTATTTTTCTTCTTTGTCTTTTATTTTATTTCATCCACAATAAAAAAATTTAAAAAAAATATTATTATTATAACATCTTCCAAATATATGCAAATTAAATTAATATGAAAAATAAATTTAACATCGGTTTAGATTAATTTAAAATAAAAACACATTAACGTCAACTAAATCACCATTAAACCATTTCAATTGAAAAATCAATTAAAATTAACGTTTGCTAAGCTGACACTATTTAAAATTGGCCTAACCAACGCTATTTTAAGACAACCTTCAAAGTTGACACTATTTATAACCGGCTTTCAAAGTCGAAGATGATAAAGTAATGTTTATGGTTTTAAATCTCATGCACATGCACCACAAAATATGACGGTATTAGTTAACTAGCATTGATTTCGTAGCTATGCTCTAAATATTTATTTTCTTTGCTTTAAAAAGCTTATTCTTATTTCTATATCTTATAACTTATTTTATTTTTTATATTAAAGGTGAAATATTTATTTAAACCATTATATTAAAACAAAACAAAAAATTGATACGAAGAATATATTTTTAAAGCAAGAGGTGCTATTAGGGATGGTAACATGACAGAGTGAGGACGAGTTTCATTATCTTTACAGAAAAAATTCATCCTATCCTTATACCAAAACCTAACGAATATCAAATTTTTGTCTTATCCCCGTTACTACCAGATTACGGGTATATATTTGTATCTATACACGTACCCGCTTTCTTATTATTTAAATATTAACTAATTATTTTTTATAAAATAATAAAAAATTACGGTAAACGAAGTATAACATTATCCAATATTCAATATTAAGATAATGATGTTTTTTTCGATCTCAAATATTTAGAAAGAAATTATAATTGTATACATTCAAATTTGAATAACAAATAATAAAATTTCATGAGAATCAAAACATTTATTATATTTGCAAACATTAATGAAACCTATTTCATAAAATTTAAAAATATTTTAAGAATTTATATAAAAAGAAAAATAAATATTCAAATTAAAATAGATTTTAAATGTCTCTTGTAACACCCCATTTAATTTAAATATACAAGATTAAAGGAAGCGTTACAAAAAGATAACAAAATAGCGCAGTCCTGGAGTTTAAAACTCAACTCCGTACAATCCAAGGCACACCACGATGCCCAAAAGAAAACTAAATAAAAAGTTTACAAAGAAAGTATGTAGATCCAAGAACAAACAAGTACACGGGCCTTAGCCCTAAAGAAAAGCCCAATAAAGAAACTAAAAACTAGCCCACGCAGACTATGCGGCGGAACCATCACCTCCCTGTTGCCCACGTGTGTTCCTCGCATCTGCTCACACCAACAAGTTGATGATCATCGCAAAAGAGAGTACCACACAACAAAACACATAATAAAGAAAGTATGGTAAGCTAGAGCACAAAAGATTTCATTCATCAAATCAGATATAATTTCACCAAATCATACACCCAAATCAACCAAGCATGTTATGACTTTCAGGCAATACACTACGACACGACTCGACTCATCCGGATACGTATAACCTAGTCGGATTCAGCGAATGCTTGCACTTGTGATGGATACCTCTGCTCACCCCCGAGCTGCTCACCCCCGAGCTATGTGTTACAAGTGTTACAATGAATCAATTTCCCTCACCACAAGGTTAGCCCTTAATGAATTCCAGGCCTCCTGCTACCCTCACCACAGGAGTCAGTTCGGTTTAGGTGAGACTAACCGACTCCTTAGAGTGTCAGGATGCAACCTTACCTTGAATCCTTACCTAGTTATACAGATGGGGCACCACCATGGGCACCCACTAACATGGGCCATGTGATTACGTCCCGACCACTGAAGCACTACCCTGAAAAGTCTCACCTAGAGACTCCAAGGAATTATGCACTGACACGAACTATATCAAAAATCAATCAACAAAGGAATACTCATCATGCATATAACCTCAGGTCAACCTTTATAAATCATTCTCATTCATATCCCCCAGTGGAATCAATATCATCTCACTCCTCCTGGAGCACGATTACAGATTTGTATCATCACCACAACCATGTCCCTTTAGTACCAACCATCTCGTTTAAGTTTCATACCCATCTCATACCAAAATCATACATACAATTCAATATCTACAAATTTCCATGCCCTTTAGAAGTCTCATACTTTAATTAGGGCAGAATCATACCACAAACAATTCACAGCCACCAAACAGAGAAAAAATAGCGCGCCCTGCAGCGGGTCTCGCTCAAGCCAGAGACCTTCGCTCAGGCGAGGGGAGTGCCTTTGCTCAAGCAGTAGGCTCTCACTTAGGCTAGACTGCGTCAAGGAACTTGGGAGCTTCGCGAAGGCTCGCTTAGGCGAGGCCATCTCGCCTGAGCGAGATGGACTTTCGCTCAAAAATACCATCCACTTGCCTAGGCGAGTATTCGAGAGAAAATTCCTGGGCGAGGACCTGTAAATCTCGCTTAGGCGAGATGAGCTCGCTTAGGCGAGATGAGCTCGCTTAGGCGAGATGAGCTCGCTTGGGCGAAAATAACAGGTTCCTCCCACTGTTCCACATCTGCAACTCCAAATACAGCACACTCCCATACCAATCATACAAAAACGAGTCCACATACATTCAGTAATATCTTAAGCACACACAGATAAACAAACCACACACGTTATCATGCACAAATGAATAGTCTAGCTTCCCATACCTGGGCAAGGCTAGCTGGAAACCTGGACACCCAAACTTTGGAGCACAAACAGCTTCTAGGAACAAACTCGAAGGTGAGCTAAGGATGGGGCCAAACCGAAAGCGAACTGAAAACATAGCGGAACCCTAACAGAGAAAGCGGTTGCTGCTCTAAGCACCAAGGTAGCAAAAATCTGAAAAAGTGTAGAATTAGGTCAGACTTGGGTGGCTTTATCTTTTGGGCCAACCCTAAGGCCCAATAGCTCAAGGGCAGCCCTTACAGCTTTAGGGCAGGAAAATTGGGCCTTACATCTCTCTGTGTACTTCAATTATTAAAATTCTAATTAATCTCTCTCTTATACACTAATCAAAGTTATAATAATCACTTGATCAAATCATGCAAAGAATAAAAATTAAACTAATAATAATAAAATTTAAACATAAATCTTGTATTTTTTGAACTTCAATATATGTTAGATGGTGATAAAAAAAATTCATGACAATTATATTAAATTTTTATGCTATAGTAAATAAAATTTATTTATACAATTATAGTTACAAAATTACAGTATGATAATTAGTTAGAAAATAAAAAATATTTGTATAAAATATATTTAAATAATATTCTACATGATAAAAATAAACAACAAATAAAAATGTTAAAATAGTATCAAATGTGTGTCTTATAAATAATTTGAGAGATTATTGAATGAAATCGCACAAATTAAAATAAATATATAATTAAGGGTATGATCAGATGAAAGATGCTTTAGAGATCTAAGAAAATTTTCAAATATCAACATAGTCAAAGATTGAGAAAAACGAAAATTATTATAGCAAAACAAAAGAGTTCTTCAAATAAAACAAAAATTAATAATAATAGAGTAAAAAATGATAAATTTTTATATTACCTAGTAAATGAAAGGTTTATACAATTGAACACTTAAATTGAGAGAGTTAAATAGTTTTATGTGAAAGGAAAATATACAATAAAGAATAATATAAAAAAAGAATAGAAATATTCAAATGTGAAACATAAAAAATATTTAATTGACATACATCAATTAAAAATAATTACATAAAGGTTATGATAAGATAAAAAGAATTGGAGATGCAAATGTATTTCACGAAAAACCAAACAATTAGAAAAAATAAAAATAATAATAATTGACTATTAATATTTTAATAATGTAAATGAGGGTATGAATATGGTAGGACGAGTATGGTGATAGGGTACATCCTCATATCCATACCCCATACACAATCGAAAAAGTCAGAGATTTCTCATATCTATATTCATACTCAGTCAATGCGGGATTCCCGTCAAAATGGGAACGAGTTTGAACAATACCCACGAAAACTAGTTTATTTGTCATCCTTAGGTGATATGTAGCACTCTTAATTTCAATTTATAATAATAATAATAATAATAATAATAATAATAATAATTTCTTGATTGTTAAAAGAAAAAAATAATGGAAATATTAAAGTTTAATTTATAGTACTAAAATAAAAATTTTAAATATTTAATTAATTACAAATTTAATAATATTTTGAAAAAATATACTAAAAAATTAAAATAATAATAATAATAATAAATAATAAATAATTTATAATAGAAGTAGGTTATATACTCGAACCCACAAAGAGTTATCATGAAGAAAAGTTAGATAAACATCAAATTAATCAAATAAGAAAAATAAAAATTAAATTAATAATGTCAATAAGAATTTTACGTAGATAATTAATCTTATGCAATGGAAATTTACTTTGTTGAACTTGATCAAGTTAATCAGTAGTCTTTGTTAAGAGACAAATCAATATAAAAATGTTAAGCGTAAATTTGTCTTTACTTTTAACTCTATGAATAATATTTTATAAAACTGCTATTATCGTTAAAGAACAGTTTTCCTTTAAGGATTTGAAAAAGCCTTTTGACAGTGAGTCTATTCCGTTAAAAACTTGGTCTGACTAAAATATATCGAATGCTATTATTACAAAAAAAGTTGAGAAAAATTTAATTCACAATTCAACCTCATTTATGTGTATTTTACTTATGTTTCATAATTAATATCAGAACTCAGTCTCTAAAGGTTCAACGTCTAAGAGTTGTTAGAGGAAAAGCCTAAGGACATGTTCCTATTGAAAAGATGTATATAAAATCCACACACTATCAATTGTGAACCATTATCACAAGAAGTGATATCAACATCAAAAGGTCTAAAGAATAATGGGATCCAAAATAGAGTTCGATTCCATGCAGTTAAACAATAAAGTCAGGTTGTGTTTTATGTAAAAATGGGATCAAGAAAGTTTGTAGGTTAAAGACGTTTTAAATAGGATATTCATCTATGGAAGGTTGCCACCCTCACGTATCAATATGAGTCTTTCACCCATGAGACGAGCTTTTGGGGATTGTAAGGACTTTTGTCAAACACTTTCGCATTTCATAGTTTTACCATTGTTTATTTTAGTTTTAAACATCAGAACATATTTCATTCATCATTCCATGACATTACACGTATTCATTATATAATTCCTATCAATTTAAGATCATTTCCACATTGATTCTTGCCTTTCATTCATCAATTGCTACCATGTACACCGACACAGTTTCCGCATAAGTCTTTCTGCTACTTTTAGTTTCTTTGTTCAGTGTTGGAAGTGTCTCGTCTAACAGAGATAATGTTAATTTAGAATATACATAAGTGAATACAAATCCTATCTAACAAGTTGGATTTATAGAGTTGAGTTAGATTTAAAGTTCACTTGTTATTTTAGACTATTAATTGTTGCTTAAATTTTCATTTGTATTTTTCTCCGATCATGGCATTTTGTTCATCATCAAATCTGCACAAATATCTACTTAAAATTGGGTTCTCTGGATTGATATCCTTAGTCTGTACTATATTACACTAGGGGAATTTTTGCTTGAATCTTATGTGACTAGAGGAACATCAATTCATGAGAAAATATGAGGTCCAAAAGGTTTAGGAGAATGCCTAAACAAAAATGTCAAGACAGTAAGAGATTTTCCGACCAAAGAAAAGATGACTTCACAAAAACAAAGAAAGATAAAAATATTGTGCGGCTGATTTCTTCAGAATCACATCGTAGATAGAATCAATTGTGCGGTGACAAAGATTAATAAATATATATATATATATATATATATATATATATATATATATATATATATATATATATATATATATATTATAACACTATGAATGTGTGTTCACCTTGTAAGTTTAACTTGGAATTGATATAAAAAAACTCTGCCAAAATTGTACCTTTTTTGTTTTTCTGAGTTCACTAGGATAGTCTCTTTGCTAAATTTTCTGTCTTAGATTTTTTTTCTTGAGAGTTCGTCGAACCTCTCTCAGAAAATACACCCGAATCCACTCATCAAACACATCTAAACCTTCATCCAATTCCCTTTCATAATTCAGTGCCGTCCAGCATGGAGTAGCTTCAACTAGCGTGAAGCTGGTTTCCATCATTTACAAAAGCACCAGTTTCCTTAGAGTATAACATTTCTAAATTTGAAATTGGAAATATAGCAAATATTATTATGAAAGATATGCAAGCAATTGTATTTATAAGTCATTTAGATATCAAATTAATCTTTTATGCCTTATCTGTTCCTGACAATTAATCAAATCATGTTAAGATTATTTATGTATTGTATGTTCTTAAGATTAATCAAAATATATTTAGGTATCGCTCAATTATTACAAAAAGGTTATAAGGTGTCATTTGAACACGAACCTTTTGTGATTAAGGATTCAAACAACTTAGAAGTGTTTAAAGTTTATTTGGAAGACAAAAATTTTGCTTCATTGATTTCATATCGATTCCTATGGACAAAGATGTTGAATTTTTTCTTGTACACCAAATCATTGTTATAACCATACTGAGAGAAGCTCTGCTGGTTTTTTCTTAAGAGTTTTTATTTTTCTATCTACCTTGAATTTCTGTTATACTAACAACATTGATAGAGCGAAATCTCTGAGTTTCTTCCGATGACGTCGAATTCATCATTTTTTGTCGCTGGATGAATGCAGAATTACTTGGAGCAGGAAGCACAAACTCATTGCTGAGCATAGAAATTACTGTAGCCATAGTGGGTCTGTCTACAGAAAGTTCTTGTACACATAGAAGAGCTATGTGTATGCACCTTAAGATATCTTTATGATGAATAGGATCATATAGTTCTGAATCTACCAAAGATAATGCATTTCCTTCCTTCCATTGTGTCCAAGCCTAAAATAAACAAAAGGGGTCAATGTTTAGAAGTTGTATCAGCAAATGGAAAAAGTTTTTGTAAATGAATTGTTGAGACTTACAAATCCTAAAAGGCTAAGAGCATGCATATTGCCAAAAAAACTTGAGCTTCTTCTTCCACTAATAATCTCTAGTACCAGAACACCAAAGCTAAAAACATCTGATTTTTCTGAAAATAGTCCTTCCATTGCATATTCAGGAGACATGTAGCCACTACATTCAAATGTAAAAGTTAATTCTTCACACTTTCTTGCTTTCATATTGGAGAAACAAGGAATACTTACTAGGTTCCAACAACTCTACTAGTATTGACTTGATCTTGTGTTCCACCAAAGATTCTAGCCATACCAAAATCTGATATTTTTGGATTTAGGTCTTCATCAAGCAATATATTACTTGCCTTCAAATCTCTGTGTATAATTTTTAGTCTGGAGTCTCTGTGTAGATAAAGTAGTCCTCGAGCTATTCCTTCTATTATGCTACTACGCTTCCTCCAATCTAGAAGTTTACACTTTGATGGATCTAAAATGTAATAATAGTGATATTATATACTATGTAGCAGAGGAAGTTATGAAAGTGATCGTACTCAGTAGTTATGAATTTTCGATGAGAAAAACACTACAGAGGATTGAAGAACTAACCAAAGATAAATACATCCAAACTTTTGTTTGGCATGTATTCATATATCAGCATCTTCTCATCACCTTCAACACAGCAGCCAAAAAGTTTTACAAGATTGCGATGTTGAAGCTTGGAAATCACGACTATTTCGTTCATGAATTCTTCTAGACCTTGTCCAGAGGCTCTAGAAAGTCTTTTAACTGCTATTTCCTGTCCATCTTCCAGTTGCCCCTGAGAAAAAAAAAAGAAAAAACTAAGTGTTTTATGAGAAAAATGAGAATTGGTTCAAATTTGATAACTTGTTTTTCATGTACCTTGTACACAGGACCAAAACCACCTTGCCCAAGTTTGTTGGAAAGATGGAAGTTGTCTGTGGCTGCTGCAGCCCTTTTAAAATCAAATAGTAACAGTTCCTGTAGTTTAACTAGTGACAGTTCTTCAATTACACTATGGCTTTCATGTTCTGGTGTTCCACCATTATTATATTCTACAAAAGCATCGTTGTTCACTTTCCTTACTGAGTTAATTAACTGCCAAAATTTAGCTGAAGAAACAAACACATGTAAACATAAGCTTAGTTGCTTACCAACAAAACCTTAATAATAGGACTAATTCTGAAATTAAGGAAGATGTTGTCTTACCTGGAGGATTGGAAGTCCTCCACATGAAATATGCACCGGTAACCATGATCACAGTTGCTACTATCACTGCTGTTGTAATGATGATTTTTTTGTTTGACCTTTTATCTTTAATAAAAGGACAATTTCAATTTAAACAATAAGAAATTCAGTCCATAGAAACAATGTTTCAAAATATTGAGCAGAGGAGGAGAGTTAGCATACCAAGTTCAGAGTAAGCTACACGAATATATAGATCAAGTCCTCCCTCTGAGAATTGTTGTATATCTAATAGATTCCCAGTCCAAGACATGCAACCAATCTCATCATCATGAGAATAAGCAACACAAGAGCAATTCTCCAAGCATTGGCTTCTGCATATGTCAGTCTCAACAGGAGAACCTTCTGAAAAATCAGGAACTTTAACCATCTGCAGTTTAAAAAATCCATCTTCCTTTGCATCAGTACTTGTGTTTTGATCTCTTACCCTTTCACACTTCAAAGGCGTTCTCCTAACACATCCACCACTCCAGTTTTTTCCATTCCATTCGTCCTTGTTCCTCGGCTCAAATCCTTTCAAACAGCTACATATTGGTGTGCTCTGTGCATTACAGCTTGTGAATGGTCCACACATACCATAAACATCACAATCTGACACTTTACTAGTCCAATTAACTCCCATTTCGTTCTTCTCAGCATCCCACAGTTTTTGTTCATATTGTCCTTTAGAATTCAACATATAGATTACAAAATCTAATTCACTTGGCACTGTGTAATAGATATTTATATTTCCTTCGCCATCATCCCCACCTTTGAAACCATTAAGATACGTTGACATGGTCGGTATCCCTGTGAATACCCCACCATTCCATGGACCACTGCGCCAGTATGGTCGAGTTTCATTCCAAATGAACGCTTCAAGAATATCAGGGCGTTGAACAACCCCAGAAGAGAAGCTCCCAACAGAGGGATCAGAAGGGCTTTTCCATGATGTAAGTTCTACTTTCTTATTAGTTTTTGTGTTGGTTGAAAGTTTCATGCCGGGCAAGAGTGTATCTGAGGGTTGGTGAAAACTATCCCATAAGATGTTTCCTGTTGCGGTTTCCATGAGAACTAGCTTACCAGAGTCTGAAAACTCTGAGCTTGTATTGGATAATGTTTTGGACACATTTGTTGACCAAATCACTTGTTTCTGTCCATTCAGCACCACAAGATTTCCATCTTCAGATATTGTAACAATTCCAGAAGAATCATTCAGTGGTTGGTTTCTGTTAGCAACCCATATAACTGTGGACTGAGACTTCCACCAGATCCCAACGTAGCGGTTTGTGGAGTTTTGAGGGGTGAAGAACCCCAAAGTAAAGTTACCATCTTTGGACCTTAGAGTTTCAGGGTCCTTGATGGATTGTGAAGATGTGATGCTGTCTATGGCAATACAAACGTCCAACACAAAAAAACATAGTATGAACAGAACAAAGAACAGGTTTGCATGGTTTGCGAAACGCATTACTGAAACACTCCCTTCTTCAAGTCAACTATCTATGGCATGCAAATGAGAATTTCTAGCTAGTTCTCACAGCACAATGAATGGAATCTTCAAATGACAATTTCTCTTTGATCAAGTCACATAACTTGTCTATATAGAATAAACAGGCTTCACCTTCATCTTTCATTTTCTTTTTCGTCATTCTCTTGGTTATTTATCTTTCTTTGTTCTTTAATTCAATCAACTATCCTAGCTTCTCAAATTTGTAAGGAAGCCTAGTCAAACTTTCCTTTCACGTAATCACTTAATTAACTAATATACCAGTTGTCTTATAAAATTGTACTTTCAAAACAGTTTCTGAAGTAGTAGGTATTCAGGTATACTATTTTATCGTTGTAGTCCTGAAGATCTTAGGTCAATTTTAAATGAAAAGTCAAAACTTAAATACAATAGAAGAAAAATGTATCAAAAATGTATCAGGTTAAGTAATGTCATGTGATTTTAATGTTGATATAATAATAAAGCTCCTAAGATTCTTATGGTTATATGGAAATCTTGTTCTATTAGATTTGTTAAATGTATTTTGAATGGGGCTCCTCACGAGTCTTTTGGCTTATTCAGAGGTGGTGGAGGAGTTCATATGAGAGGGTTTGCTTCTTAAATTTTGTGTTTTCTTATGGTGGTAAATTCTTTTAAGAATCTTATGGACATACCATGGTATTATAGAGGCTGGTGGAAACATTGTGCGGTAAATGAAAGCATACTACAGGGTTTGCTTCTTATATTGACATTGATAGATCTTTGAAAAGAAGCTGAATGGATGTTTGCTATTGAAATAGTTGTGGTTTAAAGTTTGGGCTTCCTTATGGTTGGAGAGCGACTATGTTGTAGTTATTAGAATAAAATATTTTTCTGTTTTGTTTTATTTTCTCCCTCTGTTATAACAGAATGGAATTCTGTTTTGCCAGCTGTAATGATTTGTCTTTGACCAAGACAGCTGTTGAATAAAGGTAGCTACTATAAATGCCCCTTTTTGTTTCTTGCATTCTGTGATTGAATTTAATGAAAACATCCTTTATTATTTTAATCTAAGATGGTATCTAGAGCCTTCTTTTCCGGTGGGATACCCTAATTTTTTTTTAATGGCTTCCTTTCCACCCACTCCTTCCACTGCTTCTCCCTTTCTCAATTCTCTTGCTGAAAAGCTTGATGATACTAACTATCTCTTCTGGAGGCAGCAGATCGAACCCATCATCAAAGCTCACAAACTTCAGCGGTTTGTAGTCAATCCCGTCATTCCTCCGCAATACCTTACCGAAACAGATTGTTAAGATGGCAAAGTGAATCCTGCTTTTGAAGCTTGGGAAGTTCAGGACCAGTTGTTGCTCACTTGGCTTCAATCCACCTTATCGAAATCTGTTCTCTCTCGGGTCATTGGCTCAACTCATTCATATCAGGTCTGGGACAAAATTCATGAGTACTTTCATCTGCAAACGAAGGCCCGCACTCGTCAACTTCGCACCGACCTTCGAACCACCTCTCTTGACGGCAAAACGATACGCGAGTTCTTGTCTCAGATTAAGACTATTGCTGATGAGCTTGCTAGTGTGGGCAATCCAATCCCGCTTGAAGAACATGTGGATGCTATTTTAGAAGGATTATCACAAGATTATGCTTCTGTGATTTCTGTCATCGAAAGCAAATTTACGACGCCTCCTGTCGCTGAAGTTGAGGCTCTTCTTCTCGCTCATGAATCCCGTCTTGCTCGCTTTACCAAACAGTCATTCTCTCCTTCTGTTAACTATACCCAAGGCTACCCACATCCTACCTCCTCTGATATTGGCACTCGCTCTCATTCTGCTGTTGGGTTTGTTCGTAATGGCGGTGGTCATGGTCCTAATGGAGCTCGCGGTGGCAGTAATAAGGGTCGCCGTGGTGGGGGTCTTGGTCGAGGGCGTGGAGGTCGTTTTGCCAACTTTCAATGCCAAATCTGCCTGAAATATGGTCATACTGCCAACATTTGTTTTTATAGAGCTGATTCAAGTTATCAACCTCATGAGTCTCTTGTGCTCCATGATCCTTCAACCCAGCACCCTGTCCAACCCACTTTGCATCAGTCCACCGACAAAGCTTCTAACACTTGGGTCAATCCTAATTTACCGAACTCCACTCCTGCTAATGCCTTACTTACTTCATCTCAGAATGTTACCAATTCTACATGGATCCCTGATTCCGGTGCCTCGTTTCATGTTACTGGTGAATCTCAGAATATACATAAGTTGGGTCATTTTGACGGGCCAGACCAAATTTTTATTGGAAATGGTCAAGGTTTGCCTATTACTGGTTCTGGTGTTTCCTCCTTCTTGTCCCCTTTTAACTCCACTGTTGCTTTAAAATTAAACAATTTACTTCATGTTCCTTCTCTTACCAAAAATTTATTGAGTGTTAGCAAGTTTGCCCAAGACAATTGTGTTTTCTTTGAATTTCACTCTGATCATTGTCTTGTTAAATCTCAGGGAACAAATGAAGTTTTACTTCAAGGTGTTGTTGGTTTTGATGGGCTATATTGCTTTCCCAACCTCAAGCTCCATCCACCGTTTGCCTTGTTGTCCTCTTCCGCTGCACCACCCTCCACTTCTGCAGAGTTGCTCTTTAGTTCTCCCTCTGCTTTTAAGACTAATGATGTAAATAATGCAGTGATGACCCCTAGTCTTCCCTCTTTGTGGCATTCTAGATTGGGTCATCCTCACTCTCATGTTCTTAACCTTGTTTTACGTCAGTGTAATGTTTCCTCTTCCAATAAAAATGTTCCCGAGTTTTGTTCATCCTGTTGTGTAGGAAAGTCTCATCGACTTCCTTCTTCGGTTTCTACCACTGTTTATACTATGCCATTGGAATTAATTTTTACCGACCTATGGGGTCCCTCTCACATTCCTTCCCATTTTGGATATCTTTATTATGTTTCCTTTATTGATGCATATTCACGATTCACCTGGATTTATCCCTTAAAATCCAAAGCTGAGACACTTGCTACTTTTCAACAATTTAAAGCTATGGTTGAACTTCAATTAAACTCCAAAATTAAAAGTGTCCAATCTGACTGGGGAGGGGAATTCAAACCATTTACTACTTTCCTAAATACCCTTGGCATCACTCATAGATTAATCTGTCCTCATACTCACCACCAAAACGGTGTGGTTGAACGGAAACATAGACATATTGTCGATTTGGGTCTTACCCTCCTCCATCATGCATCTTTGCCTCTTGCCTTTTGGGACTTTGCCTTTCTTACTGCAGTTTATCTCATCAATAGATTACCTACTGCATCATTAAATTTTAACACTCCTTTTACTGTTTTATTTCAAAAACAGCCTGATTACATGTTCTTGAGAACCTTTGGGTGTGCTTGTTTTCCTTTTCTCCGTCCTTACAATGCTCACAAACTTAACTTCAGATCCCAGGAGTGTGTTTTTCTTGGATATTCTTCATCTCACAAAGGTTATAAATGTCTCTCCTCTTCAGGTAAAATCTATATTTCCAAGGATGTCATTTTCAATGAACACAGATTTCCTTATTGTGATATTTTTCAGCAACAACCTATACCCGTCTCTTCTCTCTCACAATAATTTACCCTTAATCCAGATCTATCACCTTTGTCCCCCACCCCTCTCACGCCTCCAACTTCTGTTTCAGCTACAGGTTCCTCACAGCAGTCTCCTGTATCTTCTCATACCAGTACCCCTTCTAATTCAAATACTGATTTGTTTGTGTCACCCACTATGTCACAACCTACACAACCTACACCCCCTTCTCCCTCTTCTCCTGAGTCTAGTGCTCCTGCTGAACCAATTAATAATCACCCTATGCAAACCAGATCCAAATCAGGCATTCATTGTCCTCGGATTCGTCCTTCCTTATTGTTGGCTCATACTGAACCCAAAGGAATTAAACAAGCTCTGTCTGATCCAACTTGGTTTTCTGCTATGCAACAAGAGTATTCTGCTTTATTAAAAAATCACACTTGGGATTTAGTTCCCTTGCCCCCTGCTCGACAAGCAATAGGGTGTAAGTGGGTCTTTAGAATAAAAGAAAATGCAGATGGCTCCATCAACAAGTACAAGGCTCGATTAGTTGCTAAGGGTTTTCATCAAGTCCCTGGCTTTGATTTTCATGACACATTCTCTCCGGTTGTTAAGCCTATTACTATTAGAATTGTAATTACTCTTGCTCTATCTAATCATTGGGAGTTGTTTCAGTTAGATGTCAACAATGCCTTTCTCAATGGCCTTCTTGAAGAGACAGTTTATATGATTCAACCCCCTGGATTTGAGGTTGCTGATAAATCTCTTGTGTGCAAATTGAATAAAGCTCTTTATGGCTTGAAGCAAGCACCACGCCAATGGTTTGACAAACTCAAAACTACACTTATTCAACTTGGTTTTCAGGCTAGTAAATGTGATCCATCTTTATTCATCTACAAGCAACACACTCAAACTGTTTTTCTTCTGGTTTATGTGGATGATATCATCATCACCGGCAACTCTTCTTCTCTCATCCAGCAGCTTACTACTCAGCTTCATTCTACCTTCTCTCTCAAAAACCTTGGTCAGCTAGAGTATTTCTTGGGGATTGAACTTAAGCACTTACCTGACAAGTCCCTTCTCCTCACTCAAAGCAAATACATTCGGGACCTTCTTCACAAGACCAATATGGCTGCAGCTCATCCTATTTCTTCACCTATGGCCTCTTCCTGCAAACTCTCGAAAACCACTGGTGACTTATTTCTGGATCCTACTCTTTACAGATCTGTAGTTGGGGCTTTACAGTATGTAACTCTTACTAGGCCTGATATCTGCTTAGCGGTTAATAAAGTTTGTCAATTTATGGCCAACCCTCTTGATACTCATTGGATGGCAGTTAAGAGAATCCTCAGATATCTCAAAGGTACTGTATCTCACGGCCTTCTCATGAAACCTATTCCTGTTGGACAACCTTTCACTATCACAGCTCTGTGTGATGCTGATTGGGCTTCTGATATTAATGATCGCCGCTCCACATCTGGTTCTGCCATTTTCTTAGGCTCTAATTTGATCTCATGGTGGTCTCGCAAGCAGCCGGTAATAGCCAGATCTAGTACCGAGGCTGAATATCGTAGCTTAGCTCAAACCACCGCTGAGCTAACTTGGATTCAAGCTCTATTACAATAACTTCAGGTCCCTTTCTCTCCTCCTCATCTTCTCTGTGATAATCAAAGTGCTGTCGCCATTGCGCACAATCCTGTTTTCCACAGTCGCACCAAACATATGGAGATTGATGTCTTCTTTGTCAGAGAAAAGGTTCTGTCCAAGCAGCTTCTCGTTTATCATATTCCAGCTTTAGATCAATGGGCAGACATTTTCACAAAGCCTCTCTCTCAAGCCCGATTTTCTTTTCTTCAAGGCAAACTCAATGTGCAGTGTTTATCTCCCAACCCTCCACCTTGAGTTTGAGGGGGGATATTAGAATAAAATATTTTTCTGTTTTGTTTTATTTTCTCCCTC
>Ga0214544_1009208_pt1 | contig 15658 bp, 9 predicted proteins | sample CNSS3metaG_FD_160074 | JGI IMG/M metagenome (GOLD analysis project Ga0214544, IMG submission 160074) | Root nodule microbial communities from cowpea collected in UCLA plant growth center, Los Angeles, California, USA - CNSS3 | ecosystem: Host-associated > Plants > Roots > Nodule | place: USA...
GTTTTTATATATATATATATTTTATATATATATATATATATATATATATATATATATATATATATTTCTTTTTCGAGTATCATAGATTTTTTTGATAACCAAACATATATATGGACTTTAAAAGAAGACAAATAACACACAGAAGCTAAAGACTCCATATAATAGTTATTAACACTCAAATTTGAAATAACAAACCAAAATTTTGGTAATTTGAAATCACAAAACTAAAGTTATTCCAAAAATAACAGTTGTTGAAGTGGTGAAGCATTTTTTAGTTTAAACTGGTATTAGAGTGTGAACAAATCCTAATACACTTTATGACAGTTGGTAATTGACGTAGTAGATTTCCATAACTATGCATTCATAAAACACTATAATATAACATGTTAAGCTTCAATTTTTAATATTTTTTATCATCCAAACTATTGGATAAATAAAATAATCTAAAATCTAACACAGTGATGGTTTATTTCCACAAAAGAGTGTTTAATTTATTTTTAAGTTTTTTCCATAACTATGTATTTTTTTCTTTCTAGATTGGAATGATAAAAAAAAAAAAAAAAAAAATTAAAGTATCAACTATACAACCATTTACATTTAGTTTGAGAAAAAAAATTATTTTTCAGAACTCAACTATAAATTATGGATAGGAAGTATAGAAAGTTTTTTTTTTGGGCAGGGACTTAAATTAGTTTACAAATAAATTAAAATACTTTTTTTTAATTTATTGAATTTCTACAAAAATAATCTATGTATCGGTTAATTTTAGTGTTCAATAAATCATTTTTTATTTTTTCTTTTTAAAGTAAGTGCTCGTGTAAAGAATACCATTTAAATATATTCTAATTATAAAAAAAATGAATTCAATTCATTCAACGAGCTTTTTGGGTATTTTCTAACTATAAGTCAAAACTCATGATTGAATGAGCTCGTAACTTCAATGTAAAGTTTTAGTTTATTTTTTCACATCATGCTTTTAACAAAGAATGGTAATTTTTTATATTGAATACGTACTATGAACAAAATAAAAAATTATTATATATAAACACCTAAATATGAAAGGCAAAACTTAATTAAATTTTAAATTATGATAAATTTTATTATGTTCAGTTTAATCCTTAATAATTTTTTTTTTTGTATTTTATTGAGTGGTAAAAAAATTTATACTTTTTAAATAAGTTTTTATTGTATCGACATACCTATGTTATGACATAGGGGTTGTGGTACTAAAATTTTTAAATACTTACACAATTTATTATATATTTTTTAAGAAATTAATATATTTAATATTTTTTAAAAATGATATATTAATGCATAAGATATTTTTTATTATTTACATTTATTTTTTAATTTAACCTTTTAATATTTTTTAAATAAAAATAATTATTTTCTTAATATTTTCTTTTTATTTAATTATTTTTAAAACTTAATCAATATAAATGAAAATTAATTAAAGTAAAATAAAAATTATTTATGTTTAATTTTATAATAATAATAATAATATAATTATTTTTTATTATCATAAAAAAATAAATATAATGTTTTTATTAGTTTATGTAAAAGATTTGACTTTATTCTTTTAATTTTTATTTTAGTTCAAAATATCAAGTTGATTTTTTAGTTTTTTTTAGTTTCAATTTGATTCTAATTTTATAAAAAATAATGCAATTTGGTCTTATTTTTGTTAAATTTCTTAAATTGGATCAAGATTTTTCTATAAAAATTGAAATTGTAAATAATGATAGTTTTATTTGTTGATGTAACTGACGTTATCTTGTCAAATTTGATGAAAACTCCTTATTTGGCTTCAAAAAATTTAGCAAAAATAATTAAATTACATCAATTTTTAAAAATCAAGACTAATTTGAGGTTAAAAAAACTAAATGATATTTTTTGACGAAAAAATAGACAAAAAAATAATTCAACCAAAATTTTGGTATCCAAAGAATATAATTTTAAAATCAATTTAAAACTAAAAAATTCATTTTGAATAAGAAGTTACAAATATCAACTTTCTCATCCATAAAATCGATTTTTCAAATCGATTTTTCAACGCACCTCCAAACATGTACTAAGTAAATCCTTTGCCTTATGTATCTGTTTTTTTTTGTCCACAATGAGTTAAAAAGCCAATGAGATGCTGAGAACATATGTGGTTTTCTTTGGTGGAGTTCAATGTTCAACAATCATACCAACTTTTTTCTTCATACCCTTCCTTTTTATGTCCTTAAATTTTGAACCTAAACTTTTTCATGGGGATTCCGTATTAATAACTATTATAAGGGATTCGTTTTACATTTTTTTTTTCATTTTAATTCTTTAAGTAATTATTCTTTTAAATTAAAATAATTATTTTATAATTTTATTCTCTTAATGAATATTTTGAAATTTAATTATTTTTTTAATTAATGTTTTTTTTTTCAATTTAACCAATTTTTTAGATTAAAATAACTGCTATTAATAAAATTGTGTAATTATAATAATAATAATTTAATTATTTTTGTTATAAAAAATGCAGATGTTTTTTCACTATTATATTATAGAATTAATATAAATCTTATTTTAAAAGTTAATTTTGTTAAATTAACTCGATTTTAAAAGTTGATTTTGTTAAATTAACTCCTGTAATAAAATAGTAACCAAATCATTACAAATATTTAATATCACTATCAAAATGTTCATTTTTTTAAAAAAGTAAAAATAATTTTGCACGACAATTTTAGTTTATCTATCATAATCCTTTTTTTTAAGTAAAACATAATATGGCATGACAATTTTAGTTTATCTAGTTATAAAACCTTCTTCTATGTGGGTCCAAATTTTAAGAATTGTTAGAAATATTTATCATATAAATTAAAATAGAATTGATATGTAAGGTTTTTTAGGATACAAAGTTTCTTTTTCTGCCTCTTCCCTATTGTTTAGACTTTAACACTTTTTTTTTTTATACATGTGGAGGTTAGCTCAATTGAGTAGGTGGAACATTGGGCTTACCAGAATAAAAACACCATCAAGTTGGTTGGTGAAGAAATAGGAAATGTTTTAGTTGATTTAAAACAATATTATGATTAATATAGAATAATCAATTTTTTATTATTATTTGAATTAAAAATTAAAATTATATAATATAATAAAGAATAATTATCGTCACTTATATCTATGATGATGCGAAGTAATAGAAATATGATAATATTGGAATTAATAAAAGTCACTTTGTCATTTTATTTTAAATTAACTATAATGTAATCTTATATTAACTAAAAGACTTGACATTTAAAAGGCAAATAAGTAAGATAATAAACAAATTGACAACTAATCACCTAGATAAAAAAAAGAGTATAGACTAAACTTAAAACTTAATTAAATAAGCTAATAATGTTATATAAAAAAATTGATTTTGAAGAACTTTAGAAAAATTATAGTGTCTTTAACTCAATCTTAACTAATATAATTTTTGTCTATAATAATGTTGTAGTCTGTTTTTTCTAACCTTATGACTTTTGACAAACTAGATGAATCTTTCTTATCACCACCCCCGCAGAGAGAGAAGGGAAAACAATAATGAAGAGGAGAAAGAGAGAAAATGTGTTGTGGAAAAAAACTAGTTCCAAGAAACTTTTTCTTAAACACATTTTTGTGTTGAGAAAGCTGATTCAAGAAGATTCCGAAAATTATATACATTCTGAAAATCCTGTTTTAAATTGCATTTTATACATTCTAAAATAAAAATGAATGAAAATAATTATATTAACCCCAATTATGTTAAATGTGTCAACACGAGTTTTAACTGAAAAATATATTCGACACAAATTCATGAAATAAAAACATATTTAACAATTTTACGAATTACCAAAATACTAAAAAAAAAACAGGTAAATGCAGATGAAAACATGTGCTAGACCAGTGAATTGAACCAATTAGCTCAATCCGTCATTTAGCTAACCTATTTTATCACTCCCATTTATTTATTTTCAATTAAACATTTAATTTTTTATATTTTAATATAATTACCATCCATTACCTGTTCTTATTTGAAAAAAAAAAACTGATAACCGAGACATGAAGCTGAAAAATATAAGGTAAAATATATAAATTTAATATCTAAACAATAACTTTTGGTACATGAAAAGGTCACAACCCATTACTGAAATAAACAATTCCAGGTATAAACTGCTTATAACCAGTAATCAATATTGATAGACCACATTATTAATATATTCTTGTCGAACAATTTCACTCTGGAATTAGTTTATCAATGAAAACGTGACCCTAATTCCATTACATCAGAAACACCCTGTTGCTTATTTTCTAGTTACAGCTATTCTTCTCTATTTCACTTACCTACCAGTCGATCACACCCTCTTCATTAATTTCCATTTATTTTCATTTCCTCGTCTTTCAGTCGTTGCAAAAAAACACGCCACAGCCAGATAAGAAAATAAACTCATCAAATGGCAGAAAAAATGTATGAAGGTAAAGTAGCACGAAGTCTATTAAACCTCTAAGAGCGAGCCATTTTTTTAAAAGGAAATAACTAGCAAAACCCGATACAGATGAACGATTTAGGTCACATGACAGAAAAACAAAAACTCTATCTGATGGAGTTGAATGTAGCATTAACTGGCGAAAAGCAATACACAAATATAATTTATAGGATTAAACACTAAAATATCTCTTCCATCAAAACTCAAAAATAACGGAACTCTAATCAAACAGACCCAAACCCATATCATCGTCGGACTCTTCCTCCACCTTCTCTTCCTTCTTCTCAGCAGCTGGGGCAGCATCAGCGGCTGGGGCAGCACCTCCGGCAGGTGCAGCTGCAACCGCACCACCTCCAACGAATACTGCACCACCCACTATTACCTGAACAAAACAATCAATAAAAATAACCTCATTAGTAACCCACCACAAAATGCTTGAATCCAAAAAAACAAACCACCAAGGCAGAAAAACCATCACAATCTATAACCAATAGCATGTGTATTGATCAACCAACTTAGATGGTGGTGCATAAGTACATTTGAATAAGATCTAATTGTATATTCTTTCTCATAGCCTCCAATTTTATTTTTAAAATGTGGAACATGGAAAAAACAATTTTGTTTTCATAATTTTCCATCTTGAAAGCATTTTTAATACAAAAGCAAGTTCAAACATGGTCTTAGAAATCCACTTCCATAATCTGCATGATAATATCATGTATAATGGATCCACACTGACTATTCAATTGAAGGATTGCATCTAAGTTATATCACCGAAAGGCACAAGCACGCAAATTTATACTCCTAGGAATGAATCGCGATGAATCTTTATAAGCAGTAGCACTAAAGAGTAAAACTCATAATTCTCTTCTACTCATATTGTAGTAATAATCCGAATGGAAAACAAAAATAAATCATTAAAGCGAACAGATACAGTCCAACTATTCATTCCTCAGCAAAATCTCAGACAAATGAATTGAACAAGCATTCTTCACAGAAAAAAAAATAGCATAACAAAAATCTAACCATCATTTGGAAGCAAGCTATACAATAACACATACATTCCAATAAAATAGGTAATATAGCACAAATCCAATTAAAACCAATCAATATATTATTAAATAGAGGTAGGAAAATTTGAAAGAAAAAGATAAAGGCAGAGCAGTTGTAAACGTAAAGTTTCGCTTCCGAATCAAAAAGCCAAGATTGTCAGAGATGTTAAAGATGTACCTGAAATACAGCAGAGGAAGGGGAAACAGGAGAGTAAGAGGACTGAACGCCGCCGGAAGAGTCAACGGCGAGAGCGGCTTGGACGAGCTTCCGTTGGAGATCGTAGGAGGAGTCGGCGGAGGACTCGATGTCACCGGAATGTTGTTTGGCTGTCCATTCGCCGCCGGAGTTGCGTACGATAAATGTGAAGACTCCCATGGCTACTCTGAGCGAAACCCTAATTCGAAACTAAAGACTCGCAGAGAGCAAAGTTGCAGTGACGGCACTTTGTGTGGCAGGAATCGTTTATGTACCAGTGAGGTTTTGGAACCCTAATGCCCTGCAAGTGAAAAGCCCATTCAGCCCATTCCAATATTATAACAATATTTCCAAATCTCATAGTATATGCAATTTTAATCCTTAATTTTTGCTGATGTGAATAACATCCAAAACTAACCAAATTTACTCACATATATCCAAACCTTTTATTTAATAGTAGTTGAAGTGAAAAAACAATTCAACACATTTAAATGTTAAGAAAAAAATAAAAAATAAAATAATAATAATAATAGAGAAAATACATATTTGAAAAGATTCACAGAAGGAAATTTTTATTATATTTTTATAATTAATAATTTTAAATATTAAAACATTGTTTATTTTTTAATATATATTTTTATTAAATTAACTATAAATTTTTATTAAACTTTATTTTCATTAATTGTTTTTAATTAGTGTTTTTAGACACTTTTTAACGACATCTTTTTATTAATGTGTGCGCGACTGAGATAAGTAAAACATTTAAATCCAGTCAAAATTCAATTATAATCGAAATTCTTACATCGATTTAAAAACTTCAAAATTTGTGAATTTTTTTGTTCTAATACAAGATTAAAGTTTTCGAGAAAATTAATATTACTCTTCAACTATTTAACTATTTAATGAAATACAATAATTTGGGATTTTGTTTTTGTGTGTGTGGCTTTTTGATGAGTACACTTAGTCTCTAAATATGTTAGACTTACAAATTGGGAATTTGAGTGTGGTAGAATTTTAAATTTGTAATTGGAGAATATTTTATTTGAACATTACTTTTATTTGGAGAATGACAATTAATATTAAAATGTGATTACCTTGTTTTTTTAAATTTTTTATATATATACACATTGACAATAATATATATACATATATATATATATATATATATATATATATATATATATATATATACATATTATATTTATTTTTTTCATCTCTTTCTATCTTATTATATATCTTATAAATTTATGTAGTTTTTTTTGTTATTTATTTCAATATATCTCACGTATTGATCAATGTATCCATTGATAATTTTTCTAAAATATTAGTGAAAGACAGGTTATATATTCTTATATTGTTTTTAGACACCTTACATTTAATTTTACTTTAATAAAAAAAACCATAAACAACTTTTTATTTGATATATTTATTTTAAATTTGATTATGAGGTATAATAATATTTATTATAAAAATTTAATTGAAAGTAAAATAAAATAAAAAGTAAACAAAACAAAAACAAAAAGGGAAAAAGATCTCAGAAAAATAAGACACGGTTTCTCAAGTATTTAGAGAAATTCTGCTGTCTTGTTCCAGCTAGTTCCAGCAAAATGTTCTTAAACACATAAAATGCTGTTTTCATTAACTAAAGTTGAGTATTGTTACAAAGAGAAATTTTGCTTCAAGAAAAAGAATCAAAAAGTGTTGTTTCAGACTTTGTCTATCACAAACTTTAATCTAACTTCAACCAGAGAAACAAGAACTAAATAGAGTGGGAAAGAGACTGAACAATGCGGTGCTGTTTTGTTTTTCTGTTTTTAAACAATTGGAAGAAGGACTAGTTGCAGTTTAGAACAAATAGTGCACAACCATGAATTTCCACGTCCATTGATATCGTCCCCTGTGTTGTGATTACGTTCTTTCCACTCCACACTTCCGTCCCCTTGCATGAATCGATTCTTCTGTCAGGAAGAATCTTCCCCAGATATGATGTCTTCGCATATATCTCCGTTTTCTCATTGCTTAGATTGAAGAAAGCAAGATAGATTTCCCCTGAACAGAGACAAAACATTCATAGTTGTAAAACAGTTTCTATCAGGATTTGTTATTTAACTTCTTAAATGGTACTCATGATTAAGAAATAAGCTTCTTCTTTTTTTCAGCGTTGATGCTATGCAGTTGCAGAATAGAAGAAAATTCTTGAAACCCTTCAAGTGTTTGTTAGAAAGTAGAGACCTTTTCTTCCTGTTGCAATCCAAGAACGAATCCCACCAGGATTATTAACCTCAGCTGCAGGAGAGACCAATTTGCTTTATGAGTGATAAATACAAAGGGGGTTAAGGAAGAAAGAGAGGAAATGAAATTAGTTGTAGAACGTGGTGAGTGTCTACAAAATTCTACCTTCAACATACTTGACTGTTGCACAAAGACCCGAGTAACTATTTACCATGGTCCCATTGGAGTGCAGTTCCCAGATCTGTAGAAGACCAGATGAATCAGTTTTCATTGGAATCAATAAAATAGAAAATGGCTATGTCATACCTGATTAGAATCCCATCTGCATGGAGAAAATGTTCCTCTCTTGAACTCTTTAGATGTAACCTTTCGTTTTGGAGAAGCGTCTAAGCAAAATTTCATGCTGTCAGTAGCAACCAGTTGGTGTTTTCCTCGGTAATCCTGGTGATGCATACTCCCACCATCTCTGTATCAATGGCAATGTGTCAGTTTCTGTTGTTAACAGCAACACAAATGTTTAATTGGAAGTTGGATAAATGGAAAAGAGAAAGATAAAGCATGATTACAATCTGAGTTGAAGTTCTCTCTTGTTTACGCAGAATGGAGCTTGGTGCTGGTTTTCTGCATCCCTTTTCCAGCAGATTGTTTCAAGATCTTGGTTATGGTTATGACTTTCAACAGACCAACCACTCGCCTTTGATTCGCTACAGCCAGTCAAACCTAATGAATGTGTGTACGATGATGTCTTTGTTCCTTGCTTCGGTCTTTGCTTTTTCCCTCGAGCGTGCTTCAAGTTGTTTGAGCTTGTGATATAAGGAAACTGTCATAGCAGTAAAGTCAAATGATTGTATGCCAGACGTGCCTATTTTCCCAAAAAAAAAAAAAGATGGCTCACATGCCTCCATATTATTTGAGCTGAAGAAATTAATCTCTAGCAGGGTAGGGTTTGTTATAAGTTCGTATGTGATGGCATCGATCTTCCGCATATCCCCTCCATACATAAGGGGAGACTTCGCCAAAGACCACAAAGTCATCTGTCAAATAAGTATAGGTTCATTCAGTCTATCACAACGAAGATTATAAAGGAACACAATTCATATATGTTTTTTTTATCAATACCTGTGTCCTTTTTTCTTCTAGATTGAGCCTACTAAACCTGTGTGGACCATTATTTGAACCTGCAGAATTATTAGTAAATGCAGTAAATGGATCTATAGATATATACTGATAAGAAATAACCAAGATATGATGGTCATGCATGACATTCATAATGTGCAAATAAAAAAAGTAGCATTTCAGTCTCCTTTACCTTGATCAGTTAGCCATCCAAATGGTAGCATGTCCAAATCAGGCCAGGAATTTCCCTTTAGACCTTTTCCTCCTATCATATTAGCTGCAGAAAAATCCCTGGTTCACAATTAATTGAACTAAGTTAAGTCAAATGGCAATGGAATAACATACTATGAAGACTGATAAAAATATCTAAAGACAGATATATGAACAACTTAACCACCTTGTTACGTCAAAATGAGCCCGGACATCATCCCAATAATCCCAGTCATCTCCTGTTATTCGATACATGTTGACTAGTCCACTGACACTCTTGGCCATCGCTGGTGTCACACTGGTTCCAGGAGACAGAGAATACACTATAGGCCGATTAAGCTCACTGAGAACCTGACATGGCGTATCACATAAGTTTGCTAAAAGATGGCAGGCAAAATATTCTCAACATCTGTTCATATGAGAATGAGAATCTGCAGAATACCTCTGACACATAGCTTATTTCATTTAATTCCAAGTCATCGCCAAACACACAGTCATGTTTCACTGTAAGAACAGCAGAAAATCTATCAGCATTGGTGCCAAAACACATGCTTATTATTTAAATTCATTATGATTGTTGCGTGACATGAAGCAAGTGATGATAGTTCATAATAAGCTGATTACAAATTAGTAGTTCTTCTAGTACCTAGATCAACACCCCATGAGGCATACTGCTCATACAGGGATTTCAAAAATGCTCTCCCAGCTGCTAACTTTGTATTTACACTCATGAAACCATTAGGCATCCATGCACAAGCCTTTTCTGGGATTGCTATGTCTTTTGCACGCCAAACTCGACCAGATTCTTGATATGCACTTCCCTAGAAATTTGCAAAAGGAGGAAATCAAAGGTCAACAAGAACTTTCAAAAATACATTATTTAGGCATCCACAACTAGAAATTTCTAGTTCAGAAATAAAGAAAAAAAGGTTCAAGTGATAGAAGAATGCAAATCACACCTTTGTTGTATCTAAGATAGGTGTGTTTGCATTGACAGCTTGAGTGCTTATCCCTCTCATAACATGAATCCCAAACTTCAAACCCAAACTATGTACTTTATTAGCTATTTCCTTGAAACCCTTTCCACCTGTGGAAGAAGGCCACCTTCCTGGGTCTGGGACCATCCTTCCCCATTCATCAATCACGTCAAATCCGAGAGAATCGGGATAGGCACCTTTGACTTTCTTCCTATACCAGAGGTAATCCACCACCACAAACTTCAAGAGTTGATGAAAAGAAATCAGTCTATTTGTTAACACAGTCAAATGGTCCACAAGTTATTGTTATTTGCAGTATCTATACCTCATATCCATGAGCCTTGAGACGTTCAGAAACTATTTCAGCACTTTCTAAGAATTCATCTTCAGAAACTGTCCAGCAAAAGGAATCATAAGAATTCCAACCTCTTGGTGGGAGGCTAGCTCGCTGTTGGCCACTCTCAGGTATATTTTGGGATGACACACTGAAATTACACACTCAGATACATATATTATTTCATTTCATACTTTTATTGTCAAATATCTGACGATTATTCACAGAACAGTCTCAAAAGATTAAGAAAGGTGATTGAACAGCTTTGGTTTTAATTTAATATACTTTCAATTTATATTTTCTGCAATTAATTTGGACAAAAAACAGAAGTTTGGTTATAAGGTTTAAAAGTCACTCCAGACACCGCTCTAATTGAATCTATGCGGAGTTTCGAGTTTACTTCTCCAAATTAACCGGACTCGAGCTTCCTAAGTTTGACTTCAAGGACCTAAGTAAAAAGTGGCATTATGTTCCGATTTTAAAGGTTATATTTAGTACAAACTTTTTTTGTACACAGCTTTTGACATTTTGCTACCAAATAGTATAGTTATAGCAGAGCACACAACCAGCTTCTGAAAAGAACCAAGCAATACCAAATCCACCCCAAATGTGAGAGAGCCCTCTACCTTTTTGTGTTCATATGATTTGAGGAATAAACGACAACGGTGCCCCGACTACAATAAAGTTTTCGTTTATCATCATTTTTTAGTTCGAGAGCGAATGGGTAAGTTTTCCTTGTATAGTGAGAATATAAACATCCAAACAGCAGAAAACAAAAAATCTGAGTTGAATTTTGGATTAATCAACAACAGGAGAGGCACAAAAACCACATATTCAACTTGATAAATCCAAAAGACAGTGGAAAAAAGCTTGAATACTCTTTAAATCACTATCACAGTTCACTCATGAGGTATATTTCTGTGCACAGATCCACCACGAAACCAGTGTGAATCAGCCATTTTGACAAGCTCCAGAAACATGCAATGGCAATGTGAAGAAAAAAGAAGAACCATAACAGGTTCTAGATTCAACTATCGAAGCCTCCAATTATTCAGAAAACAAAGAAATTAATTACCAATCAAGCTTATCTTAACAATGTAAAAAATGTACCATAAATAAGTGAAAATTCACAATAGCAAGAGAAGAAGAAGAAGAAGATTCCATGGTTGCGTTGCGTGCGTACCTTAGCAAACAGAGAGGAAGGAGAACCCAAAAGGAGACTAAGCACAGAGAGAAGTACTTCATCACTGCGAGAACATCTGTTCCACCAAACAATGTTCCCACCACAGTTAAATACTTACAAATATCCAACTTCACAGTAAGAAATGAATTTCTAAAAAACAAATATAACAATAATCATAATATAATAAAATAAAATAATGATAATGCGTCGATGCGTTGGGAGCCATATACATGATGCATAATCATATCATGATGACAGTGAAAGCAACGTAATAGCGGTGACGTTTATCTGTTTTACTTGAATACAGTGGTGGATTTCTTCGAAAGAAAGCGCATTTTGGTTTGTCGCGACCTGGTTTAAGTTTAACCCTCACACTTCACGTTACGCTATAGGCACACGACCCCGATTGCAGAGGAGTAAACGTATCTGCCACTCATAAATCTAATGTTGCAATTCATTCGAAAATTCAGATTTGTAAACATTCGGCGAGGATGGCCAAGGAGCGGTTTCGGTGATTAAAATGTGCACGAAATTTGCAGTGTTGAAAGGGAAATTGGAGATAACAATGGTTGGGGGAAGAAAGAAGCAAAAGGTAAAGTAAAAATTTTAAGAGAGTGGAAGATGATGGGTGAAAATGCACATTATGTTTAAGATCCTAAAGGGTCTATAATAGTAAATTATGAGATTGTATTACTGGTTCTAGATTTTATAAAAGGAGTGTGAGTGATTTCATTAGATTGTAATAAGGATCTTAGATTTTACTTTTCTATAAAAAGAGTATGAGCCATTTTCGGTGTGGGTGTACAGTATTTTAGTATCTAGCTTAATATTTTCCAATAAATAAGGAAGGAGAAGATGAAGAAAATATGCTAGAGTTTTTTTTTTTACCTTTTGAAGGTAAAAGTTAATATATTTTTATTAATAAAATAATTATTAATTTTAAATAGAAGTATAAATTAATCTAATCTTAATTTTTAAAATTTAAATAATAAAGTAGAGAATATGATGATAAGAGAACTAAAATGAAATTATAAAAGGAAAATAAAAGTTTAGTACGTATTTAATATAGATGATAATATTTTGACTATTACGATTTAACTTTTATTTTATACTTTTTGTACATTCGATATTTTACATTAAATTACGTCAAAAAATATAAAATAAGAATCAAAATATAATTTTATTTAAAATTTGTAAAAAAAATAATTATATTAATTTTTAATTAGATAATGATGTGGTATTATATTTTTACATTAATTTTTAATAAAAAATGAATTTTAATAATAATTATATTAATTTTTAATTAAAAGAAATATGGTGATAATATACATTATAATAAATTACATTAATTTTAGTTTGGTATAAATTTAATTTAAATATTTAAGCTCAATTTATCTATTTTGGAAGTTGAATATTAAACCTAAAATTTAAAAAAGACTGTACAACAATTTTACCAATTTTATGACGTTACAGAATCTACATATTATATAAAATCGTAAAATTTTACCCTCTTACAATTTAAATCTCATTTGAAGTATCTTTCATGGGTGTGCATGTGTGAAAACATGACATCATGTATCATTTGATGTCTGTCCGGGCGTGTGTGTAAAAAAAAAAAAACTTTAAAAACTTGTGAGGTAGCGCGTGGGCGCAGATTCCTCTGCACAGGTATATTGCTAAAGTAAAAGACCTCTCCTTTGTCTTAATTTGCCTCTTAAACTTTGTCTTGGTAATTTCGTAACTCATTAATTGCTCACACTCACATGTTCTAGTTTATTCTTATTATTAATATTTCCTTCTGAATTTTTTCTATTCATTATTGATAAAAACACAATAGACATCACTACTATTGAGGAGAAGAAAACGTGCTCTTACTATTTGAATCGTGATTTATCATTATTATGTAAGGAATTAAGGAGTATTTACTGATTAGATAATCACTTAGACTTTGATTAAGGTTTTTTTTTTTAACTATCATGTGTTTGCAACTGCCAATATCTACTCATTATGAATATAATGAAACCCTCTTTCTTAAAATGATGTTCTAATCTAAATAATGAGATTCTAAATGGAGGAGAAACATTTAAAATTGGAACATTATCATTTAATGATATAGCTAACTAAATTTAATGACGAGGCATGCGATGAGAGAATCTGATGCAACCACCGTTTCATTCTATTCGTTGGAAGTTTTGTTGGTTGGTAAATTGAGAAAAATATAAAATTGTTGACACCAATTAAATATAAAAAATAGAATTAATTTTTATCCATAGCTTAAAACATTTTTTTTTTCTTACACACCGAAGCATTCGCCAGTAGCATGAAATTGTTTTGTTACATTGTTACTTAGTGAAAGGTAGAATGAAGGATTTATGGGAGAGTTCTACATACTTCAACTTTTAAGGATTGCGCCACCGAGCACCGTCAAACCGCCCACCGCCACCGTCCACCGCCATCGTCACCTCCAAGGTTCCTCCTACATGACCATGCCTTCTCTCACTCTCTACTTCACGAAATTCCATGAATTGAAGAAAATGAGAAAATACAGTGTGCAGACATTGCTACTAGCATTCGCTTCCTTCCTTTTACTCTTCTTCCTATCCCCATCCATTCCTCAGCCTCAGCGATACCATCATTTTGCTGACAACCGCAATTTCTTCGGTAATTCCTTCTCAAACACTTAGGAATCTGAGTTTGAGACTAGAAAGGTTTCATCTTTTGAATTGTTCTTCAGGCATTCCCAATGCTCTTAACGTCATATCAAATTTCCCGTTCATGGTGATTGGCCTCATTGGCCTTGTGCTTTGCCACCGTAGGAGCTATTTCAACATCGGGTACTTTACTTTCCCTTTTCTCAACATCAATTCCAATTTAGCTTATGTGATTAATGTCTGTGGCATTAGTTTGGAAGGTGAACTATGGGGTTGGAAATGCTTTTATGCTGGTGTCACTTCAGTTGCTTTTGGTTCTTCATACTATCATCTTCACCCAGATAATGCTTCCCTTCTCTGGGACAGAATACCAGTGAGTTTCAATTCGAAATTTAAGGAATTACTTTTCTTTTCTTCATATGCTAGTTCACAATTTTGATTCTTTGATTCTTGTTTGGTTGTTGGAGATGACTGTTGCTTTTGCTTCACTGATGGCAACCCTAATCATTGAAAGGATTGATCCGAAGAAGGGAACACATGCAATTGTGCCTTTGATTATGATTGGCATAATTAGCAATGTGTATTGGAGGCAAGACTATTTCTTCTTCTTCATTCCTTCTATTTGCACTAGTTCTCTTCTCTGCATTATTTGCATATTTATTCATAGATTTTTCTGCATAATGAGCTGAGTTTAATCACCAATTGTTTTTGATGTAAAGGTTCTTTGGTGACATCCGTTTATATATTCTAGCACAAAGTGCAGCATGCATTGCTATACCTCTCATGGCTACTTTATTGCCTCCAATGTACACACATTCACCATATTGGCTCTGGGCTTCAGGTATTGTGAAAAAGTTGTTTTTGATGTGATGCAAATACTCTTTTCAATTGCCCTTAATTTCAATTTTGATTTTTTGCAGGATTTTATCTTCTAGCTATGCTGCAAGAGACCACTGACAGGGTGATTTATGCATTGACTTTTCATACTGTCAGTGGTCACACACTTAAGCATTTATCTGCTGCTATGGTTCCTGTCATCCTCACACTCATGCTTGCAAAGAGAAGTGTTTACTCGGGGAAGCTTTTGCATGTATGCAACACTTAGTTCCATTGATTACATAATTGAATTATATATATGGATGATTTCAAACTAAAATTTCAGTGAAAAAGTGCTAACTTTGGGTCTGTTTCTTTTTTTTTTTTTTACTCAAAAAAGTTTTAAA
>Ga0214544_1009209_pt1 | contig 15655 bp, 18 predicted proteins | sample CNSS3metaG_FD_160074 | JGI IMG/M metagenome (GOLD analysis project Ga0214544, IMG submission 160074) | Root nodule microbial communities from cowpea collected in UCLA plant growth center, Los Angeles, California, USA - CNSS3 | ecosystem: Host-associated > Plants > Roots > Nodule | place: USA...
CAAATTTAGGAATCTCATGGCAGTCAAAGCATGACAGCAGGGGATTCCTGTTATGCTCCATTTGCGGCAGCTACATTCCCGTTTATCTATGTCTACTACAAACTTTTCCCCAGTGATGCAAGTGTGATTGACCTCAAACAGCTTTTCCCCAGACCAACTGCCAATAAACAAAAACCAAAGTGAAAGTCATGCACAAACGAAAAATGAGAAATAAACAATGAACATTTTACCTTGGTATCCAATACTTAGTTTTTTCAGTCTCCTTCTCTAGTCTGCTTTTTATTTTTGGGCAAATGGGACCTTCTATTGCAGCTATCTTTTTCCTATTTGATGCCCATCTTTTCATGAGATAAATGCGTATTTCTTCCATCATGGTAATGATGGGCTTATTCCTTGCATCCACTATTGTGCTATTGAAACCCTCAGACATGTTGTTCACAACTGTATCACAGGCTGGTCTTGGTACGAACCTTGATCTCGACCAAAATCTAGTTGCAAAAGACAGAATGATAATACCATAAGCAATAAGACAAAACGATAGTACCATTACCAAATAGAAAATAATAACATGTATTTTATACACTTGCCTCGGGGGAATCTGGATCAGGTGCTTAAAAGCATCTAAATTCAATCTTTAATCTCCCTCATGACAGCCTCCCATGCTTGAGGATGTGTGCAATATGCTGCTTTCCATAATAACCGTTTCAGATTTTTGCCTGGAAACTTCTTCCTGAAATTAGAATATATGTGCCTAACACAAAACCTCTGATCCACACCAGGCAACAATTCCTGCAATGTTGGCAAAAGTCCCTACAATGTGTAGTGGAAATCATCTCATTAGTGGATAACAGTTCAAATAAATAACTTTAAACAATGTAGCAATTAAAATATGTTACTTACTTTTTGCTGGTCAGACATAAATGTGAATGTCTGACAGAACTGAGCCCCATTAAGGTCTTCTATGAGCAATTCGAGAAACCAAGTCCAAGTCTCTTTATTTTCTACTTCAACTACCGCATATGCTAATGGTAGCATCTGATCGTTGCCATCTCTGCCCACTGCAGTTAACAATTCCCCTCCATATTTTCCCTTTAAGAAACACCCATCCACTCCGATGATAGGTCTACAAGAAATGAAGCTATCCTTTGAAGCTTTAAGACAAACATACAGCCGCTTGAATATGGGATTGCCTTCATTCTCATCCACATGAACTTTAACTGTTGAACCTGGATTTGACTTTAGCAGTTCATGAGCGTAATCATACACTCGCTTATATTGTTCTCTGAATGATCCATCAATGTTAGCATATGCCATACTCTTAGCCCTAAAGGTGGTAGACCTCGACACACCAATATTCCATTTCCTCCCTATTTTGTTCTTCAGATCAGTTAGCTTAATATTTGGGTTCTCTTTTAATGTCTTTTCTAGTCTCCCACTTAACCACTTAGAAGTCATTAAACAGACATTAAATTCTCTACTACATGTGTGGGTGTTTATAATCTTCCTAAGTTGCCATGTATTTTGTGCAGCCTTATAAGCACAATACGCATACCATTTACACTTACCTTTGGCACCTAGACACTTCACACATATTCTTCTTTTATCATTTCTGAATATTTTTAGTTTCCTCCCACTATGGAGACCATAAGTTCTTATTGCATCTGTAAATTCTTCCTTTTCAGCAAAATAGGTTCCAACTTCCCAATTGTAGTCCTCCATGCTTTTAGGCATTGAAAAAGTCCCAAAGTGACCGTAGTTGTCTCTATCCTGATCTGTTGAATCACTATGGTCACCACTATCTAATGTTTCAGACTCCCACTCATTATCAGAAATCCCTCTGGCATACACATTTTTATCTTGTGACATTGTCCCAGTACTAGCACTTGCACCAGGCATTTCATGGCATCCAACACTAACCTCGTGTAGTTCATCATCCATGTCATCTCTATCAATCCTAACATCATATAATTCGTCCTCATTCATGACATCACCTTCAGACTCAGTCCAACTACTAACCTCGTACTCATCATCCTCCTCATTGCCTGTCTCTCCACCAACTTCATGCTCACCATCCTCCTCACCAACTTCTGTATTCACCTTATCAGCCAAGGCCTCCTCACCATCCCGAACACATACTTCTTCATTACCCACACCATTCTCCTTATCAGGCAACTCCTCTTCACCATCCCCAACACATACTTCTTCATTACCCACACCATTCTCCTTATCAGGCAACTCCTCTTCACCATCCCCAACACATACATCTTCATTAGCCACTCCAATATCCCCATCACGTGATTCATTTTCAGTCTGAACAGCAACTTCTTCCCCAGCAACCCCACCATCCCCCTCCACAGCAGGTTGGTCCTCTATCATATGAACAACTTGAGGTTCACAAACAAAGTGGACCACATACAGGTGCACTTGACCATTCAGGGTGGCTATGTTCACCATATGACACACACCTCTATCATCATTGAGCAACTCCAACCTTCCTTCCAACACAGACCCCCCACCCACCGAAAACCACAATTCCTTCACATTCACATAACCCATCTCCCTCAAAATTGACATAATCTCAAAGAAAGACCATCTGTCAGGGTCACACAACAAAGTACTACTATCTCCCACGTATTTCAGTGAACCCTCATTCACAAACCTTCCCCCATGGTGAAACACTACTTCAAAATTTTCGTCGTTCATGGAACCTACTATATGCCTAACTTTATATCCCTGCCACATATACAAAAAAACCAAACAATAACACACAATTTACACTCAATACCACTAACACACCAACACACCGACAATAATTAAGAAACAGGGACCACACCACATACCCAACACCGTCACCGTCACATGTAATGGGGGACAAACCAATAAAGTAATACTGACTCAAAGGCAACAAAAATAGACAATATTGAAAGTAAAAATGCTTCAAATACACTGTGCCTAAACACATAAATCAACAAATCTTCACAAAAAACAACCCTAACATCAAAACCCTAATAACGAAATCAAACAAAAACATAATACCAACCTTTCGTTATCAATGGCCGACAAGTAGCTCTAAACTCTCTGCTTCAGTGTTCCAAATGCACCTTCAATTTCTCCACCAACTCGCGAACAATCGAGCACCACTTCGTCTCCCCTACCTCACCTTTCCCCAATTTCACGTTTTTATCCCAACATTCTGCCACTTCTTTTTAACTTCTCGCCCCTAATTATTATTTTCTTTCTTTTCTTTTTTTATTTTTGTTCTTTTCTTCTTCTTTTTTTCATTACAAGACATATTTAATATTCTGCCCCACATTTCCACGTCAGTAAAAATTAATCACCACGTGTTCCAAATTTAATTCAGAGACCAACCACTATCAGTCAACGTTAACCTTTCTAACGACGTCAAGTGAAATGGACTCAATTGGTGCACTTAAACTAATTTGGGTATGTAATTGAGACTTTTTTTAAACCGGGTACCAATTATACCTAAAATAAAATAAAGTTTAGTCTAACTTATTGGCTTATAAAAGGGTACTAGGGTTCTATCTTTGGCTATAAGGTTCTCTCATAATAAGCCATCAAGAAAGAGAATGTGAGAGGAGAAACGAAGACAAAGAGATAGATTGGAAAAGGAAAGTTGAAGAACAAAGATTGAAGAACACATTTTTATTGTATCTCTCATGGTTCAATGTTAGTATCATATTATGATTTATGTGCGTGAATATGTGAGAATCATGAATCTTAAGATCCTAGAGTAGTTTTCTATAATGAATTATTATTGCATGAAAACTACAAATTTATTTACATGTGGTATCACAGCAAGGTTATTAGATTCATGATCTCCAATCAGTGGCGGATCTTAATCACAAAATTTGGAGTGGCCAAAATAATATAATTATTTGACCATTAAATTGTTGGATCATTAATAATGTTTTAAAAATTGGTCCTCTAACTGAATAATTTAATCTTTAGTATAATGTTGTGAAAAATATAATTTATCTTGTTTTCATCTTCACGAATAATTTCACTTTTATCACTTTTGAATAATGAATCTATTTTTTTATTATTCATCAATATACCTATTTTATAAAATAATATTAAAATAATTTATCATACCTTACTAAAAAAATTGAGAAGTGTAAATATTAAAGAAAAAAATATAGTATAGTTAAGTCACAATTAAAAATCGGTTATGAAAAACACATAATACATTTTGTTTCTTCTATATTCATAAAAAATGAATATATCAAAGGTTCATGAGATAAAAGAAATAATGTTAACTATTAAATTAATTTTTTATTATCAAGTAAGATAAAAGATAATTACTTTTCTTTTCTTCAAAAAAGAAATAAGACAAATGGAAAATGAGAGAAAAAATAATTACCTTTTTTCTTTAAAACAAATATGACAGTGAAAAATGAGTACAATTTAACATAATTTCACTATCAATCTTGATGAAAATCATTCATCCGCTTCAATAAATTTAACGAGAATGATCAAATTACATCAATTTTTTAAAATTCAATATCAAATTGAGACTAGAAAAAACTTAATGACTAACTTGACATTTTTAGATGAAAATAGTGACCAAAAGATTAATTAAACCTAAATATTTTTATTCTTTATATATTTAATTTTATGTTTTATTATCTATTAACATTAATTAGTTATATTTTATAAAAGAAATAAAAATACAAACAATTTAATTTTCATCTATTTATAAAATACACTACCTATAATTTAAAAAAAATTTAAAATTTCAAAATATATATAATTTAAAAAAAAAATCACAAATCTTGGAGGAGCCATGGCCCCTCCCCGCCTTACAATGCTCCGCCCCTGTCTCCAATTATGATGTTTTTCCTAAAGTGTGTTTTCTGAAACTATTGTGAATCCTAATTATGATGTTTTTCCTAAATTGTGTTTTTCTGAGTGCTTCTTTGCAATAATATATATGTTATATTATTGTTAAAATAAAATTAATAAGAATGCTATGTAAGATTTATAGCAATTAATGATATTTATATTTATTTGAAATCAGTATGATAAATTTTGTTAGTCACCAAAGTGGTCAAAATTTTAAAGTTATTTGATTTCAAATTATTAATCCCATATAGTATGGATGCTAAATTATGAATAATTGATTTATAGGTTAATTGAAGTTCATTATTATAAGGCATTTCAGGATTGCCCAAATTTTGATTACTTGTTCTTATTATTAGTGAGCATGATTGTAAATAATTTTGTATGTGTCACTAGTTTTATTTATATACCCAGAGGTAGTAGGTGATTCTAGTTGATGCATATTTTAATTATCATTAATGTTATATAATATGATTAGTATCATTATGTTTGTGTATTAGTGGATCTCCCAAAGGAGAACATTAATATGCATGGAATGGTTATTTATGTCTGAATCTATATTTATGTTTAGTTTTATTACTCAAAGCATTAATGTTAAGCATGTGTTAGTTGTAGTCTATGTCCTAGTATCTTTACACCCGCACGCTACGTCTGTTCCAGTCTTTAATGGATTGAATTTTCTTGATTGGAGTGAATAAGTTCAATTTTACTTAGGTGTGTTGGATCTTGATTTGGCTTTCCAAGTTGAAAAGTCAGTTGCTATCACGGATGTCAATAGCCATGAAGAGAAAGCCATTACAAAACATGGAAATGGTAAAGGACCATTAAAGATTGACGGGTCCTCAACCAAAATCCAGAAGAAAAATGACAAATGTCATTTCTGTAGAAAGTGTGGACATTTCCAAAAAGATTGCGTAAAGTGTAAAGCTTTGAAAAAAAAGGTGAGCACAATGCTTTATATTTTGAATCAAACTTAACTGAAGTTCCCCATAATACTTGGTGGATTGATTTTGGATGTACTACTCATCTTTCCAATGTGATGTAGGGATTTCTTTCAACCCGAACCATAAACCCAAATGAGAAGTTCGTCTTCATGAGCAATAAAGAGAGAGCTCCATTGGAAGCCGTCGACACTAGATATCACTTAGACCTCATGGATACTTTTTATGTACCTAGTATCACTAGAAATTTAATTTCTTTGTCTAAGCTTGATGTTGTTGGATACTCTTTTAAGTTTAGGATTGGTTATTTTAGTTTGTTTAAGCGTACTTGTATGATTGGATCTGGTACACTTTATGATGATTCATATAAATTGAATTTGGATAATTTATATGCGAAAACTCTTATGACCTTGCATCACAATGTTGACATTAAATGTAGTTTAGTAGATGAACGATCTTCTTACTTGTGGCATAAGCATTTGTGAGATATTTCCAAAGAAAGAATTCAAAGATTAGTAAAGAATAAAATCCTTCCGGATTTTGATCTAAATGTGTGTGTGGATTGTATTAAAAGCAAACAAACAACATACACGAAGAAAGGAACCACAAAAAGCACTTAACTTCTTGAAATTATACACACTAATATATGTGGTTCGTTTGATGTAAATTCCTTCAATAAAGATAATTATTTCATCACCTTTATTGATGATTTTTCGTGTTATGAACATGTCTATCTACTGCATGAGAAATCTCAATTAGTGAATGCCTTGGAAGTTTATATAAATCAAGTGGAAAGGCAATTATAGACAAAAAGGTGAAAATCGTAAGATCAGATAGAGGTGGTGAGTATTATGAGAGATATGATGAAAGTGGACAACACCCTGATCAGTTTGCTAAGTTCCTTGAGAAACGTGGTATTTATGCCCAATACACAATGTCATGCACACTACAACAAAATAGTGTATAAAAAAGGAGTAATCGAACCTTAATGGATATGGTTAGGAGTATGTTAAGTAATTCATGTTTAACTGTATCACTATGGATGTATGCTTTAAAGATTGTAATGTATTTGGTGAACATGGTTCGTTGTAAAGTTGTTAAAAAGACTCCTTTTTAGTTGTGGACAAGTAGGAAACCCAGTTTCAGACACCTGCATGTTTGGGGTTGTTAGGCAAAAGTAAGAATATATAATCCGTAAGAAAAGGAACTGGATGAAAGAACAATCAGTGGATATTTCACTAGTTATCTAGAAAAATCAAAAGGGTATATGCTTTACTGTCATACCCATAGTACAAGAATTGTTGAAACTAGAAATGCCTGGTTCATTGAGAATGGTGAAACCAGTGGGAGTGAAGTTCCACAAAATGTGGAGATTAAGGAAGTTAGAGTACAAGTTATTCTTAGTGCAATAAATTAAGTCTTGTGCAAGTGCAATAAACAACATAAAAAAATACTCCATAAAATCAAGTCTTGGAGCATAAAAACAACTGGTATTTCATAAAAAAAAAGTCCTAGACATCATATCAAGTGCAACAAAAACATCAAAACAATAAACAATAGTCCAAATAAAAATATAGTCCAAGAAACATCTTCATCTTCACGGTGGTAGTCTATTGTTCTTCATCTCCCATGCTAATAACATTTGATGCAACAACAACGGAGGACCCTTCATTTAGCTCCACATTTTGGTAATTGACATTTTCTACCTCATTTGTGCACACATTGACACAAAAAACAATAATTAATAAGTATCAATGAATTTATAATAAAATTAATACCAAGTAAGAATCAAATAATTACCCTCAACAAAACCATGCTTCCAGCTATAAATGCAAATATTGGATTCCATCTTCTCGGGAAAAAGTTGACTCCTATGTTTGTTAAGGATATGAGACCCAATGCTAAAAGAAGATTCAGATGCCACAATCGTTATTGGAATGCTTAAAAGGTCTCTAGCCATAATGGATTGCTTAGAAAATCTTAGGATATTATTTTTCCACCCACTAAAAAATAAGCTTTATTACTGTCGGATATTTATCGACGAAACTAATTCCTTCAAAAATATTCCTTTACCAACGAATTTACCAGCGGATATATATGGAAAACGTACTGATGGATTTATCCATCGGTAATTTGGTGAGATTATGTAGGGGACCACTGATATGTCAGAAATGTCGTCGATAATGCGGTTAATTTTTCTCGACAATCACTTCCGTCGATAAATCCTTCAGTATGTCAGCCGAGAAAAACTTAAACATTTCAGAATCCCTCCCCCAAATCAGTTTCTGCAATTCCCTCTCCTAATTCTCTCCAATCTCTCGTCCCACCTTCTCGCCTCGCCATCTCGCCCCGCCTGGAAAGAGCTCGTCGGCCGCAAAGATCCGATTAAGACGATGTTGTTGTCGGTGCCAGCGCCCGCAACGCTGATCACGCCGTCTCCTCTCGGTAATCACTACCGTCGCTACAAGCCTCACGTCGGCACATCGTTGACGAACACAGTGAGTGTTTTTCTTCTTCTTTTCGCCATACAACCCATCACGTCTGAATCCTGAACTGTTTTTTAGCACATCAGAACTTCGAATCACATATGTGGGAGGTTGGGTGTTCGCCTGACCAGAGCTGCGAGGGAGGCTGCTGTTTTTGTGGTTGCATCGTCGAGGAAGGTAAGTGGCAATGTTTGAGAATGAGTTGAGTGTGGTCATGCCTGAAATTTTGTGTAGCATTCACAACATTGTGTAAGACCTGTAAAAATTAATTAATTAAATAAATAATTAATTAATAAACGTGGGTAGTGAGAGCCTTCATGGCATTAAATATTAATTGATGTGATGTGGAAAAGTATTAGCTTAAATGGTTGAGAGTACTTTGATTGTGTGAAAGGACTTGGGTTCGAGCCCTATGTATGTCATTTGTGTGTTATTTAATTATTATATCTTTTAATAATATAATTGAGCATGTTCAATGAGGAGATAATTATAGAATTAGATTAATCATCACGAAATATGAATTGATTGAATGGTTGTGCATTGATTTGGCATTGGCATGGTTATGGGTTCAAACCTTCGTAAACCCAAATCAAACTTTCTTTTTGCCAATATTTCCTTTGGCATGAAGGTGAAGGGGCATGGAAAACCTAGACGGCTAAGGAATAGCCAAGAATGGCTGTAAAATAGCCCATAATGAGACAATGAATGGTCATTAACATTCCATTAAGTATCATTTTCGTTTTGGGTAATTAACCTAGAATTAAGGCACCCTTAAAAGGCAAAAATTAGGTTAGAAGAAAGGTTTTGCAAGGCTGCAATTGTGGTTAGAGCACAGAGAACGAAATTGAGTGTGTATTGTGAGAATTGAGTGAAGCAAAGAGTGAGTGGGGAGAGGAAGACAAAGGAGGCCATTGGTGATCAAGGGAGAACTTTCAAGAGTTAAAGCTAAGCTAAGGAAACCAGGTTAGGGGAGTTTTACCACGTTAGTGTTGTAAATTTGATTAATTGTACACTTTATGACTTGAATATGCATGATTTCTCCTTGTTGCATGTTGATTCTCGTGTTTCTGGAAAATTTCCAGAAATCGCCTGGCAGACTATACATAGCCGCCAAGCGGTGCTTGCCAGTTTACTTTTTTTTCTAGGTTCCTTAAGGAACCGCCTGGTGAGAAAGCCCTGTACCGCCAGGAGACCTAAGCCTAGAAACCTCATTTATGGGTTTTTGATGAATTACCTTGCGGTGATGAATATCCACCAGGCGACGCAAATCAATCTTGGTTCGATTTTGATGTTTGGTTGTTCAGGGATGATTTTGATCAGAGGAAAATCAAGTGTTAGTGGTTAAGAGATGATATAATGTCATATTTCATTGAATACCAATATAATTGATGGGTAAATTTGATGGAACAGTGAAAAGGAAAGCTTAGGGTTTTTCATATTGGGGTTTTTGCAGAACTGAACGTAATTGGTGTTAATTACACCATAATGGTTGCTGGAGTTAGTCAAAGTGATTAGTGTTGCCATTATCATCATGTTCCTGGGAAGCAACAATTGAGATAGGTAGAGGAGATCATCGGAAGGGAGTGAGAGATTCTTAGCAGGTGCTGAGAGTCTGGGATTTTGCCCAGAAATACATGCACGAGGCCTGCCGCCAGGTGCCATCGCAGCGGTATTGATTTTGCGTGGCTGTAGAGGCAATGCTGGTTTTGGGTATTTGGATGTCCAGTGAGGGAAGGGAATGGAATTGGAAGATGTTAATTGGAAAATTAAAAATGTGTTAAGTGGGGGATAAAGTTGAGAAAGGAAGAATATGGAACTTTAGCACCTTACAAATTTGTGACTAAACCAGTATCAATAAGGGAGATTGGCTGGGAAGATAAAAGAAAAGAGTATGAGGTATGGGGATTACGATTAGGTGCCAAATTTACCTAGAAAGTAACTAACCTATCTAGAAGTTGAATAATGTTAAATGAGCTTGAAAGGATAATTGAATAGTGGCAAAACCAATTGTGGCAAGGAGTTGGGACTGGTATGAAACTGCATACTGGAAAGTGATAAACCTGAGGGTATGAGTTGGAATACTTGGGGGAAAAACTCAGAACTAATGACATGTTAGTGATTCAATTGATCTTAAGTAAATTAACTTAAGGATGTAATGAGAATTGGGAGCCATAGAGGATAGAGAGTGGCAATAATATAACTATTAAGAGAATTGACTTTCTGAAAGTGTGCAAGGACTCGATGGGCGGGGGGGTTAGCAGTTGCATAAAAGTGCAGGAAAATAAGAACAGTGTCTGTTTTGGTATAGCGCCTGGCGGCGTAGTGCAAACCGCCAAGTGGGAGGTACAACTCCAAGGAGGCAATTAACACGCCACGCCTAACGGTCATGAGGGTTCCGCCAGGTGATATCTGGAAGTAGTGGGTGTTCTAAGGCACTTGACGCCAGGCGGTTTGGAAGAGGCAACACCTAGCGGTACATGTCCCCCGCCAGGCAGTTTTGCTGCAGCAGCAGCTATTGGTTGCTGGTTTTGTATGCATGATTTACAAAGCCTTTATGATACTTTAAAGGCTGGCTTGTTGGTGTTCCTTGAGTTGAGCTCGTCACGTATCCCTTGAGTTAAGCTCGGAATGGTATCCCTCGAGTTGAGCTCGGGATGACGGATTTACACGAGGAACCCTTGAGTTGAGCTCGGGTTGGTGAGTGTTGCCGGTGTGAGTGTGTTGGTTGTGGCGAGCACGGATGGGTCCAAATAGATTGCTCTCCTCAGTAGTTAGCTGATGAGTTTGATAGTCTTGGGACGTTGCGAATTATGTTCGTATTTGGGAACTCCCCCTGGCGTTACGGTGTATGATCCGTAGCAATGGTTTCCCGCACGTGCTCTATCGGTTGTGGCCGATAGGTATGGCAACAAGCCATCTTGAGGTACTCACTAGAAAATGTAGAACACAGATAACATGGTTGTGGCCATGTTATATGGAATCAAAGGAGGATTTCCCTAAAATTTGATTGTATGAAATATATATATATATATATATATATATATATATATATATATATATATATATATATATATATATATAAGTGATTAATATATGCATATGCATTTATATGATTATTCTGTTAAGCTCACCCTATAAGCATTTGTCTAATCTGCATAACATGGGATTTTCAAACTCATCCTTTTATTCATCACATTTCCACCATAAAGCCTACATTTTGAATTTCATGGAGGATCAACATAAAAGGGGCACACTAGCCTAGATAGACTGCGAGCAAATCTCTTAGCATGAAAATAAAAAATAAAAAATAAAAAATGTCTGCTAGACTGAAGACCTGAAAGGGTGGTTTAAAAAAAAAGAGACAAGAATAAGAGCAAGGGACAAACTGTAACATGAACCAAATTCTTTCTTGAGTTAAAATTTCTTGAAAGAGAAAATAATCATGTTTTGGAAATGATGTGTGGCCATGTTTCTTTATCATAAAACACAAAATGTTATCCTTTGTTACCCCTTTGAGCCCTAAACGAGCAAATGTTTTTATTCCAAAACTTTGAACAAGGGTCACCCTCTCACCGACGGTTGACATAATGTTTGCACTTTTGTTTGACAAATGGTTCACCAATAAAAAAAATATCCATCAAAATAAAAAAGTTTGAAAAAGAAAAATGATGATGATTTGGTCACATCAAGAAAAAAGAAGAGAGACGATATTTGGAAAATAATGGGGAACACAAAAGAGTCAAATAAATTTTGGATGCAACATTTTTCAAAGATCTTTGTGCAAAATACCACCACATCTTTTTGGATTTTTTAAATCCATATTTGCTTTCATACCCTTAGCCTTAGCCACAATACAAGCCTAATAAAGCCCACACAGATCCAAGATTGATTGTCATTACCTTTCAAAAATTTTAAGTCACGGGAAATCATTTTGACATACTAAAGGGTTTGTCCAAAATTTTGAATAAAAAAGGAAAAATAAAATTGAAAAATATGTTTTGAGATTTGCTTTCAGTGAGTTAGACAGTTTTGTTTTATTAACAAGTTCCAAAAGCTTCTTAAGATAAGCATGGTTAACCAGGCAGATAAGAGACATCCCCTTTCATTGTTTCATTTTTACCATCCTCATGGACTCCATCTTTATTTCTTACTAAATCATGCACTCTTACCCTAAACTTGTCCAACAATTTCATACAATTGTCCAACATTTTTCTCTAAAATCCAAACTAGACAGTTGTTTCATTTCACCATTCATATATGACTTGTCATTTATCCCAAGATAGGGTAATTTCACCCTAACCATCATGGTTACACTAGGGGCAACGTCTAGAGTCCCTACCACATTTCAACTTTTTCATGCCTTACTGTAACTGGGGCAGATCAAACACAATTTGTGTGTCAATCCAGGTCCTCAAATCAGAGAAATCTTTGAAGTTTTCTTAATTTGTCTAGCCCTTTCATCAATAAATGGGGAAGTCAAACACATTTTGTACCCTGAAGCCAATCCATACTCTCAAGTTGGGCCAACTTTTGAAGTCCATATCATTTTCTTCATGTCATCAATAGTTGGGGCAAGTCCAAACATACTTGGTGCTTTGAGACCAAATCAAACTGGGTCAGCTCCCTAGTCGGTCCTTGTCATCTCATCCAACCCCTTCCAAGCCATCAGAAATTTCATACATGTTGTTTAGATAATGCTTCAAAAGAAATAAAAAAAATTTTCAATAAATTGATCAGACCAAAGAGTTGATTTCAAAAGTGAAGAAAAAATGAAAGAAAAATAATGTCTCATGAAGAAGGGAACACCCTATTATCTGACCGAAGGCAAGTGAAAGAAAAATAAACCAACTGGGGCAATCCTTTTCACCCAATCCTTTCCATTTCCACTACCTCTTTTGAAACAACATCCCTCATCCATTCAAATTCTTCTCTAAACACCAAAATTGGGGCAGTTTTGTGAGTCTCACTTGAATTTGTCACCCAAATGCTCATAAATCCCCATCTTCTGAAATAAAACCCATTGTTTGATCAAAATATTTTGTGTATACCAAAATTGGGGTAGTTTCGTGGGTTTCGTGTGAATATCTCACCCTAACATTCATTGATCAATATCCTCATACCCTTTTTCCATACACCAAAATTGGGGAATTTTCGGGATTCTTGTGTTTTTCAACCTGATATTCACATATTGCTTCTCCTTTGAAGGGTGTGTGGAGACATGTCTGCACGACTATCTTAGTCCCTTGCACACTCTTTCCAAACATTTCTAGCTTTTCACTCACTTGTGAATTCAAACATGCGTACAGTAATATTATAAAAGAGAAAGTCAAAGATATACTCATTTCATATGTTGGACCTCGATAAATGTGACATTCCTCACTTTCATGAAATAGTTGGCTCCTACTTGCATAGAATAATCAAAGGACAAAACACAACCAACATTGTTTTCATCAGGCATTCAATTTCTCATGCATATCGAGGTTACGACACCTTGATCCCTGCACCAAGGTTTTGACACCTTATTTCTGATGCATATCGAGGTTACGACACCCTGATCCCTGCGCCAGGGTTACGATGCCTTGTTTCTCCTACATATCGGGGTTACGACACCCTGATCCCTACACCAAGGTTTTGACACCTTGTTTCTCCTACATATCGGGGTTACAACACCCTGATCCCTGCACTAAGGTTTCGACATCTTGTCTCTCTTGTCTAAGTTAGGGTTCCTACGCTTTGCCAAGGTTCTACATCTTGTTTTTCTCCTTATTAAGTTGGGGTTTCAACATTCTGTCAAAGTTTCAACAACTTGTTTCTTCTCTTTGAAAACATGGCTACCAATGTTTGAACGCCTTGTCAACTATCTCTTGCAATCATTACTCCATTTCAAAATAGGTCGATTTTCATCCTACATATCTCTATAACAACGAGTTTGATGATTGAAAAGAGAACAATTGACTCTAGCAAAAATTTTCAAAATGCAGAGCATAACAAGTTTTTCATTATGCATTCATGCATTTCATGATCTTGATCTCTACAATAATGTTTTGATCCCTTGTGCTTAAAAATAAGAAAACATGCTTTCTATCATGCATAACCATTTGCATGTCATATCATCATGTCGTGTGTTGACACCAGATTCGAAAAGCAAAAACCTTGACATCATGAACAAGCGAACATTTTCAGGCATCATACATCTTCAACCATTGTTTCTTCTGAAGGAATCAATCTACAAAAATCATCTTCAGATTTCTCAAATTGAGGATCTTCTTCAAAGACCTATATATCCTCCAAGCCCAGTTTCGTACTGGCCACCAAGCCAATGTCCCGTACTGGCCTATCAAGCCCAGTTTTATCTAGTCCACCAAGCCCAGTTTCGTACTAGCCTACCAAGTCCAGTTTCATACTGGCCCAACAAGCCTAGTTCCGTATTAGCCTACCAAACCCAATTTCGTATTGGCCCAACAAACCTAGTTCCGTACTGGTCCACCAAGCCCAGATCCGTACTGGTCCACCAAGTCCAGTTTCGTATTGGCCTCCAATCCTAGCTTAATCAAGGCCCACAAAGCCCATCTCACTTGGCTCGCTAAACCTATCTCGCGACCTTCTCTGATGGAATGGTCATTAATTTTCTTTTGTTTACATCAAGGCCCTCTCCGATGGAATGGTCATTGATTTTTTTATGTTTAGATCAAGGCCCTCTCCGATGGAATGGTGTTGATTTTCTTATGTTTACATCAAGGCCTTCTTCGATGGAATGGTCATTGATTTTCTTATGTTTACATCAAGGCCCTCTCCGATGGGATGGTCATTGATTTTCATATGTTTACATCAAGGCCCTCTCCGATGGAATGATCATTGATTTTCTTATGTTTACATCAAGGCCCTCTCCGATGGAATGGTCATTGATTTTCTTTTGTTTACATCAAGACTCTCTCCAATGGAATGGTCATTGATTTTTTTTTTCTTTACAACAGGACCCTCTTCAATGGAATGGATCTTGACCCTCTACATAGAATTGGTTATCGCATCCCTCTAAATTAGTTTTTAGTCACCCCTTTCTTGTTCAAAACCTAGATGAAATTAGTATCTCTATCTTCACTTATCTTTTACTGTGATACTATGAAAAATCAAATTTTCATAGTATCCGTAAAATCTAAGTAAAGAGGGGGAGCTGTCAACACCCAATTTCGTCCGGGTAACAATGATAAAAATAAGGTTAAATCATTCCATAGGTCCCCATTTTTGTAGCGAAATCTCAAGTAGGTCCCCCCATTTTTATTTGACTCAATTGGGTCCCTATTTTTGAAAATTCGATGCAATTGGTTCCTTTCCGTTAGTTGACCGTTACTGGTGCTAATTATGTGC
>Ga0214544_1009212_pt1 | contig 15650 bp, 5 predicted proteins | sample CNSS3metaG_FD_160074 | JGI IMG/M metagenome (GOLD analysis project Ga0214544, IMG submission 160074) | Root nodule microbial communities from cowpea collected in UCLA plant growth center, Los Angeles, California, USA - CNSS3 | ecosystem: Host-associated > Plants > Roots > Nodule | place: USA...
AAAAGGGTTACTACAACAGGTATGGTGGTGGGGCCAATGAGCTCAGTGAAGGCTACAGCACAGGTGTTGGATTGGGTGCTGAGATCATTGGAACCTTCGTTTTGGTCTACACTGTCTTCTCTGCTACTGACCCCAAGAGGAATGCTAGAGATTCTCATGTTCCGGTATGTCTTCAATTGTTATTTAATATACTCTTCTTTTCTTAATCAAGCATGGATTCGGTCTGAGTTCCATTTTCATTGAAGTTTTGACACAGTTAACATGTGCGCTTATTATTTCTATTAACAATAGTAGCAGTAGTTGTAAAGATTTTACTTTTTAATAATATTTATAGGAAGATTTCCTTTTGATATAGGAATCTAAATCATTTTCACTATTTATGTGAAGGATTCATTCACAATGTACTATTCCACTAAACCTTGATAAGTAATTGAACCAAGTAATAAGTTTGTTATTGTGCTTGTGTTCTGTTTTTGAAGGTTTTGGCTCCACTTCCAATTGGTTTTGCTGTGTTCATGGTTCACTTGGCAACCATCCCTGTAACTGGCACCGGTATTAACCCTGCTAGAAGTTTTGGAGCTGCTGTCATATACAACAAAGAGAAGGCCTGGGATGATCATGTGAGTAACTGTTTTCTTACATATTCAACAACATGCTTGTTTTGTACTATGATCAAATATTAAAATTTGTAACATGTCATGTGAGGTAACAAAGGATAAAAAGTTGTCTGATATGTTGTTGTTGTTGATGATGTTTGTTCAGTGGATGTTTTGGGTTGGACCATTCATTGGAGCAGCCATTGCAGCCTTCTACCACCAATTCATCTTGAGAGCAGGTGCTGCTAAGGCTCTTGGATCATTCAGGAGCAACCCCACCATTTGAGTTATTACTCAATATCCTCTCATGGGTTCAAAAGGAACATAATTGGAAGCAAAATCAGTTAATATTGCAACAACGACATAGTAATAGGAAATGTCTGTCCTTTGACCCTATGTAGATCGAAGGTTCTTTTAAGACAAGGGATCCTTTGGTAAATAGTAAGCACCCTTAGTATTTCTAGAACTTTCACTAGTTGTTATGAATAAGTCATGTCAGAATGGAGTAGGTGAAATTGCATGATAACCCATGTTTTAAGGGAGAGGTTATGCTAATTCATTGTCACCTGCTACTTTTTGCTTGTAACTATGTATTTTTGCAAAAGCATGTCCCTATATCTATGTTGGAAAATTCTGAATCATGAAACACTTTCTGATGCACTGTAGAAAAATTATTAGTGGCACAAATGTCTTCAAATCTTTTTTCTTCATTCTTCATGAACATGTTTTGTATTATATCCACCAACTAGGTAGGTATTGTTTTTTATTTTAATAATTTGTATTTTTATTAAATATTTTGTATTTTACAAAATTGCAACATTGATAATAATCGGAGAATATATCACCTAAAATATCATAAGTAGTTATCATGGTGTTAGTGTTCTTTTTCTTCCTAATGCTAGAAACCACAGTGGTTAATTTAAGCAATGGATAATTTCATCATTTGTGAAAATAACTTATGACAAAGGTTAAAAGGCTAAAAGTGCTTAGAGGGACGACAATGGTGAAATAAAAGCTGGAATGTCTCTTTAAACTTTTAATTTATTTTATTTTAACTCTTTCCATCTAATTCATCTATTTTAAGTCTTCCTCCTCCTCTGTTTAAAGTTGTAGTGAGAAAACTTAGGTAACAGTACAAAAAATGAACTGAGAAAAATTAAAAAACATATAATAACCAACAGGACAGTGGAAGTGAAGTGATGGTTTTGGAGTTTGATGCACATTTTGTGGATCTATGATTAATGATGTTTGTCACACTCAGGAGCTATGTTACCAATGAAACTGTTTCTTCCACAAAACTTAGGCTAGCTAGTAAAGTAAAGAAGAAAATACAAGAAATAGTGAAAGTTAACAAGAGTCTGAAATTATTTGTTATTATTAGTAGGACCATCCGGCAAAGTATAATTTTTATGGCGGTTTTCTTCCTGCACCCCAATATTTTTTCTACACCTCCAAATTTTTCTTAAAATCAAAAATTGCTCTTTTAACTATTTTAAAGTTTTAAATCAATCATTTCTCTCTTTTATTTAATTAAAATTACTCCTCACTCTTTTAACATAAACCTAGTCTCGTCTTCACCTCACCCCTCAAATCCACTGCCTCAATCTCCTCACTTGTTCCTTAAGCCACAATCCTCCTCTCTATTTTTTGCTCTGGTTCCCCTCTTTCTCTTTTCTTCGTCATTCCTCTACATTAACATGTAATCATATCCTTTTCTAGTTTTTCATTTTTAGTGTTGTTGCTACCATGTTTGCCATGCTCTAAACATTGTTTGTGTTGATTGGAGCATAGATTTGTGAGTGAAACGTAAACCACAAACTGGAAGTCGACTTTCGCAAGTGATTTAATTCCGAAAGTCGACTTCCGTAAGCCATAAAATGATGGAAGTGGACTTTCGTAGACAAAAATAAGTTTCAGAAGTGGACATTCGTAGATCACCATGAATAGCATGAAAATGCACTTACGGAAGTTGACTTCCGTAAGCCATCAATACCGAAAGTTGACTTTCGTAGTTAAAATTGACTTTAGTAGTTGTGGTGACTTCCGTAGGTATGACTTCCGTGATTGACACTTACGAAAGTCAACTTCTGTAATCCATAAATACCGGAAGTCGACTTCCGTAATTAAAACTGACTTCCGTAGGTGTGACTTTAGTTGTTGACTTCCATAGTTGAAAATGACTTCCGTAAGTGGAAGTAACTTCCGTAAGGAGAGATGAGTGATTTAGTGACTTCCGTAGGAGGCGTGACTTCCGTAGGAGACGTGACTTCCATGTTGTGCCAAGTAGACTTTCGTAGGTGTGCAAAAATTATCACCGCAAGTCGACTTCCATAAGCACGTGGCGACCGTAAACACGTTGTAATATTTTTTGTAATTTTAATGTAAATAAGTTTTGATATTAATTAATTATAATTTATAATAATTTTAATTTTAATTATTTACTATTTGAATAATTTTAATTTTAATTAACTCTATTGTTGAGTAAATATAATTTTAATTAATTATAAGTTTTAATAATTATAATTTTGAATAATAATAATTGTAATTAATTATAATTTTGAAAATTATAATTATAATTAATTATAATTTTGAAAAATTATAATTATAACTATTTATAATTTTAGATAATTTTAATTAATTATATTGTTTGAATAATTTTAATTTTAATTAATTATAATTTTAATATGTTTTTAAATTTGTTAATACCACTTTTTTCAATACCACTTTTATCAAATTAAAAATATAAAAAAATTAAAATATTCCTATAACAATAAAGAAATATAAAACAAAAATAATTTGGTGAATAGGGCATTTACAGAAATGGAGCAATTTCCAGAACTAGACACAAGTGAAATTGGTGAGTTTCGGAACCGGTTAAGTGAATGTTCGGAAATTGACTTTCGGTTTTGTTCTTTTAATACTTTTTTAAGTAAATTTTTTATATATTTTTTGGTTTTTATGTTAATTTTTTTTAGTATTTTTATGTTTTTATTTCAAATTGTAATTAATTTTAATTTGTAATTATTTTACTTTGTAATTATTTTAACTTTTAAAAATTTTATTTGAAATTTTTTTAATTTTTAATTATTTTAATTTATAATAATCTTAATTTGTAATAATTTTAATTTGTAATTAATTTAATTTACAATAATTTTAATTCGTAATTAGGGGCATTTTTTTAGTTTTTATGTTATTTTTTATTTTACTTTTATGTTTGTTATTTTGGAAAATGGGGACAATATTTGAAAGTGGGGACTTGTGAAATCGGTGAGTTTCGGAAGTCGACTTCCGGTTAATTTAATGTTCGAAAGTAACTTTCAATTTTGTTTTTTTTTATACTTTTTAAAGTAATTTTTTTATATGTATTTTTTAGTTTTTATGTTAATTTTGTTTTGTGTTTTTATGTTTTAATTTAAAATTATAATTAATTTTAATTTTTAATAGTTGTAATTTGTAATAATTTTAATTTTTAATTATTTTAATTTGTAATTATTTTAATTTGTATTTATTTTAATTTGTACTTATTTTGATATTTAATTAAAAAATTATGAATTTTGGAAGTCAACTTCCGGTTATCTCTTTTCGGAAGTCGACTTCCGTAAGTGGGAACAATTTTTTTTTACTATTAATTTTTTTTAGTTTTTATGTTGTTTGTTTTATGTTTTATGTTTGACTTTTCAAAAGTGGGAGTAATTTTGCAAAAGTTGGACAATTTTCAAAAGTTGACTTTCGACAAAAGGGTGAGAGATTTGGGGATGCAGGATCATAATATAATATTTACTATCATTTAATTTGTTTGTTGAGCCAACTATCAACCTCCTCTGAAACTTCATCATTGCTTAATTATTACTCTTACCTTATTTATTTTTTAATTTTAATTTAATTTTTCAAATGGCACAAATGGAATGCCAAAAATCTTTAGAGGTGCTGAAGAAATATTGGGGGTCCAGGAAGAAAATCTCATTTTTTTTGTTGTTATTTCACCACTTATTTCTTGGCAACTTGATCATAAAAGTCAGAGAAAAAAAAAATCCATCTTTTTTTTTTCTTTCAATTAAACAATGACAATTGAGTTATTTTTACCTTCTCTTGTAAAAATGTATAATTTTACCTTGATTGATTCTAACTTGTCCAACAACCACATCCTTTTCTAGTAATTTATTTAATAGTTTTAATACAATAACATTAATCTTTTGCTTTATATCTTCTTTTCAACGAAAATATAAAATTGGTTTAGTAGTAAAATCGAAAAGAATGGTAGAGAGATTATCGTTTTAACTTTGAAAAGAAATATCTTCTTTTCAATTCCTTTATTCCATATAAACAAATATCTTGTATGATTTTATTTTTTTTTTTTTTTTTAAGTTCGTGATTGTATTGGAAATATTATTTACTTTAGAATTTGATAGTTTTACTATAATTTTTTTTTATTTTAAAAATGTGTTTGTAGATGGAATAAAATGGAAAATTTTAGGGTGGATACTTTTATTTCTTAATCTTATTTTTTAACATTTAATTGATAATTTGTTTTGGTATTGTATCAACCTAGAAAATGGTTAAGAATAGTAATGGTCTTAAAAATGATCTCAATTATTTTATTACTAAAAGTCATATTATAAATAAAATCTTTTATTATTTGAGTTTCATTTTATTATAAGAATCATCATCTCTTTAACACTTTTTCTCAAACCTTTTCTTTGTCATCTTTCTAGATCTTGGACTTCATACTTCATCTATTTGAATGGAGTACGCCATGTTAGAAATATTTAATAAAATTTAAAAATTAAATGATGAAAATAAGAGTTTATTATTACTCATGTTTTTATGGACGGTTGATTTTACAGATAAATGTTATTTATGGATAAACATTTTTAACTTTATTACATTTATTTTGTTTAAATCGGATTTATTACCATTAACTTCTAAGTCTCTCTTCTACCTATAAATACTACCTATTTGCATGGGGAAAAACAACAACAAACAATACAGCTCATACAAAAGTGTTTTGTATACTTCTTTATAATATCTTTTAAAATAGTGGTGTTTATAAAGTTCGAATATCCTTCACTACACTCGATCGTTTTGATGAGCTATGGTATCTTGAGAGAGAATCGTATATAAATATGTTTTGTCCTGTGTAGTGGGGGTGTTGTTTGACTTTATGAATCTTTTGTTAACCATATTATCTATTTTGATTAATATTTGTTAGTACAATCAACCTTGGTGCAAGGATTTGATAAAGCAAAGTGCATGAGTTCACATGAGGTTGATGAAGAATTGATGAAGATGCTTTGATGATCAAGTTCATCGTTTGCTAAATCTGGAAATGAAGTGAAGATTATGAAGATTATATGTTGTATTACATTTGTAGGCTATATGACATAAGTTAGATGTTTTTTTAGTCTTGGTGTGCCCTTTTCAACATATTAAAATGGTTTTTAATAGGTTAAAAGACTTTTTGCATATAGTTTTTGTATGAATATATTCAATCAGTTGATTTGTTTTTTAATCGACTAATTTCAATTAAGTCAAGTGAAACTAACAAATTGTACGGACAAATCAACATATTAAATTCACTTACAACCAAGCTATATAAGTTGGTTTTCATACAGATGAGGCATGATTTTGAGTTTTTGAGCACGAAAAATAGTCATTCATATATGGAAAACTCTCTCTCTCTCTCTCTCTGAATCACACAATGGTTTATGATCGAATGAGTATTGTTGTTGTATAGGTCTATAGTTTTGTATTGTATAAAAGTTAAATCATAATAAACAAAATTAAAAAATGATTTATAATGAAGAAGTTATTAAATCAAAAAACAAGAACACGCCTGGTAGGACTCGAACCCACAATCGTTTGATTAGAAGTCAAACACCTTATCCATTAGGCCACAAGCGCTTGTTTATTAATGATTTTATGTTGTACAATTATGATATAAATGCTCCATTTGTTATATATATATATATATATATATATATATATATATATATATATATATATATATATATATACTTTTGAAAAATGTGTAATTGAGTTTTAGAGAATGACTGTAAATACATATTATATGTTTATGTGATGGATCGTAACCACAAGATATGATTTCTCACGTAATGCTGACTAAAGCTCATTTTCAACTTTTCTTCACACATGCTAATAATTAATATTAATATTTCTTATCACTAACATAAAAAAGACTTTTAATGTCTGGTATTTTATGCTTTTGACGTCTTTTGAAGCTCCAATGTCATAGCTGGTGTTGTTAAATTGACTCTGTTATTTTTATACAGACATAAATTAACGTATGTTCAATTTATAATAGACGTGGATTGACGTCTATTGCAGTGATAACAAACGTCAATTTGTGGATTTGTTTTTTAAAGTTTTCCGCCAATATTTTCTTCCACTGAACCCATGGAAAATAAATCTACAATACAAGATACATCCACCAAAATTTTTCAAAATTTTCTAAGTACTCTGGATATCTCAAATAAAGTTGTAAAGTATAAAATAATTAGAGAAAAATACTACGAAAATAAAAAAAATACCTTAAACAATGAATTTTTAAAAACTTTTGAACCCTAATTGTCACCTCACTTCCAACAACTTTCCATTTTAGAGCTTCTCCCTCTGAGGTTTGAGCAAAAATTATGACCTATTGGAGTTTTTCAACACCACAACTCTAAATCTGAGACTAATATATAATCTATGAACACTTTAGCTATTTTACAAAACCCTAAAAGTGGGAAAGAAGATGAGAAAACACCAATATTTGTGAAATATAATTAGAGAGAATGAAAGCTTGAGCCTAAACAAAACCACAACGTTACCATGGAGTGAAATGGGTTGAAGATGAAGCTTCATGGGTTGAAGATGAAGCACCATCGCTGGGAGAGCTTTCCCGTAAATGGGAAAGAGAAAGAACAATGAAGAGATTTCTCTCAAATGGTCTCGCATTGTTTCTTTTATGTTTTTAAAACGATTTTGACGTTAGACGGGGTTGTGGCCGATGTCATACAACCTTTTGGCATCAGTTACAGAGGGGATTGACGTCAATTAACGTTTGTTATAGAGGGGGCCGACGTCAATTGACGTCTATTACACAGGGGCCGAAGTCAAATTTGATTTAGATATCTGTTGCAACAGGAGTCAGCATCATTTTTTAGATTTTAATTACAAAAATGTCACCAGTCATATTTTACGTTGGTTTTTCAGATTCTAACTTTGAATGAGGGACGTTAAAAGTGTTTTTTGTGTTAATGAATACCTCTACAACCAACAACTTCTCGTTACCATACACAACTATTAAATTATGCAATTAAATATATTTGTTTTAGGACTCCTAAATTCCAAATTCCTAGGTGAGGACATTAAAGGATATATACCCATATTGCATAATATTACTACCATATTCATTTTCTTTACGCATAACTCTTCTGGTATTTATTTTTTTGGTGCATGAGAGAATGACCATCCTCATTGAGCAATATGATATACTTGGTATGATTGCTTTTCCTTTTCTTTTTGTTTTAGTTCCTAAGGTTACATAACTAAGCTCACATTGTAAAGTCACAAGTTGAAGGAAAAAAAATGTCCAGGTTGTAGAAACCAATGAGCTTGTTTTGGATGTTGGATTTTAAGTGCCAAAAAATGAGTAAAAGGATGGATTTGATGCCCCAGAAATCAATTCATTTGGTCAATCTTTCAGGTTTTAATTTCATTCCATTCCATATTTTCTAATATTGGTTATTCTTAGTTTGAATTTGTTTTTGAATGAAACTAACTCGGGGCCTTTTGAATATTTGGCAAAGATTATGAGGCTGAAAGTGAGAGCCAAAAGGGTATGGAGGAATTTTATTGGTCTGAGTGAATGAATGTAATAAAATTTTTGGTATAATTACTAATTTAGTCTCCTAATTTGTTGGTTTGATTCAATTTTATTCCTTATTGTTGGTTGGTTCAATTTAGTCCCCCAATTATTTAAAAAGATTCAATTTGGTTCTCTTTGTTAAGTTGGGGTTAGCGTGTCCATATAGGACATGGTCAAGCCGTGAAATTTTTAATATTGTTTTCTAAAAATCTATAAATTGCCACGTGTCAGGTTACTGTCGTGCCACATGTCAGTTTACAATCTTGACATGTGGTAGTTGTAGTAGTTGTTTTCAATTTAGTCCTCTATTTAAATTTTTTGTTCAATTTAGTACCCCTATCTTTTAAAACGATCCAATTTTGTTCTCTCCAATTTTAGACCAAATTATTAAATAAGCTTAATTACAACTTGTATTTACATGTTACAATAATTTTTTTGAATATATACATCAAATCACTCTACCTAAATACATTTTTACCTTTGTAATTTTTTACACTTGAAATTTTTTACACTTGTAAATGTTCTTATAGGACCAAGTTGTACTCTATAAGTCTGCTTAATTGCTCTAGTGTTCAGTTGCTGGCTTAATGTCTTTCTACTCCGATGAAGCTTTGATGACGGCGCATGGGTGCCTGCAAAAGACACTTCCATGCTTAAGTTAGCACTGATGATGTCAGGGATTCAAAGTACATTTTAATGCGTGATCAATGCATAGAACAATATGTTATTTATACCTTTTTTTACATGTGGGTCCAAAATACCTCTTTTAACTATTTCTGGGTCTAGTGGCAATGGGTGAAATTACAAGAAGAACCCTTAATAGTTGCCGGTAGATAGCTTATGAGTCAATATGACTGGATACCACATATTTCATGGAGGATTCTAAATATACAGTATCTAGTAAGCGAACATGTGGGATATGAGGGTTGGATACTTTGGGCCGCGTAGTTAGCTGAGTGGATAGGGATGATTACCTCTTACTCGTACAACGTAATAGTGTATTATTTATGGAGGTTTCCTTATTGCATGTCAGTTGGACACTTAGGGCCGCCTACTGCGTACTGGTGTATTCCTCAACGTAGGGTGAACAACATAAGTGTTAATGGCTACTTATTGTGTACTAAGGGGTTCCTTAGTACAAAGTAAGTGGCCTTGAAGGTTTTCGGTAGTTGTTTATTGTGTACTACAAAGTAAGCAGCCTTGAAGGCTGTTGATGGCTACTTATTGTGTTTTAAGGAGTTCCTTAGTACATAGTAAGCAGCTTGAATGTTGTTGGTGGCTGTTTATTGTGTACTACAGAGTAAGCAGCCTTGAAGGCTGTTGATGGCTGCTTATTGTGTACTGAGGGGTTCCTTAGTACAGAGTAAGTGACCTTGAAAGTTGTTGGTGGCTGTTTACTGTGTACTACAAAGTAAGCAGCAGCCTTGAAGGTTGTTGATGGTTGCTTACTGTGTACTAAAGGGTTCCTTAGTATACTTGTACCTGATTCAAGGTATAGTTAGGACAGTAAAAAATTAAATAATTTGAATATTTAGGTATAGTGATTTAATGTATAAATTAAAAAAAATATTTTAACATGTATATCTAAGTTATAATTAAGTTTATTTACTAATTTGGTCTCAAATTGGAAATGAAAAAAATTGGATGGTTTTGAAAAAATAGGAGTACTAATTTGAACCAAAGATTTAAATAGAGGACTAAATAGAAAACAATTATTATCACTGTCACGTGTAATGATTGTAAACTATCACATGACAATGGTAACTTGACACGTGACAGTTTATTAATTTTTAGAATAAAATTAAAAATAAAAAAAAATTAAAATTTCACAGCTTGACATTGTCCTGTACAGATATAGTGTTAACTCCAACTTAACGGAGATGACCAAATTGAACCCTTAAATAATTAGAGGACTAAATTGAACCAACCAATAATAAGGGGAACAAATTGAACCAACCCAAAATATTAGGGAACTAAATAGTAATTATACCTAAAATTTTTGTTATTTTTTTGTTTACTTCCATACATTTTTTAGTTTTATAATTTTTATATAATTTAAAGTGTCATTATTAAATTTTTTTATTGAATTATGAAAAAAATATATATTGAATTATGAGATTATAAATATTGTGATACCCCTCTCTCTTTTTCTTCTCTTTTCTAAAAATAGAAACACACTCTCTTCCTTCTCATTCTCTCAATTTTCTCTGCAACCCAACCTTCTTCCAATCTCTCATCTCTGTGCTGCCATCTCACTATTTCAACCTTTCCATACTCAGACTCTGGAAGGACCAGCCAACAGGACCCTCAACAGTTCCTCCCTCAGCTTCCATTCTCCTAGGTAGGTTTTATCTCTAAATTGAGTTCAATCCCAGTTAGAATTCACTAGTTACTCTCTGAATTATGGACCTGATCATGTTATTCTTCATCCTCCCTGTCTTGATGATGGATCCTCTTAGGTTAAATTGAAGAATTTTGCTCTCTTGCTATTCATTGACTCCACCAATCTAATTCTTGGCAAAAAGGTAAGGGAAGCTAACTTTTAGCTCAATTTTCGTAGGAGATGTGTTCTTGGGTGGTAGAATTGTCTGATTTTGCGTTTAATTGGTGTTTGAAATTGCCTATGAGTGATTTTGAGTGCGCGGTGGTTCTGGGCGAGAATGCATGCGTAGAACAGATGAGTAATCCTGGTATTTTCGCCTAGGTGAGCAGCTCTCGCCTGAGCAAAAATACCAAAAGATCACCTCTGTCATTGTGCAAAATCTCGCCTAGGCGAGCTGGACTCGCCTGAGCGAGATGACTTCTCGTCTAGGCGAGCCAGTTTAGCTTGAGCGAGAGTTCGCCCAGGATTTTTAGTTTGCCATTGTATGAGGTCTCGCCCAGGCGAGAGCAACTCGCCTAAGCGAGATAAACTCTCTAGCTTAGGCGAGACCCTCTAGCCTAAGCGAGATTCCCTGCAGAAGTTAGTTTTCTCACTGTTTTGATTACATGATGCTATATTGATTGTCTTAAGATGATAATGATTGATATTGCATGTGATCTTTATGCATGTTAGACAATGTGATGGAATTGAGTTTGAATTTGATATGAATGAGAATATGTTGGAGTTAGGATTTCAAGGGAAATTCTAAGGAAATGGTTTTAGTAAATGTAAGGGCATGAGGACTCATATTAGTGGCATCCTGACGCTCCTAGTAACCATTAAGACTCAAGTAGAGTATGATGGATTACGTCGGGGGGAGTAGCAGGAGGTTTTGGTCTATGAATCTGATCTGTCATAGAGGTGATGGGATTTACCTTGAAAGTAGTTGGGTGAATACCCCTTGTGCCTAAAATTCTGCAGAGTTTGGGAACCATCTCAAGTGCAAGTCACCGAGAGCTCCAATGCCACTTACATAATCTGAATATCGAGTCTAGAATGGTGTGTTGTGTTATGGTTGGGATTAATTGGATGATTCTGATTCTTTGTGTGATAAATTTTGTTTTCTGCATAAGTGTAACAATTGCATGATTTGCTCTTGATTCAAGTTAGCTTACCCTTCTTGTATGTTGTGTGTTCCTTGTGTCTTCTGTTTATGCTATGATCGTCCTTATTGAATGGCGTGAGCAGATATAGGTGCAGGTGAGGATACACCTCTCCGGGACAGGTGATGAGTACATTAGACGTTCCAGTAGTAGTTGTGGCCCTTTTGTTTTGCTTAGCTTACCTGGTGTTTTGTAACCCTTTAGTAATGTTTGAGCTGTATGTAATGGGGCAGAGTATGTATGGTTATTTTGAGGATGACTGTATTATACATTATGCTGGCCTACGTCATCATCTACTTCTGAATTAGAAATTTAAATATTTTGTTTAATAGTATAAAAACTATGAAAACGAGATGTTACAAATATAGTAGATAAATAATAAATAATAAAATATTTTATTTAATAATAATTATTATTATAGTGTCATTTATAAATATTGTAATAAATGTGAATAATGATATTTTTAAGTATTGTTGTTTTCATTGCATTTGTTTTTCAGTAAGTCAATAACGTCATTTTTAAAATGTCATTATTTACCTATTTAAAGCACCACTTTATATAATATATAAAATGGTGATTGTTGCAATATTTCATTTTAAAACGTCGAATTATACTTTATGGTGATAAAATTTATAGTATTTTCAATGAATATTGCGCACGTAAATAGTGACGCTTAAAAACTTCGTAATATAAAAAAAAACAATACAACTTACATGATTTTTGCAGTGTTAATACCTAATTTATAATTATTCAGTGTAAATCTAATCAATTTAAATAATTATTAAGTAATATCCGTTACGAATTTATGTAGTTGCATTTTTATTTGTCATGTTAATTTAATAGATATATAAATAAACCAAAAGAATACAAGTAAAATTCCTCTGTATACATGACTACAGATGAAGTTTTTGTTTTAGTTAAGTCATGAAAAAGAAATCAATAAATTGATTAATTAAGTTTATTTATTTCATAATTCTATTAAAACAAACAGGTGGTCCCCTTTAGCTATAAACAAAAGGAGCTCCCTAATAATTTGAGTTAAATTAAATAATGTTACCTCATAAACTTAACAATTATTTGTTGGATAATAGTGTTTTATTTGCTATGATAAGAATATTGGAAGCAAACTCATCATTCATTCTTAAATCAATGATGAAATGGTACACATGCATTTTCTCTAAACCGACCATGCTTTTCTTCACTTTAAATATTATCATTTCTCAATCTCCAACTCATTTTTTATTATAAACTATGTATTCTAATAAGATAAATATTTTTTTAATAAAATTTTCTATTTTCGGTAAAAAGAAAAAGTTTGCTTAGTCGGCACTCCTAAAAATGCCAATCATTTTCACCTTTTCTCTTTCCACAATCATTAACGTAAAAAAAAAAAACTTTGAAGAGGAGATTCGCGAACGAGAGAATTTCTTCTTTGTCAGTACTCTCTCATAGACCAAATATATATTTTATACAATAATAAATATTCTACAAAATTTTATAATTATAAAACCCCATACGTGAAAAACATCAAATAAAACAATACAATATAATATTGTAAAACACATTATATAAGTTTCTCACAAGAAAAAGAAAAACATTATATAGACACAATAAAATCAGTTTAGTGGTGAAGAAAAATAATTACTCACTCCATGTAAGGAAATGGAATCGCCATGATGTTTGGGCCATAACTTTTCCGTTGTCTATGTTGGAAGTGTTCTTAGCAACGTTCATATTCATCTACTTTCAAACAAAATACTTTATAAATCCACACTTTATTTTCATTTCAATTTAAAATATTAACTATAGATAATCTAAAGCTATACACCGTACGTTAACATCCAAACCACATATGTGTATTATTAATTAAACATACTGAGTTAATAATGAATCATATGAAGAGTCCTACTTACGAATATTAAGATCCACTTCAATGAAAATTTTGCTTATACCTTCAAAAAAAGTGATTAAATGTTCAATCTTGAAACTTATCAAATGGTTGTGTAGAAGCACAATCCATCACTCTGCTTTTTGGACACATCTTACTTTATATTGACTCATAGGAACTTCAATTCTCAAAAGCACCTTACTTTAAATACTTAGATAAGTTTCACTTTTGTGAGTATAGGATTTCAACTTTGTGAGTATAGGGCTGAATAGGCCCCTATAACTTGTAAGTATAGGGTCGAATAAATCCCTACAACCTAATGAAAGAGGACGTCTCGACTTAGAAGGAAGGACGGACACGTATGTCATTGTTGAAGTATGGAGACAATTAGGTCAAAGAACATGATCACATAACGATTCAAGGAATAAGTGTAATTAACAAACCCTAAAATGACCTAAACTTGCATAATTCAGCCCAATGGTCTGAGCCCATCCAGGTAGTATAAGTAGCATTGTAATGAGGTAAGAGACTGATCTCATTTATTACAATCACTTATATTTGCTACAATAACTAACTTGAGCATCTGAATGTCTTTGCAAGCACACCCGCCATTGTGGACTCTACACCCTCACCAGAAAAAAACACCTCAACACGAAGAAGTAGAACTGGCCAACAACCAACAAACTCGAAGACAAGAGAGAAGGGTGTAACCTAGTGTGAACCTTAGATATCTCGGCTTCGGTAAAACTTTTGTCCCCCAAAATTAAGTAGTTAATAAATTAAATAATTAAGCTGAAATTTTGAATAAAATATTTATGTATATTTATTTTTTTTAATCATAATGAACATGTGTTATGCCTTAAATGTTTGTAATGTGAGATAATTTAAGCCTTAAATGTTTATGTAAATAAATAATAAAAGATCACAATTAAGAGGTAAAATATTCACAAAAATCACTTTTTCAATAATATGTGACATATTTCTACTTTATATGTTTCACAATTTTACTTAAACTTTTCCCAACATGGAAATAAATAGTTAGAATCAGTATAAAATATAATAGTTAATCATAATAATTTTTAACTTAGATATTTATAAATATAAATAGCACAAAACATTATATTGAGGAATAGTTCATAAATAGCTTAAAGATTAAATTATACTTTTAGTCCCTATTTTCGTAACAAAATTTGAATTTGGTCCCTCCATTAATTTTTATCTCAATCTGGTCTCTATTTTGGGAAATTTGACCCAATCAAGTCCTTTCCGTTAGTGGTGGAGTAATGGTGTTAAATGGGGTGCAACGTGTCAGCTTCTGGATTTTTTGAATTTTTATTTTTATTTTTTTTTATTTTTTATTAATTTTTTTAAAATTTTTAAAAAAATTAAAATTTTGCCATGTGTCAAGTTGACATCGTGCCACATGGCAGTGACAGTGCCACGTGTCACTATTTGGGAGGTGTCATTTTCTCATTCTCAATTTGGTCCCTATATTTTATCTTTTGTCTCAATTTAGTCCCAATTTTTGTAAAAATTATGCAATTTCGTCCTCCTCAAAATTGAAACAAAAATTATAAAATGTTATACAAATATTTTTATTAAATTTGATTTTTTTATTCAAATTGATATTTTTATTATATATTTTCAATAAAACCAAGTTTCTTTAAATTTGCTTCATATTAAATTTTACTTAAAATTGTTTTCAAATTTTAAATTTTTTGTTTTTTATTGTTACATAAACTAGTTAATTTTTCTTAAATTATATATTTGT
>Ga0214544_1009214_pt1 | contig 15646 bp, 7 predicted proteins | sample CNSS3metaG_FD_160074 | JGI IMG/M metagenome (GOLD analysis project Ga0214544, IMG submission 160074) | Root nodule microbial communities from cowpea collected in UCLA plant growth center, Los Angeles, California, USA - CNSS3 | ecosystem: Host-associated > Plants > Roots > Nodule | place: USA...
TCTAAGGCCCAATACATGGCCCAAAGAAAACCCTATTCTACTGGGCCCAAAATACAAAGCCCAAAATAAAATCCTAATCTAGTATTTACAAGTAAAATGTCCTAGGCTAGGTCTTCACATCTTCCTTGGCCCATGTGAAGTTCATCTTGGGCCTTGCATGCGCATTTAAGGCCCATTCCTCTTGTATTCTCCTAGCCATGACTCTTGTTGTAAGTCCCTTGGCTCGAGGCATCTCATCACCCACAAATTAATAAAAATGGCAAAAGGAAAATTTGTTGATGAAAAAGTGTTGAAATAATTGCTTTCTAAAAAAAAGAGAGAGCAACAAAGCAATAAACGAAAAAGAGTTGTTTTTGAAATTATGCTCCATTGTTCTTTCTATATTTTAATTTCAAAAACCCAAAAATCTTAAAATTTTTCCTACCTTTGCCTTAGCCCCATTATAACCTGTGAAAAGTCCTCATGATCTTTGAATGCATATTTTCTGAAAGTTTGTGAATATTAAAGTCTTGTTAAGTATTATGAGAGTTTACTTACATGAGTATTTTGAGTGAAAACACAAGCCAAGACACTTGAGTGAATTTTGGAGAGAACATATACATTTTATCTTGAGTGTTTTCTTTCATAATTGATTGTCTTGTGAATTCAAAAGATTAACTCAAGTGTGAAAAATAGAACTTTTTCGTTTGTGTATGCATGATAACTTGATTTCTAGAATATTGATTTGTCTCAAGTAAGGTTCATTCTTTTGATCCAGTGTTGCTGTGAAATAAAATACCCCAGAAGAAGTTTTGAAATTACTCAATTTTGCTCAGGAATGCAAAAAGATAAGTGTGTGGGTATGATGAGTGCGTACTTTTGCCCTCATTCAGTGTTTAATTCTGGGTATTTAATTGAATTTATGTGCTTAAAGAGTGATTTAATTGATAATTCTGATAATTAGGCTATTTGAACTTGTGTGATAAAAATGTCTTAAAAAGTGATTTTTAGCTGCATAAAGTATTTTTGGATATTTTAACGTTTGTTGATGCAGCTGAAGTTAAGATTAAGCTCATTCAAGGTGGGAAAATAAATTTATTGAAGTTACATAACACCTTTAAATAAGGCTGAAATTAGCAAGTTCTAGAAAAATCACTTCTGCACCCAGTTTTTACTTATACACTCCCGTTTTTCTAAATGGGTCTCACCAAAAACCAATTCTGCACCCCCAGTTTTTACTAAGTTGCACCTCTCCTACCACTTGAACTCCATTCACTAAAATGGTGCCATGTAGCAATCCTCCACTAATTGAGTTGACCAACCAGAAGAAGCCACGTGGGTATAATCCTTGCACATGCATATGAACCAATAAAGTAGTGCCACGTCATCATCACCTTCTTCCCCCAAACCCTAGCAGCCAACATTCACGACCACCATGGCAACCACTGCTCTGCCACCACCGTCCATGCGCCTGTTCGATGCATCCCACCGCCGTCAGCCGCTGCTGTTCACCATCAACTCATCGGAGTAATCATCATCACCACGGCAGCCGCCACTCTCACCGGCACCGCAACTCCGCCATCTTCAACCTTCTGCACCATCACGCAAATGCAGCCATTACCAACACCTCCATCGCACCTGCAGCTTCATCCCGCAGCCGCACCACCGTGAACGACGCACCAACTGTAGTAGTTCGCACCTACACCATTTGCGTCCACCGTTCATCATCCTCACCACAGTTTCGTCAACCTCCAGTGCTCCATCCTTCCTCACGCTCGCGAGAAACCAGCAGCGGCGCCGCCTCCTTCAGTAGTGTTCACCCTTTACGCATCCACTTGCAACGCACAATAGCACCACTATGCCAAAGAAGCCACCATTGCCATCAGTCGCACAGCCAAGGGAGAAACATGGAGGCAGAAACCGTAATTTTGGAGAGAGACTCTCTGCACCACGTGTCAGCCTCTGATTGCACAGTCAAATTGGTCAAATATGGTCAACTGGTCAATGGAGCAACAAAGTTGGTCAAATTTGGTCAAAAGGTCAAAGACTGGTCAAATGAGAGGGGTTTAACTGCAAATATTCATATTTTTGGATCTCTCTGCAAAATTGGACTACAGAATTGAAAATGGGCTATTTAGAAAATTAATACAAATATTATTTGGTGATAATTTATCAGATATCTTTAAATAATTTATTTATTTAATTATATCATAAATTATTAACCAACTATATTTGTTAAATAGTCTATATCTCTCCAAATATCTTTGAATATTTATCTTTATCTTTATTTTAAAAGATATTTAAGAGGTTTTAGCAACAAAAAAGCCCAATCCAATTCCTATATAAAGAAACCAAGGGAGAAGTAGAAAAACAAGCTCGGGACTTTGGAGTTTTGGAACCCTTAGGGGTGCCTAATTTCGTTTCCTTTCTCTCTCTTTTCTTCTCTCTATTCTTCTTTTGTATTCCATGGATTGCTAAACTTCTTGGGTTGATTCCATTGTAATTTCATTATGGATTTTGAGGTTAGAATGAATTAATTTCTTTGTTCTTTTTATTATTATTGAGGTTTTAATTCATCTATGTCTTTTATCTTTGAATCTCGTAAAAAGTAATGATTTTAAATCTATATGCATGTTGATCACTCTCACAAATGGTTGAGACACAAGAGTGTTTTTTACTTCAAAATGTTCAACCCTTTTACATGTCTAGGAACACCCCTTATATAGAATAGTTTAGGGGCCTCTATGCAAATAAAAGATACATAAGGATGTCTCTATAAAAACCTAACCCTAGCTTCTAGAAACTAGGTCAAATATAGTTACAAAAATGAGAGACAAAAGAGCTAACTATGGTGTGTGCAAGGCTAATTTCATTCTAGCACTAAAGGAGACAAAGAAGGTGTCTCATATGTCTCCAAAAAGTGGCCCAAGTGTGCTAAAAACAAAGGAGACCAAAGGTACATAGGTACGCTTGCTTTATGCCTTTTACTTTATGCTTTTTGTCCTTTCTCTTTCTTCCACCTATGCTCCATCTCATCTCCACTTCTTCACTAAGGTTGCGCCACATCACCCACCATAATTAACCTTACTTAAACCTACAAAACACATAAATAAGGATTAGCATGTTGGCTTAAGTAAAGTAAACAAGTCAAACCTAGTCAAAGGTCAACAAGTCAACTAAGGTTGATTCAACTAAGTCAACTTAGAGAATTTCAAACATAATGACAAAAATGAACATGGATGAAGGATTAGTGAACTTACTTTCGAAACATGCTTAGTCTTCTTAAGCATGTGCCTCCATCCTTGGTTGGAGTCAATTCTTCATCACATATTCCTTGTGGCAGTGCTTATCTTGGACTAAAGAGGTCCACTAATACATAGCATACCCTTGGACCCTAAGGATTGTTAGAGGCATTTTCCTTTCTTCACTAACTTGGTGGCAAAAAAACAATTGCTCCATCTTCATCTCCCAGTCCAAGTATGCCTTAACATTATCTTTGTTATAAAAGTAAGGTAAGTCAACCTTAACTTCTCTACAAGTATGCTCTCTTCTTTGCCTCCTAATGTTAGAAGGCTGATGATAATATTTCCTTTCCCCTAGGTCTTGAGCATAAGTAAACTCACCACTCTTACTTCCCCTTGAAGGGTGATTACTTGGGACCCTCAACTCTCTTTCTTCTCTAGGAGCCTTAACTTCTTCTTTTAGAAGGCTAATTTGAAGTTCTCTTTCTATGTTATTTTCCTTTCTAACTTGATACTCTTGTTGAATCAATAGTTTGAATTCTCTCAGTTCTGTGGAAATTTGTTTCAAATCATGTTTAGAATCCTCAGAGCTACACTCACTATGTTTGGAGATACACTTAGACATCTTTTCATTTTAAGAGTGTTCCTAGAATGAAAGTGTTGAAGTGTTCAAAAGTTCACTCCCAAGTAAGAGCGTTGAGTCACAAGGACTACTTAAGTTCCAAGTGTTACCTAATCAGACTTTACCTCACTACTTACTTTGTCACTTTCACAAGAGGATATTCTCTTAAACTTAGAAGATTTAACTTCTAAAGAAAACAAAGGAACTACACACTAAAATGAACCCCTAGATAGCAAGGTTTGAGAATTTGATATCTTAACCAAGCCACCTAAAACGTGTAAAGTAAAAACAAGCTAGAGGAAACCTAATGTGAAGCTTGTAGCTTGGGCTAAAGAGTCATGCTCACCGATTACACCAATTCTATTTCAACCAACTCACAAACCCATAGATGGAAGAACACGAAAGGCTCTTCCAAGAAAATTGACTTAGGCCTTTACAATTTGAAAGCACTTGAAAAAAAACTTACAAGCAAAAAATGGCCTAAACTCGAGACCAACTTTCTTCTTTGCTTTGTGTTTTTGTCTTTCCACTCTAATCTTATACTTTAGTATCAACTAAGCTCTTAATCAAAGCTCTAGCTCCTTGGATAGCTCTTATTTATTAGATGGCACGATTGGGCGTATGTCATAAAGGTCTGAATACTAGACCACACAACTCAAACAATGCAAGAGAAAGTGGTAAAGCACTGTATTTCTACAAAGGAGTTGATGAGTTGAAGCAAGCATCATACACAAAAAATAAATAGAGAATTAGAAGAGTTAGATAAGAATGCTATATTCAACAATTGATCCAACGAAGCAAATATGATGCAACAAGATATTGGTCTCATGCAAGCACATAAAGACATAAACGAATATATGTGTTAGATGAGTCAAAGAAGACAAGCAAAAAAAAGAAGAAGCATTAAATGAGTCAAAAGAACATAGATGAGTAAACATAATGTATTAGACGAGTCAATACAAAAGGCACACAAAGGGTACTAGATGAGTATCCATAAAATGAGTCAATACGATGTTAGACGACTCAATACTAGCATACAAAGGCATTAGATGAGTATTTATGTTACGAGTCAACATGAGTTGGTAGATGAGTTAATGCTAGCACAAAAAGGCATTAGATAAACATCAAATTCAGACGAGACAAAGTCATTAGACAATTCAAAGTCAACTCAATGAGCTAAATGATGAAACATCAATAAGATGAGTATCCATCAGTCAAATCAAAGTCAACTTAGGAAGCGTAACACCTATTAGACGAGCGCTTCCATTAGAGGACCTAATTGGAAGGATGACTAGACAAGTCAAAAGCAAAATGACTTAATGAGTATTAGATTTATCAAGCAAGTCAAGTTCAGAATGGCATGAAAGAAATATATTCAATCACAAGGTGATCATGATCAATTGAAAATTAATCAAATAAATCTGAACTTTGAAGTTGATGATCAAGATGATATAGAGAATTGGACAAAAAGTCTCAACATATTTGTAGAAAATTTGATTGAAGACTAGACTATGGAAACAAAGGATAATTTAAGATATTAGTCTAGATATATATGAAGAATATCTAGAATGTTGATCACATATCAAATTATCGAAGAAAAAAGGAATTATTTCAAATTCCTCTCTGATTGATTATTCTATATACTTTCATACTACCAACTAATCACGAGATAGGAAATAGACTTTACAAATTGAAGATTGAAGCCTCAACATTACAATGTTTAAAATTCAAATTGTGAAAAGGATGAAAAGGAAAGAACTGATAATTCACAGGAAGTAATACACTCTAGTTGAATATCAAGATCTTCCAAAGTGAAGAATGACAAAGAACATTTGGAGTTATCGAAAGATATAAAGATATTCTACATCAATGGTCAAGGCATACAAGGTCAACTATATATCTCAAGACCTAGATGAAAAAGATGTTCGAATGACGAGAAAAAATATGAAGTGTTAAAATACTGTCAAAATCATTCTTGAAGAGAAAAGAGAAAAGAGAGAAATACTCTGTGAGATTACATTATCATATCCATCTTGTTAGAGAGTGATCTTGGGTTAAGTGAAACCATTGTAAATCCTTCACTATGTGAAGTGAAACTTGTGTGCAATGTTGTGACTCTCCTGCAAAAGATTTTTTTGTCATTGTGAGTCTTGATATCATAGGAGATTGATACAAGATACTTGGAGAGATTAAACTCGTTGTATCCCAGACAAATTTGTACTCGTGCTCCTCGAGAGGATAAACTAATACCCAGAGAGGTTGATGCTCGGTGTAACCTAGAGAGGTTGATACTCGTGTTACTCAAAGGTGTTGATTAGTGAAAATGGATGTAGCCTTAGGTGGAGGTGAATCAGCATAAATTCTTGTAGGCATTCTTCTCTTCCTTACTTGTTACATTAATTCTAATTATTGTAATATGTGTACTCGAAAAGCTCTTAAAATGTTTGTAGGCTCTATTCAACACCTCACCTCTTCTAGAGCCACTTTGCACCAACAAAAGAGAGACTTATATTCATATTACCCCTACTTAATTTGAATGTAAAGACTAGGGATGTCAAAAAAATATGTACTCGTGGGTATCCGCAGATAAAACTCACAATGGGTAAGAAATGGATATTGTAAATGGATATCTGCGGGTAACGGGTACGGTATTTTTTATACCCGCAAGTTAACGGGGCGAGTACGGGTATCATAGTATTCGTATCCGTGGATACCTATACCCGGTATACTCTAATTTAAATTTAAAAGAATAAAAAAAACATGATTAAATTATTAACATATTGATTTTGAATGAGTTATTATTTTTCTCAATTTATTTAAAAAAAAATCATTTCTTTGTAAACTGACATTTAACAATATTTAAATGAGTTATTTGGACTTTGTTTGAAATTTATGAATGTTATGTATTGCATTTTATTTGAATTTACGATTAACATATGTTTTTAAATATTTATTTTTTTTATAAATACCCACAGGTACGCATGGATATCCGTGGATATTAAAAAATTATGCGAGTACACTACAACAAAATTGGTAATTTGCGAGGAAAATTAGCGAGGAAAAATATTTCTCACTGATTTCCCGCTATTTAGCGAGGGATCAGCGACAACAACATTTCATAGCTAATTTGCGAGGAAAATAACGACTAAAAGAGTTCCATAGCTAACTTGTGAGAGACATTAGCGATAAATTTTTTTCTCACTAATGTCTCACTATTTAGCGAGGGATTAACGACCAAAAAGTTTCGTAACTAATTTGCGAGAAAAATTAGCTAGAGATATTATTTCTCACTAATATCTCGCTATTTAGCGAGGGATCAGCGACAAAAATATTTCATAACTAATTTGCGAGGGGAATTAGCTAAGAAAAAAATATTTCTTACTGTTTAGCGAGGGATTAACGACAAAACAAAATTATGGCTAATTTGAAGCTAATTAGCTATGCTTTGAGAAATATGTCATTTTATTGTTATTTCCTAATAAAATTCAAATTTATTTAATTATGACAAATTTTGTCACAAAGACAAATATAATTTCTATTAGCGATAAAATAATATCCAAACTATTCTCACACTAATTTATTTGTCACTAATTAAAAAACTAAATATATTATACAAATTTTATAAACTATCAATATTTTACTAAATTATTAAAAATATTAATATATTTATTATTATATAAATTAATACCTTTATTATATGTTTTTATGTTAATTTATTTAAAATAAAAATATTAATTAATTTATATTACTATATATTATTAGAAGAATATAAAATTTTAAAAATTTGTCTATAAAAACTATTTGTAAATTTTATTATAAAATATGTTTCATAATAGTGTAATGAAAATTTTTAAGAATTATTTTTTTCAAGAAGTCTCTACGATTTTTGTAAAAAATTATTTAAATAATTAATATTAATCAAGTTGGTTTTGTTATAAATTTTCTTAAAATAAATATCTACAGAAAGATACTTGTAACTTTTATTGTAAAATAGTTTTTCATAAAAAATGTCTATAATTTTTTTTAGAATTATATTTTGCAAAAAATATTTGCAAATATTTTTTCATATTTTATAAATTATGATTTGAAATAAAAGGATTATTAATTAATTTATATTATTAGAAATTTATTATATTTTACTGTTTTATTTCTTTTATATGTTTATTTATTTTTAGATTTTTAAATATTAAATAAATTATTTGTGATACCTTATAAATAAAAATAAATTATATGTAACCATTTCAATTATAAAATATGAATATTTAACTTAATTTAATTATATACTTAAAAATAATATAATATTTAATTATTTTTAGTATATAATTAAATTTTTTATAAATGATTATTAATATTAGTATGTAATATTTTTATATTTACATAAATTATTTTTTCATAAATAATTATTGATATTAGTTTATCACTTTATAATATTTGTGTAAAAATATATATAAATAAAATAATTACATAAAAAAAGAAAATAATATTAAATATGAAATAAAAATCAATAAATTAAAAATATAAGCTATGTGCTGTAGCTTTTGATTTTGAAGACACGTATCCAAATCTTCAAATCACTTTTCAAATAATATTAAAATTATTCTAAAACATTGGAAGCTTAGATTTTCTGCGAAAAGCGAAAGTGACGTAAAAACTGAAGGCAACGAAGTGTGGTGGAGAGCATGGAAGAGTTAGACGAGGAGCGTGGAAGAAAGCTTCGAGAGGTTTCAGCTTGATTACGCCGTCAACATCAAGTTTGGTTCCTTGATTAGGTTAATTACCTCTACTTTTGTCGTTTCTCGTTCACCTTCTTGATTTTCATCGAAGCAAAGTAGTGATTGATCAATCGATTGGTTGTTCATGGTGTTGTTGTTTGGCAGATCGTGAATGAGACAATTCCAACACTGGCGAAATCCTGTATTTGAACGGAGGAGCCACCGTTGTTGCGTTTCATCGGAGTGAAGGAGGCGGCGTTGTTGCTATTACTGTGTGAACGACACCAGATTGGGGGATTAGGGCAAACATTGATTTGGTTACCTTTGCCGGCAACAAATAATCATTTGTTCATTTTCCTAAGTTCTTAGTTTTGTAATCGTTTGCAACAAAGTTCTTAGTTTTGTAATCATTTTCATTTCGATGAAGTAAGGCATTACGATTTGGGAATGCTTCTTTTCTTCTTTGTCCCATAGATGTAGTGAGAATAAGTGAGATTAACACTTATTTCATTTGTTGAAATACTTTCTCACAGGTTTCATATCCATATTTACCATTCGCAATGAGAATCTAACTTTGCTTCTCAGGTTATTTTAATTGCTTTATTTTATTCGCTTTCTTAGTTTCTAGTTCTTGACTTTTAAATTCATTTTTTTTTCTGTTTAAGTATCCTTATGTAATAAAAACAAATCACGCATTATTAGCAAATGATCTTAAATATATTGTTGAGAATTTTATCATTTTGTAGGCTCACTAGTTCATTTTACTCTTATGAGATCTTAATCATGTGTAAAAGAAAATACTATATTTATAGAGATTTTAAATGACATGCCACTTCAAGTCAAAATATATAAAATGATTTGAAATAGAGTTCATACATCAGGCATTGATATAAGTTTTTATTATAGGATAAGTAACAACGTTATATATTATTGTTGGACAATTGATACAATGTTTATCTCGGTGAGTAGAGTTGAATTATTGAGATTAGGACTAAATTATTTGGAAAGAAATAACTAATTACTCCGCTTCTTAAAAGTATAAATTTTAATTGTGTTAGTTTCTTAAAACTTTTATCCCATTTCTCATCTTTATTACTAACTGCTATATTAATTCTATTTGAGTTATTTTATAAAGATGAATTCTATAATATTAATCCTAATAGACCATTCTTCCTCCTTGCAGGGCGTCTGCAAATTTTATTGGAGTGTATGAACCCACAAAGCAACAATTGCCAAGGTCATTATTGCCCGAGAATCTTAGTGTTGTGGCTCATTTCGTAAGTTGGCTATCTTTTTTAAAAGAAACAATCCCTTCAAATTAACTATGCAGTGACTTAATTTGCCATGTGCCACTAACTTCCACCTCAAATATGTATGTGATTATGCTCTTTGCCTGCATACAATTTTAGAATTCCAATGTTAATTTTTATGATTGTATTCCAATTTTTTGGTTTCATTGCAAGATGAGGATAACCAAAAGCACGAGAATTCAATTCTTCCATATATGATATTAATGTGCAAGGGTACCACCAAATCATATTTACAAACATGTTTTATTATTTTATATGCATATTAAAGATATATTTCAACTTTTATAAACAATACGGGGGAAGACATTGCAAAGTAAAAATGTGATAATGCCCTAAAGTCAATCATGTCCAATTTAAAATCTTAAAGACTTATCATGATATATGATATTTAGTAATTTTGTTTGCTCTCTAAATTTGTAAGAAATTCCACCAAAACATTTTATTAACCAATCCAGTAAGATAGCAAATTTATATATTTTATAACTTTGCCTTGGTCTGCATGAGGTCCAGTTTAGATAAGCTCCTCAACATATTAAAGAGGTAAAATGCATCAAGCTTTTCTCATTGGTTAAAATCAACTTATGTACCTCTAATTCTTTAGAAATCATTGGTTAAAATAATTTCTTCTTTTGCAAATGCTTATTGAGAAATTAATCCAAACTATGTCATAGCTTGAATAGCACAAGCTGACATGAACAATGATAAATTTTGTGCCTAGGCTTATTCTTGCCTAGCTTGAAAAGATATTTTCTAGTTTGTTATGCATGTTTGTGCTTTAAATTGCCTGTCAATTTTTATTATATCTTTGAGCATAATTTTGCATGCAAACTAATATCATGCTTATAACTTTTTGACTGCTATTAAAGAAAGTATGTTGTCTTGGAGTTATTCTGATATAGTTATTTATATGCAGAGGTTCTTTCCTTCAGAGTTTGGAAATGATGTGGATCAAACTCATGCTGTAGACGAAGGAATGAGCTATTTGAATGAAAAGTTAAATTTTGTCAAACCGTTGAGGCTGAAGGAATTTGGTGGAATGGGCAAAGCCATACATGGCAAACAAGAGAAAGCTTCTGCTTGTGTTGGTTAATTGTCTTAAAGGAAAATATGATATAGATGAGGCTTTTAAGGTTGCTACCCTCTGTTTGTGATGCCTTGCAATAAAATCCAAGTTGAGACCAAACATGCACGAAGTTGTCACAAATTTGGAGTACCTGCAGGTTCCTCATGTACATCATAATCGTTCTGTGAACACCTCTTATGGTCGTAGGAAAAGTGTTGATGATTTATGTTATAGGCTTTACATATCTTAGTATTATTGCTTGTACATATTCTAGGTTCTGTCTGTAACATAACCTTAGTTAAAATATCTGGAACTGCATATATACTTTCTTGTTTCTAGTTAGCTCAATTTTGTTATTTTTTCATTGTTGTTCCTTCTCTGTGTGCTTACACTGAATTGCAATGTGCAGTTCACATAGAACTTATGGCGAAACTTCTCTGTGATTTCTTTCTTGTAAATTTGGGGTTCTTTTTTATGTCAAGTTTTGCTTTATAGAAACTATCACAAGTGTTAAAATTTTACATGTTTCATATAAATTGGTTGGCGAAATTGATTATAATTTTACGTAATATTGATAACTAAATACATTTTATAAGGATTATAATTGGTAAGGAATTAGTTAGGGTTTAGCTAGAGATAAAGTATTACAATTGGCGAGGGATTAGTTAAGGTTTAGCTAGGGATCACTTTGCTAGGGATTAGCGAGAGATTTTCTACAACCACTTTGTTAGGGATTAGCTAGGGATTTGCTACAAATAGTTTGCTAGGGATTAGCTAGGGATTTGGTACAACTAATTTGTTAGGAATTTGTTAGGGATTCGCTACAAACATTTTGCTAGGGATTAGCTAGGGATTTGCTACTACAAGTTTGTTAGGGATTAGCGAGAGATTTGCTACAACCAATTTGCTAGGGATTAACTAGGGATTTGCTACAAATATTTTGCTAGGAATTAGCTAGGGATTTGCTACAATCAGTTTGCTAGGGATTAGCTAGGGATTTGCTACAAAAATTTTGCTAGGGATTAGCTAGGGATTTGCTACAACCAATTTGTTAGGGATTTGCTACAAAAATTTTTCTAGGAATTAGTTAGGGATTTGCTACAACCACCTTACTAGGGATTAGCTACAATTTAGCTAGGGATTTGCTACAGAGTAGTTCCCTGGCTAATAACTACCTATAATTTAGCTAGGGTTCAGTGTCCTCGTTGTTTCCTCGCTAATCCTTCGCTAAATCGTTTTGTGAGAGATTAGCGAGGGATTAGCTAGGGATTATTCCCTCGCAAATCTTCAAATTTGTTGTAGTCGTACCTGCATAACGGATATCCGACGAATATGGGTATGGGTACGAGACGAATATTTATCCAGCGGGTAGGGCACGGGGGAGCTACTCACTAGTGCAGAGAGTAGATTTGGTCACGGTTATTTTGGCCCTTTTACTGTAGGTTCATAACTGAGGCATATCTTGGTGAGGTAAAAAAGGAGAGGTTTATGCCTCGGTTCATAACCAAGGCATATACGAAGATTAATGCCTTGGGTCTTACTTCAACTGAGACCTAATAAACATAAAAAATTAAAAAAAGAAATTGAAATTTAGTTCGTGTTCTTTCATCTCCTCCAAGTACATGAAACTTGTTCCATTTCCAATTTTCAATACACAAAACACACATTCTAATAATCTTTGCACTGGTAAAAGGAGAAACTTTAACATTCCGAAACGGGATTTGGTGTTGCTGTTGGTGCTACCCTCTAAGTGCTCCATCTTCTTCTACATTCTTTTGCTGTTATATATATTGTTCTTGCAACCTTCATTTTTTCTTCCTTTATCGAACCTTGAAAGGAAGAAACAAGCTCAGGCAAATTTGCAGATTAAGAATTACAATAATATTTGGCTTGGGAATCAGATAAGTTCAACAAGTTTCAAGGCAAAGAACCATGGAAATGGAAATGAAAAGTTGAAAGATTGAATTTTGAAAGTGCTTACGGGTGGAGAAAGTGTTCAAAGAGCCAAGTACATAAGACAAAAACCTATCACAATGCGTCAATTTACATACTGTTCAATCCCGCGACAATGGAGGCAGCCCAACAATGCCCTGTTCAACGGCCAAACTGCGGTGGAGGTGTGAACGGAGTGGCTAGCGCACAAAGCAGTGGAGTGGCTGGCGCAGGGAGCGGTGGAGAGCCTGGTGCGCACGTGTTTTGCATTGCAGAAGCAAGAAGAAGACGTTGAAGGAAGAAAGAAGAAGGCACAGGAACAGTGAACTGATTTGGGTTTTTTAACCCTAAAAAGCCTAATTGCCTCGGGTTATATATGACCAAAGCATAATTACTTTCATGCCTCGGTTTAATGGGACCCGAGACGTAAAAGTATGTGATCATTTTAAAATATTTAAAATAGCAGGAAATTAAAAAATTTGAGAGAGATCTGTCTCGGTTATAATTACAACCGAGGCAATAACACCTATTCTGCCTCAATTTTAATGAGACCTGAGGCATAAAAGTTCACTTAAATTACAAAAAATGCCACCACATCATAATATGCCTCGTTTGCACCAGAACCGAGGCATATAAGGCGCTGTCAAAACATAAAATTGCATTAGTGACTACCTGTACCCTACCCGCCCCGTTAACATCCCTAGTTAGGACTTATTCTACATAGTAGTTGATGATTACATTTTTACTCATATTTAGAATATAGTTGGTTTGAACTAATCTTCAACTATAAAATCAATGGTAAAAGTATGGTTTTAAGCCTTAATAGACGTTATGATGTTATGATAAGTGAATTTTATGCTTAAATTGGCACGTGCTCTTTGAATGCTCTAATATGTGCTTTTGTGCAGTTGAGGAATAAGTGAAGTCACAAAGCTTCTAGTTTGTTGATTCTCATTAGACCACCCGGTATGTGGACTTATGATAAACAATCTAGTGGACCTTTGAATGCGCCAATAGAGATTTGTTTTGTTGATTTGAATTCAATGATTTTATTTAAAAATTTAGCACAATCCAAACATAATAACAAACAACTATTCTTTAATTGTGATATAGGATAGTTTTATATATATTTCCTTAAGTAGAACAAAATTAAGTGAGTTTTGATGATGTTATGATAACTTTCCTTATAGAGAACAATCATCCATCACTAGTGGCGGGTCTTCAGACAAATTATAAAGGGTGACAAGATAAAAGGGTAAGTATGTTTTTAGTCCTAGAACTTTGACGCGAAATTGGAATTCGTCATTGCAAAAACTTTGATATATTTTTGGTCCTTAAACTTTACAAATGAAGGGATATAGTCCTTGTAACCCAATTACGTTATAAAATTTTGATGTGTTAAATGTGTTTCCTAACAAATACTGAAGCAGGAACATATCAAACAGTGTAAACAACTCAAATGCAAACATGAAACGCGTTTGACACTTCAAAAAAATTTAACATAATAGGGTTAAAAAGACTATATTCATTCATTTTTTAATTTTAGGTACTAAAATATATTAAAGTTTTAAAAAAAGACGAATTCCAATTTTGTGTCAAAGCTTAGAGACTGAAAACATACTTAAACCCAAGATAAATGTATATAAGTTTTAGAGGTATCAAATTCATAAAATACATTAAAATTAAAAAATAATTATACATATATATATATATATATATTAATTTTACATATATAGAACAAAAAAAATTAGAGGGGTCAAGGCCCCCTTATAAATACTTTAGGATCCGCCATTGTCCATCACCACTCACCACCCACACCTCTCTTCTCGTCACTTAGGCATACATTAGATTTTTTTATTTCCTCTTTTGTAATTTATTCTCTTTTCTTCCACATAGAAGGCTAAATATTTTTGGGTTGATTCTTTAGTGAGTCCATAGTGAATTATGCATGCAATGCTAAACAGGTTCAATTGTCTAATTCCATTATCATGTTTTTTATTATATATATTTTTTATCTTTTATTAATATTTTAATTATTATTTTCTTTTAAATATTTAAGGGTTTATTAAATAATTTTGGAAAGATAAGTATTTGGGATTTATTTGTGAAATATTTTGTAGATAAGCGGAAAGCTCATAAGATTGGAGAATATATCAAACATTATCATTCAATTAAAATGCATTCAAGTACAATTTTCAGGCCCAAAGGCAAGATCAATTCACCAAGCAACTATAAGTTGCCTAACGACCTGTGCATTGCTGAAATATTTTAATCGATGTGTCATAGATCAAAATCATCCATCTTCCACGTTTTCACAACTAGAAATTTCCTATAGTGTTGGGAAGCTTTCCTTTCTCCCCTTTAGGTCTTCATCTTCATCTGTGGAGGTTTTGTCCCTTTTGGGTTGAGGAGGAAGATGGTTCACAAAATAGGAGGTGGAGATACAAATGGGACGCGTCATGGGAGCGTTGAGCAACTACCAAGAATCTTGGAATATGCCTTGTTTTTTTATTTATGGTTTCAATTTCTTCCTTATTCTTCAATTTGTTAAACCATAGGTTCTCTACCATAGAAAACTAAACCTATTTGTTGATATTAGATATAATAAACTGATTTCTTATGTATTTTTCAAGGTTAATACATATGTTTTTTTTATTTCTGTTCTGGTCAAGAAAAATGGGAGATAATTCTTCACCAAAACAATATGAAAGCTTTATGACTTATTTGGGCCAAAAAACTCTGTCCCTTGACCATGGGAGTAATACTCTTATTTATATTATAATCAG
>Ga0214544_1009220_pt1 | contig 15640 bp, 6 predicted proteins | sample CNSS3metaG_FD_160074 | JGI IMG/M metagenome (GOLD analysis project Ga0214544, IMG submission 160074) | Root nodule microbial communities from cowpea collected in UCLA plant growth center, Los Angeles, California, USA - CNSS3 | ecosystem: Host-associated > Plants > Roots > Nodule | place: USA...
GAAAAAGTCGGGGATTCCCCATACCCATACCCATACCCAGTCAATGCGGGGATTCCCCGTCAAAACGGGGACGGGTTCGGGCAATACCCACGGGGACGGATTTATTTGCCATCTCTAGTCGCAACCTCACTATTGCTTGATACTACCATCTATAAAATTATTTACCCATGTATAATATACAATTTGTGCATATGGATACTACAATTACAAAACAAGGGAAAGCCAATGAAAATTAAGCAATCTACGTACACCAACTTTTTTCTCAAAAAATAAAATAAAATAATCATAACTACTATACAAAGAACCTCAACAGCTCACCCGTTTTATCAGAATCTATCCGTGTCTATCATAATTTTGATTCAATAATAATCACTTTACAAACCAAAATCATCATCAACATTAAATCAACAATCAACAACAAGAACTAAATGTCATAATACAACGGCTCAATCATAATTTAGACATTTAATTATACTTTTAAAAGATCGATGTATTGAAAAAACTCATAGATCCTACACTTGTCATAACTTACTCATGACTCTCAGGATTTATAGTTATAGACTTCACATTGAGATACCAATCATTCTCGAGTATGACATAGGTAAATTTCCCACATCTGCTAGATGTGATCTTATTTCATATTGAAACTCTAGATATGCTAGAACTTCCTTCGACTCCCATAACTAGAAATATTTCTGTACATGAGTCTAATACTAGTAGAGTCAGGATAGTCTCTTCAAAATCTCTCTCAATACACCACCTAACACCACACCAGTGTAGCACTCCCTCCCTGGGTGTTATGTTACTACATTCATCACCTCCACACAATAACTCACTCATTACATTCATATATGAATTTAAATCATCATACCATGTTATACATATGTCTCACACCTTAATCCAAACTCATTATATATCATCAATTATATATTCTTCATTTCAATTTAATTTTTGATAATTGATCATTTTTTTGCATTAATATAACATTCAATTACAATATTTCTACAAACCATACACCTCGCCTAGCGAAGATAAAACACGGAACACAGAACTCCTTAGAATTGAGGTTCCAGACGACGCCTAACGCTACCAAGGCAGCGCCCAACGCCCCTTTGGGCACCCAGTAGTGGTTGTTTGACGCCTAGTATTACAACCCCTAGAGCTCTCTAGAATCCATTTTCCAAATGGTGCCCAATGGTATATAGTTAGTGCCCAACGTTGCAAATACCTAGAGCTCACTGTAATTCATTTTTCCTTTTGCGTCCAGCAGTTCTAAGGCTCTGCTTAATAACATTATAGAACTTCAGAAACCTTTTGATGTGACCCCAATAAGGCTTATAGCACTGGGCCAACGCCTAGTCTTTTATTTCCAAGCTGCCATTGATATTGGGTCTGCGGCCCAATTCACCACACCAATGTGAACAACATTTTTCCTGAAAGTGGCATGAGAAGTACGTGTCTTTGCTGGGCCAAGAACCATTGTCAAGCCATTCATTCCATATGTTTCAGCGGCCCAACACAAGCAGCACACGCGTCATCTAAATTTTTCCAGCACATCACACGGATCAAGGATATGCAGCCACGCTTCGTCAACATTCTCTTCTCCATTTCTTGGGCCGAGACTAATCATACATCAACCCAATCATTGTGAGTAAACCACCACTTTACAACACACGGCAACACACCTCCCATATCACACCAGTCGTTGCTCATGAATCAGCGTTATTGGGCTTAAGCCCAATCTGCATCAACAGGTCCAACACTCCACCGCTTCCAACCAATTCTCCAATGTGCGTCCATATTGAAGATAGGTGCGGCTAGGGTTCTTGCTCGCGCAACTTTCTTCCAGCCTTCACGCATCCAATTTCCTTTCATCCGTGCAACCCAATAACATTCTGCAAATCAGGGTTCTGGCTCGTGAATCCATTCCTTTTGCCTAAAATACACCCACGTCGCAGCTAGGTTTCTACATCACCAACTGCTAGGGTTCCTGAGAGGGTTGCGCCCCTTTAGGGTTTTGTCCTTTCATCCTTCACGCGATCCTTCCACCATTAGATAGGAATTCTTGTCCCGTTTCTCCTTTTTTTTGCCATTAGGAATCTGTTAGTTGGCTTCCTCTTTGTCTTTGCTTCACAGCTGCCTTTCCACCTATATAAAGGCAGGCCAACCTCATGTATGGTAGCTGAGATGAATGATACAATCTGGTTGAGAACACTCCCCTTTCGTCTCTGCTCAAACCTAAACCCTAGATTAGGTTTTAGCCTCGTCAAGGTTTACCAAATCAGTGAGGAACCAGTGAGATTCGAGCTTAAACACCATTCCCTAAATCTTCTTATGCGTTTCCCTCACTTCCCGCGAGGTTCAATTGGTGGAACGCCGATTGGAGAGGCTTTCCAGCGAGTACCGCGACAGAGGAGCATCATCACCTTTGGATCTATCTAAGTCATTATACTACTTTCTTGTATCAAAACAAGTTCAATTTAGTTCAAAATCATCTCAGATTACACCCACACACTACTTTAATACACCACACTCAAATCAACAAAATTAGCTCCATCCCAGTTTTAGTAAGATAAATCATTTAAGAAGTTCACTTCCACACTCTTTTAGCACACTCTCCTTATCATCATTACAAATTTGAATAAATCAAATCATCCATAGCAAAAAGAAATAAAAACAGAACAAAAGCACAATAACAAAAATTTTCCCATAACCACATTAATATCACAAATTTATCACCACAAAAAAAAATAAACAATAATATTTCTAAACTTCACTAGCTCACATTGCCTTAAGATAGCTTTTCCCAAGCTAAAACTCCACAACTCAATAACTTAAGCTACTTCCAACTAGATTTAGTGCAAAGTGTCCAAACAAGACAAAAATTTAGTATATGGTAAAATAAGATGGAAGGATCACTTCTCCCTCATTCTATTGTCAGTACCCAATTTTGTCCAAATAAATAAAAAATTATTTTCAAAATATCCAAAAAATAAGTGATAATAAATTGTCTAAAAAAATAATAAAATTGATTAAAGAAGTGTTTCTTTAGATTTTTTATAAATAAAGAAATAATAAGAGATTTTGTTTTTAAATTAAAGATTGAATTAAAATAAAAATAAATTAATAAATTGTTTTTACGTTTTCTTTATTAATTAATTGATTGAAAATTGAAAATTAAAAAAAAAAAAAGAGGGAAAAGCGGTTTTGACTAATCGGTGGGTACAATTTTTTTATGAGCCTTATGTATACGTTAACTTTGATCTCTTCGGGGATCTTACAACCAACATTTCAAACATTCTGTATTCTTCCACACGCTCATTCCTCTTCAGATTATATCAATCTTTCACGCTTCAGGGCTCGCGTCATCTCCTCCATTCACTTAAAGGATTTCAAATCCCTCACAGAATCATCCGATAATTTGTCATTTTTCAGAATCAGAAAGACAATTTTTCAGAAAGCAAAGGTATTTTTTTATACTGTGTCAAATTGAATTGAAAATTAATTTCGCAATCATCTACTTCCTCATCTCTAAGAACATCCAAATAATTACAAAAAATTATATAAATAAAATGGATGAGAAGGAAGAAAGGATTTGAATGGGGCAGAAAGAAAATGTGAACACAATGTCGTGGTGGTTCCAACGGTGATGATGGCAGCGGCGGGCCCCTCTCGGCGGCGTGGTTGCAGCAATGGTTCTAAGTGGGTACGCGATGGTTTAACGGCGTTGGGACGGATGTTTCACGTGAGCATGAAGGGCTGTTTGGTAGAAGTGGTATGCATCGTGAAGGTTGAAAACGAAGTTGGGAAAATTCTAGTGTGGTGCTTTGGAGAATATAAGATAATTGGATTACGGTTTTGGACAGACCCAACATTACCTTTCTGCACCCCATGGTTCATTTTCACACCGCCATTTATTTCTTTATTTTATTTTGGACTGTTTACTTCGTTTTACTGTATGCACTCCCCCAAACCCCCCAATGTAATAATCCCCAACCCCCAATGTAATAATCCCCAACCCAATGCATATTTTGTTCCATGCTTATTGGTTTTACTTCCTATACTTGCATTTTCAATAAACACATACTTCACTTCTTTAATTTTGTTTGTGAACTGATTTACTTCCTGTACCATGTTGTTTCTTATGTACACTCCATTTTTACGTGTGTAGCTTTTCTCATTGTACCCACATACTTAATTATGCATTTCTATTCTCTATTTCTAGTTTTACTATTTTCTAATTAAATCTCACATTTCAATCATATCATTTTCTAAATAATAAAAATATTTTAAATTGAAATAAAAATAAAAATGTTATTGAAAAATGATAAAAAATAATAATAAAAAAATTAAAATTAAAATTAAAAAATGCATTCTTTGTTTTCTTTTTTAGTGTCTACTTGACCGCTCGTGTCTCACGACACTATTTTTTTTAAATGCAAAAATTATAAACATGGTTTTAGTGTCTAATTGACTGCTCGGGACGCACAACATTCTTTTTTTTTAATACAAAAAATTATAAAAATAGTTTTGGTGTCTAATCGACCGTTCGTGTCGCAAGATACTCATTTTCAAAATATGAAAATCATTGAAATATTTTGGTGCATAATCAACTGCTCCCGTCGCACGATACTCTTTTTCAAAAATGCAAAATATAAAAATTGTTTTTGGTGTCAACCTGGCCGCATGTGTCGCATGACACTCATTTTCAAAAATGTCAAAAGACAACTTTCTAAATTTAAATAATTTAATCAAACTTTTTTTGTAATGAGAATACGTAAGACCAAGATTAATCATTGTCGGGTCCTTTTTACTCAAAAAATAATTTTGTTCAATATTTTCTTATTTATGGGAAAAATAAGTATTTAAAATAAACACATTATTTCTGCACATTTAATTAAAGGTACCGCCTTTGGGCAGGCGTTGTAGGTGCTAATACCTTCCCTACACGTAACCAACTCCCGGACTCTAAATCTGGTTTTCACAGACTTTATTTTATTTTTATGGTTTTCCATAGCTTCCAAAATAAACTATTGTGGCGACTCCAAATCTCTATTTTAGAACTATTTTCTTTTTGGTTCCTTGTCCCGTCGCGATTTAGGTTGTAACACTTACTACAATTGATGATTACAACACTATTTTGAAATTCAATCAATTCAAAATGCTCTTTAGCTTCCCTATTACTCAATGACATGATTGATTTCTAAAATGGATGAGATTTGAGGAAGATATTGAGAGAAATGAAAGTGAAAGAATGGTGGCGCAAGCCAGAGCTGAAGGAAGGATGGATAAACATGTTGCAATTCTTTCTTTTATTCTCTCTTTCTTATCTTTCCATTCTATTGTATTTTTTTTTCTCGCATGTTACATGATTCTGATTAACTAAAACAATAGGATTATTAAAATTGATAAACAATACACAAACACACAATAGAGGGTAAGTAATGCCTCAAACACCGACACCCACACTCACAAAGACACGTGTTAAATTAAACTCACAGATCTACATCTATCATACTACATTCAATATATAAATTGCCAACACAATAAAGTTGTTGCTTGTAAGACCCGAGAAATTTAAATAATTAAATAAATAAATATTTAATAAATGTGGGTAGTGGAAACCTTTATGGCATTTAATGTTGGGGTTTATGATTTGGAATAGTACTAGCTTAAGTGATTGAGAGTACTTAGTTATGTGAGAGGATTTGGGTTCAAGTCCTTTGTATGTTATTTTAATAGTTTATTATTTTTAATGATATGCTTGATCATGATGAGTGATTATAAGTTCCTAGATGTATAAGAATTATCACAAAACATGAATTGGTTGAATGGTTATGCATTTACTTGACAATGATGTGGTTGTGTGTTTGAACCTTGGCTTATGTGAAATAAGGTTCCTTTTTGCTAAAATTATTTTTGGCATGGATGGAAAGGGTCAGAAACCCTAGCCGTCAGAGGGGGTAGCCAAGAGAGCTAGAAAACCATCTCATAATGGTTCTTGAATGGACATTTCACCTATCATTAAGAGATTCTCGTTTGTTTTTTACATTAAACTAAATTAAAACATGAGTTAAGAGGCCATTTGGAAGGGAGAGGGTGCATTGTTGAGGTTGTCAATTGTGAGTACGGTGAGGAAGGATTTCTGAGCAAGTGGACTGGAATCAAGAAGACCTTGTTGCAAGGCGTAAGAGTGGTATCAAAGGGAGGTCGTTGGGTATCAAGAGGGAACTCTAGCATTTTGCACAGTTGAGCAAGGAGACCAGGTTAGGAGAGTTGAATCTCATGATTTTGATGATCAATTGTTTAATTGCATGAAGCATGATAAATTGTATATGCTTTCATTGAATATCTGGGTTTCTGGAAAATTTTCAGAAACCGCTTGGCGGGCCTTCAAAGCCGCCAGGCCGCCAAGCAACTCATGTAAAACAAACCCAACTTCTGAGTTTCTACCTTGAATCACTTAGCGATGATGAATTGCCGTCAGACGATGCATGAATATGTGAAATAGGGATTTTTCATGAAAAAACGTTGTTTCTCGTATTTTTTATGCAGCAGGGACTATCGGGCAGTGGTTTCCTACCACCAGCCACTAGGTCTCTGGTCTTATTTCGTTGGGCGGTAGGATTTAGTCGTTGGGCAACTACATTTTTCTAGTCTGCGTAGTTTTCGTAAAATTGTGTTTTCTGGTTCGTTAGCCGTCCGATTTAGGTGAAATTTTGACAAATGATCCATAACATGTTCTTTACTTTGAACGGTGGAGATTTGAATTGGATGTATGTAGCTAGAGATAATCCCTAAGAGTATGAGTAGTAATGGATGCTTAAGTGTGCTTAAGTGGTGGAATGGCCTTGATTGGTGAATGTGTGTGTGTGTGTGTGTGTGTGTATATATATATATATATATATATATGATTGATATGTATGTTTTTGGTAGTGCTTGCTGAGCCGTGTGTTAAAAAGGCCATTATTGATGATATCACTATGACCGAGTGTTGCATGATCATGACGGGTTTTGGGCAAGTATTGGAACATGATAATCATACTTTAAATGTAATGGAATTGCGGGGATATGCAGAATAAGTATATAGCTTTGATTGTGTCTTATGTTGTGTATGTGAATTGTATGCATGTAAAGGTTGGGAAAATGAGAAGGGAAAAATAATGTGTGTGTTGGATTGGACTTGATGTTTTTTTAAGGAGCATGAGTGTGTCTACTGTGTAAAGTGGTTCCATGAATATGAGTGATGGTTGGTGAAACACATGTTTAATATGTGATATTTGTATACAAGTATGTTAAAGTTATCTAAGTTAATATTGTGCATTTGAGTCATGTGATTTCTGGAATCATATATATTCTTGATTGTGCACATGCATAATTGTAAGAGTAGGATTGAATGTAACCTGTTTTGAGGTGCTAAACCAACAACGGGTCATTACTGGTATAGCGCCTGATGGCACAGTGGTGGGTGTTAGGCGATATGAGTACCAAGGAAGTCCATGGAGCGTGTGGCGCCTAGCGGTGAGGAGTGAACTTCAAGGTGATAGCCACTAAGACAATGGCTTTGTTTTTGTCTGGCGCCTGGCGGCGACAAGGTTCTGCTAGGCGATGTTCGCTAGCATTTCGCCTGGCGGCTTATAGGCAGCGTCAAGCGATAGCATAGAGGATAATGTGCTCTTTTGGGTTGCGTTTGTGTGTTTGTGATATTGGACTTGGATCGGGAGGTGCTTGACAATGTCATGAGCAGGCAAATTCATGAATGGTGACGAACACGTGATTAATATGAGCGGGGAGGTTCATATTAATGATACTCTCATGTGAGGATATGAGCGGGGAGGTTCGTATGTTTCGTGCTCACACTTGAGGACTGCTACGAGCGGGGAGGTTTGATCACGTGTGTTGGACTACGGGTTGGGAGGTCCATGGAGTTGGACTACGAGTGGGGAGGTTCGTAGAGATAGGACCACTAGCGGGCATATTTGTGGAAGCATGTATATCCTAGGTCCACGGTCAAATGTTGGTATGGTGTGCATGGAATAGTAGCTATATGTGAATAATGAGATTTGGAGTTTTACATGACTTGTGGCTTGCTTCTTGTTGGATGTGCGTGGTCTACAAGGCTTTGGGTGATATCTTAAGGATGGACTTTGCTGTGGCATTTCTTGAGTTGTGGCTTGGAATGGTATCCCTTGAGTTGTGACTCGGGATAGAGGGTAAACACATGACATTCCTTGAGTTGTGGCTCAGAATGACATCTCTTGAATTGTGGCTTGGGATGGCGGATGAACACGAGCATTCCTTGAGTTGTGGCTTGGATTGGCGAGTGTTGTCGGTATAAGTGTGCAAGTTGTCCGACGTTAGCCGACGAGTTTGGTAGTCTTCGTATTGGAACTCCATTTGGCGTTACGGAGTGTGGTTCGTAGCAAGTTTTCCGCACTTGTTCTACAAGTTGTGGTTCGTAGGTGGAGGCAACAAAGAGTATTTTGATGTTATCATCTAAAGACGTAGAACAAAGATAACATGGTAGTGACCATGTGGTATGAAATCAAAGAATAGCCTTCCTTTGAAGGAGTGTATGCATATCTATTTGAATTATATATATATATATATATGTGTGTGTGTGTGTGTGTGTGTGTGTGTATATATATATATATATATATATATATATATATATATATATATATACACACGTTAGCTCACCCTATATGTTTGTATTTGGTGATGATCGTGTAATTCATTACACAGGAGCAGATGATGTTGCAGGTGGTGCTGGTGAGGCATAGAGTCAAAGATGAGCTATTGTTGGGAAAGCTTTTATGGAGTTTTATTGAAGGATTTTCTTTTATGTTTTTGTACACAATATTTCAATCGGTTTATGAACTTATAATGATTAATGGAAACTAGGAATTTTAAATATATGAGTTTAATAAATGTTTTAATTTTTCACGTTTTGGAAAGAGGAATTATTATTAATATTTTTTTTTGTATTTTTTTTTCTTATTTTATTTATTTAAATTAGTAATATCTGATCATGATGTTACATTGTCCATAGATTTTGATTTGATACTTGTTTAATTTGTTTATGATGAATTGAATCAACTCGACATGATTTTTTACAATTGTGCTAGCAAACTACTATTTTTCAATCTAAATTAGAGTGTGTTGCTTTTAAGATTCTATAATTAAAACAAAATTAATGTGTAGACCACTTATATTACATTACAGAGTAATTTCACAAGTATATTTAACTCACTAAATTCTCTTTTAATGTAAATTTTAATTAAGAATTCATGCATTTTTTCCTCCTACAATCATATTTTTGTGTTTTTTTATATATCAAATTGAAACGGTGTGTGGAAAACGGAAAATATAAAAATGGAGAAGATGTAAATGAAGATGAATTGATAATTTTAAAAATGGAGAAGATGCAAACGGAAAATATACGTTTTCTCCTACAATCCATAATGTTTTTTTCTTTTTATATTTTAGATAGCCTCGAATACAAATGTTATATTTGAAATATATAATCAAAAATACTTTTTTATTTCATATTAAAATATAATTTTGGTATTTTAAAATATATTTTTTATTTTGCATACTAAAATGTATAATTTAAAATAAAAAGTATTTTAGAATACAAAAAATTTATGGAGTGCAAGTTGAAATTATGCATATGCTGACAAAAGAGGGCATGAAGTACAGTTCAATTTATAATTGGGTTATGGGGAACTATTTCTCCAACTTCATGTTTTCATCGAGTATCTTATAATCTTTTAAATTTTAATTATATTTCTGTGAAATTAATAAAAAGATTGTGCTTTTTTTTGTGTTCTTATTTTAGATTGTGCAATCCGTATATTTTGGATTACATAATTTAGAGTTTAAAAATATTAAATTTACATTTTAGATTATATAATTTAAAATATAAATTTTTATTTGAATTATATAATCCATTATATAAATTTAGAAGACAATCCAAAATAAAAATTATATTTTTAATTATATAATTTATCGTATAAATTTATATTTTAGATTGTATAATCTGCAATATAAATTTAAAAAAATATAAGATATAAACTATATTACAAACAGTATAATTTGTAATACAAATTTATATTTTAAATTGTATAATTTATAATATAAATTTAAAAAACAAACCAAAATGTAAATTACATACTAAATAATATAATCATAACATAAATTTATATTATTTATATTAAGAATCGTACAATTCATAATAAAAACTTAAAAAACATTCATTATAATATTTATAATAGAGCACCAAAATCTCTTGTTTAACATATAAGAGGCGCTTTCACTTTCAGTTTTCATGGTCACAATTTTTTGAGTTAGATTTGGTTAACGGATAATGCTTCTTGTCCAATCACCTAAAACAAATTTAAAAAATGAGGTTTTTTATTTAAATTTTTTTTTGAGTTTTTTTTATGTAAAATTATTTATTAAATTGTCATAATTTGTTTCACTTAACATTTATTTTTGAATAGATAATATGACTAATCCGTTTAATTTTTATTGACACATTGTTGGTTTTAAATAAATTTTTATTATCTTTAGCTTTAAGAAACTCTTTTTGGCTGAAATAACTTATACTAGAATTGTTAACATTATTATATAAGTTATATATGCACTTGGAAAAGAATTTATTCCTTTTATATAATTAAGAATGTCAAGTCTCTTTTTCGTTCTTAAGTCTCAACTTTTTCACAAACTTGCAAAGTTGTTTATTTTAAGATTAATCAATAATAAAAATAAATAAAAAAATATTGTTTTTCTAAACTCAATAGTAAGTATGCTTTTTCCCTAAACTTGAATTACCTTTCTACAGAAAACTCAACTTTGAATTATGCTCCAATTAATCTATTATCCACCGGAAGAGTAAACCATAATATAATTAATAGTTTTGTAAACAAATTCAGTTTCTCCTTAAGATATATGCAAAAAAAAAAAAAAAAAAAATTAAAAAAAAAAAAAAATAACTCTTTAAATATAAAAGTACCGAAAAACAAAACTAGACAAAAGAAACACATTTCTAATTCTAATACAAATCCCCAAAATAGAATAAAAATAACCACAACACAAATAGAAAGAAAAAACATATTAACCAGAAATGAGGATGAAAAAATTGATACACACGAGTAACATGAGATTCAAGAGATTTAAGGGATGTAATCTGTCAATAATATAGAAAAAAGACTATTAGAAGAAAATAAAGTAATAAGTGTTGGCAAAAGCAAAAGACAAGTCAAATGCTGAAGCAAGATTTTGATGATGATAAAAGAAGCCTAAAAGCCATCTGAAAGTCAATATAAAGAACATGTGTTTTTATGTTTAAAGTAATCTTGTAAATTGTACTTAGAATAGTTTAGAATCAACAACAAGATCAAAATTCTGGTATTTCTCGAAAAACCAATGTGATAATCGATTATTAGTTAGGATAATCGATTATCATGAGTTGAGTACAATTTTTTAGAAAAGCACTGGAATAATCGATTATCACCTCTGATAATCGATTATCTGCTCAAAATTTTATTTTTAGAAAATACACTAGAATAATTGATTATCCTTGTCAGTTTGGACGTGACTGTTTAGTTTTTGACCTAATTTTTGGAACTCCTATTTAAGGAACATCAGAGTTACTTCGAACTGACCTTTTTGAGAAGCTAGAGTGCTAAGTGTTGTGACTGCAAAGAGAGTTCTCAAAAGAGCTTTAAAAAACCTAGTGTGGGTAGAGCGATAACTTTTCCTGGAGGGTTTCTAGGAGATTGAGTGTTGCTGCTGTTGTTAGGAAAGCTAAGGTCAAGGTTCTCTGTGTGATTTAGAGATAGGTGTTCATCTCTTTTGTGTTCAAGAGAGGTGTTTTTTTTCCTTAATCTTTTATTATCTGATTGTAATATGATATTTGTTAGTGATTGAGGTAATCTCTTTATTTGAAGAGATTAACAACTGGACGTAGGATCTTTTGATCTGAACCAGTATAAATATTTTTGTCACTTCCTCTTCTCTATCTCTTTATTTTATCTACTATTGCTTTTAAAGGAATTGATATTTAAATTAATCGGTAAAATTTCGGAAAAATTTTAAAGTATTAATTTTATTAATTAAAACCAATTCACCCCCCTCTTGGTTTTTGTCCAAACGATAAACATTCTGCTATGCGATACCAACAATAATGATAGACTTGATACTCCAATATTTCACAACCAAGAGGGGGGGGGTGTGAATTGGTATTAACAGATTTTGCCCAGTTTTAGCACTTTTGAAATTGTTTTGATAAAAACCTTTGCTTTTGAATCAATTGAAATAGTATGGTTTGATGCTTAATGTATGGAGCTTTTAGACCATGACAAGATATAGAGAGAAAGAGATAAAGCACATAGAATTTTTATACTGGTTCGATTCTTACGAATCTACATCCAGTTCATCTAGCAAACCACAGCTAGATATGTTCACTATATCACAAGAATTTCAAGATTTACAAATACACTTGATAAATCTAATTTCTAAGATAAAAGAACACAAAAGCAAGGCATCCACACACTTGCACAACCACATAATAGCAAGGCAAACACGCACTTGCAAAGGGCAGAAAAAAAATAGAAACAAATTGTTTCAGAACTGTATCAAAACACAAACAAACAAAGACTACAAATTGGATTGAATAAACCTTTTCAAGATTGAAATTTCTTCATCTTGCCAAGTCAACAATGAATGTGTTTTGATAGAAATCTTCAAAAGGACCTTCCAAGATTGCTCCAAGAATCAGTTTCGCACTTCTCTTTCTCTCTTCTGGTTTTATATAACAGATGCAAACAGCCATGAACCTAGTCGACTACATTAGTTGGCTAGTCGATTATCGGGAAGTGTAAAAACTGTTTTTATGTAACAACTGCTACAGGCACGAACTTAGTCGACTACATTAGTTGGCTAGTCAACTATATTATAACAGAGTCCAAACATCAAGTTCCAGAATATGCGTAGTTAACTATATTAGCAACCTAGTCAACTAACGTGGCAACATATTGACTATTTTAGGATATCATAACTATATCAAATTAACAATGTAAATCTATTATAGGCATCATAAAAAACATAGCACATCACACATACATACATTTAATAGTAATAAATAAGAGGTAAGAAAAGTCATAGAGAGACAAAAGAAGAAAATAGAATCCAGATTATAAGAGAATAAAGATAGCTAATCATTCTCTTTCTTGTAAACAAAATTATAATCTTCTAAAAATATTTTTTAACTCATTAATTATTATTTTTACTACTAATAAAATTAACATAGACTAATAATAATTTAATTAAATTTTATTTCCAAATATAAACTTATAATTAATTTAATAGAGCTATATTAATAATAAAATATTTTTCGGATGTTTTTTTATCTTAAACATAATTCTATAATTAGTTTAATAGAAATATATTAATTAGTACTAAAAAAATTTTTGAGGATTTTTTTCTTAAACGTAATTTAATAAACTTATAATTAATTTAATAGAGCTATATTAATAATAAAATATTTTTTGGAAGCCTTTTTTTATCTTAAACATAATTCTATAATTAGTTTAATAGAAATATATTAATTAATATTAAAAAACGTTTTGAGGTTTTTTTTCTTAAACATAACATAATAAAGAAATATTAGTAATAAATAAATTTTTTTTAAATCTTGTTTAAGACCTAAAACGAGTACTTTACTCGTTTTATCCTTCGGCTTGACCGACACTTTAACAATATCTATGTATCCTCACATATAAGCTAGCAAATGGATCTTCTATAATTCACGATTTGTGTTGCATAACGCTACTTAACTTGATACATGTTTTTGTGCAAGCCTATGGCAATGGAGGTGTGGCGCTGATGCTGTGAAAGATGGGAGAAATATTATTTTTAATATTTTTTTTAATCAAAAATATTTAGGTCATTTTCATAAGACGATGGGTGCATGAAAAAAATATGGGGATGCAGAAAGAAATACCTTCGGTTTACCAAGTTGGACTTTTAAATCAATATGGATTGCAATTATCCAGACATGACATTAATAGTTCAAAGTTGACAAGCCTTTAACAAAGTAATTTAATTTTATAAATAATGTAACATTTTTTAGGAAATATGTTGGTGGCATAAGGAAATTTTTAAATTTATGAAAATATTTTATTAATTTTAAATTTTAAAAAATAAAATAAAATAAAATGCATCATACAATCTCCTCTTTTACAACTATATTTTTTCACCCTTCATTTCAGCCTTATTTCTTCCCTTTCAATTTCCTTTCTTTATTTTATTTTATTTATTATTACACATCTCTCTATCCCTTCTCTTTCTTATATAAGACCTTAAGATCATCTTCATCCACAAGTTCTTACGATAAAAATTGATTCATACAATTTTTTATTGTTATAGGATATAATTATTATTTTCAATTAGTAAGCTTTTTATTATGTGATCTGGAGGACGATGTAGAGATCTGTCCTCAACCAAGGTTGCTCATATACTAATTAACAACTTAGGGATCTGTGCATGCTAGGATGTCATCAGATATAAAAGCATCATTTGGTAAATGTTCGAAAAATAAACGACGTTATCCCTAGTGGTCATGTAGCTCACCACGTGATGATGAAACTACCAGAGTCCTATACTGGCACTCCATAAGAAAAGGCCAAAAATTGTGGAACAATGTTCACGATTCAAAGGGACACGTACCCAAGTAATGCAACATGGCGGCATGTCAGTATATAAGGAATCATAATTACCTGGAAAAGGGGGAAAATTTCTTAACACTATACCAGAGAGAGACAATAAATGTTCTTGATCAAACTTGTCTTAAGAATTTATAAAGAAACATTATGTATGTAAAATATTAAAGCAGATTTATTAAAATAGAAAAAATATATTTTTGTGTTGTGTTATTTAAAGAATTCAAATATGTAATATAATCGTAACGTAAATAATGATAGACTAACTTGATTCACCTTATTTTTAAACATGCAATATATCTAAATAGATAAATAAATTGAGTTGGTTCATTTTGGAGTCAAGTTGAAAAGTCAAGAGTTAACCAATAAGAAATAAGATATATAAAAGAGTAAGAAATATATGAAAAATATTTTTTAAAGTTGTATCCTTGCCATGTGTAAAACTCTAGAAAATGGTGTTTTAGAAGTGATAGTAGTTATCCCTAGTGGTCATGTAGCTCACCACGTGATGAGGAAACTACAACAGTCCTATACTGGCGCTCCATAAGAAAAGGCCAAAAACACTGGAACAGTGTTCAAGATTTAACGGGACATGTACCCAAGTGTTAGTGAAAAACTAACACGGCAAGTGCACCGGTCGCACATAGCAAGTAATAAGTATTTTATCGTTCTCTCCCAAGGGACTTGTGCAACGCATGACAACTCTCACAATTCACAACTCAATTAGACACAAAGTTCACAAAAATACTAAGAAACTATTTTTGTATTTTATGAAACAGTTGGTGTACAACAAGAAATTAACATAGGGTATTTACAATTTGTCAAGATTAAACTTCAACCATTTCATTCTCATGCATTCTAAATTATCTCAATTCCATATTCATGTTAAAATCAATTCACAAGAATACTCAAAT